>Ga0180217_1000381_pt1 | contig 75799 bp, 29 predicted proteins | sample eDN3rd37CBELigOP_FD_128521 | JGI IMG/M metagenome (GOLD analysis project Ga0180217, IMG submission 128521) | Enriched Organic Plus compost microbial communities from Emeryville, California, USA - eDNA 3rd pass 37_C BE-Lig OP (version 2) (version 2) ...
CGGGTTTGAAAACTCAAATTTCAAACCCCTCTCCGCCCAAGGAGAGCGCGGGCAGTTTCCTCGGGTGGATGGGTTCTCTTCCGGTCGGCGGGGGGTGCGGCAGGACCGGTATTATTACCCTTTTTACAATGCCAAAGCAGGGTGGATGGGGTCATGCATTTCCGTCCTGGCCCAACTTTCCCGAAAGTGCGACATCATTCTCGATCCATAACATCACTCACTCACATGTTGCCTCCCGTTCACTCCGATGAACACCGCTAAGCAACCGACTCTACGCATAGGACAACTGTCCTTGACTTGGACTCTTTCTTGAATTGATTTCAGCCGCCAAGATGCTCTATCTGGTGTAGATCTCGAAGCTAGTTTTATTGAACACGCCAAGCCAAGCCGTCGCTTGTGAGGGACGGGACGACTATCAACATCGACACGGGGGGCGCCCACCATGCTAATGTTTCATCCTGCTACTGCTGTCACTGTCCGGTGCAGATACTGATGAGAGCTCGTCTGCACAGTTGATGAGTCATGTACACAGCGGTGACCGACTTTAGTTGCGGTTAGCAAGACGAAGCTTGGTGATCTTGGGGACCTTGACGAAGCCCTGGCCCTGGTCGTAGGTCTTCTCCTTCTTCTCCTTCTTGGGCTTGTCCTTCTTCTCCTGCTTCTTGCGAGCAGCGGAGTCAGCCATAGCCTTGCGGACATCCGATTGGGGATCAGCACGAGCCTTGAGGTCCTCGATGGAGATACCAACGAAGGTCTTGAACACCTTGACGGTCTTCTTTACAGTCTTCTTCTTCTCCTGACCGATGGTCTTGACCTTCTTGTTAGCACGGCGCCATGCCTGGGTCCAGCGCAAGCGGAGAGGCTTCTTCTTGTTGAAGTACTGTCGCTTGCATCGGGTATCAAGGAACATCAGGAGCTAAACAGTGCGGGGAAGTGCGTGGGAACCGGAGGCGTAAGTGGGAATCGGACTATGTGGTGTGATACAACAAACAGACAGCAGTGTGGGACAGTCGAATGCACGTCTGCCGTCCCACCTCTCGGCTCACAGCGCACTGGCGCTACCGTGCGGTGTGATGGAGGCTGAACCAAACTGCGGCGTTGTCCAAGTTTTTGCGTCAAAGCGAGCGATTTGAATACCGTACCTTGCCATCTCGGCGGACGACACGAGAGCCGTGACCTGGGTAGATCTTTTGCTCCGAATAAAAGCAGGTCTAGAGCATCGCAGAGTGTGCAGTGGGGTGGGAAAGCGGTTTGAGGCGTGGTCCAAGAGTGGGAAATTTACACTTTACACGATAATAGCAAGACAAGTCGTGGAGTGTTGGGAATAATAATAATGCAGTTAATTTCCATGAATGCACGCTATCGAACTGTAGCTTTATACAGCGCATATCTACCTACCTCAGTCTTAACAACCATTGTGCGAGACGTGTTCGAGAGTCACTTTTCCTCCCCCGTCCTGCCTGGCCCCGGTTCCAACCGGGTTCCAAAACGTTCCAAAAAGTTCCAAAAAAGTTCCAAACCCACCCAGATTTGGAACCAGGTTCCAAATTTCAAATTTTCAAATCGACACAGTCGGGGGTGACGGAATTCCTAAGGTGTCCATGGGCATCGGACTGGACATTGGATGGCATATACCAACGAATGCAATCTACATGGCTCATAAATCAGGAATGAATAACCTATCCAGTATACTACAGCGGCGTGGACGTGTTTTTTTGCATGCGACGTGAAGCCGCTCAAGTTCAATTACTCGTGGCAGTAGCAGAGAACGAGAGAGTCGAGCAATCAAGGTCTTCTTATTAAATGGTCACTTTATTACATACACAGTAAATTATCCAAGCAAACCATGAGCCAAGACGGGTGTTGACAGGCTAGTTCCTTTCTGTGTCATGGCGGTTCCTCAGCTCGGATAAAAATCCAGTTGATTTACAATGCGAGCTGGATCCACATCAAACGCAAACCTAGGCTGAATTGCTCTTCGTCCAAGGACTCTTGCACCGCTAGCATTTCGTAGACACAGTCCACTAGCTGACGGCGAGCTGCTGCGTAGTCCTCATCACTCTGGACACCTACCGACTTGAGCTTCTCCTTAGCGTTGGGAACTTCGCTGACAAGCATGTCAAAGGCGTCTGAGAATTCGGATCGCTCTACTGTACCGGACTTGTCTTGGTCGATTTGAGAGAAAGCATTATCACACGCCTGCTGGAAGTCTGCACCTCGGAACAACTCAAGGACCTCCTTGACCTTCGTATCAAAGGTGGCTTTGGCCTCGCCCTCGCTCGCATCTTTCGTTTCCTCCAGCTCAGCTGCTTTGGCTTGGATAGCAGATGCGATGACATCATGTCCAGTTAACCGCTCAGCGCGCTCCGCAGGAGTCTCGTTGAGGGCTACTCTCTTATTAGTGCTTGGAGTGGTGGACTCATCTGACCCGCGTTTAAGGCCCAGATTCGCGCTCTCATCTGATTTTGCTTCAGCTTGTTTCTTGCGTTCCTCTTCCTCTAACTGCTTCACTGCTTCAACTCCGCCAAGAGCGTCAACACGAAGCACGTGAATCCAGAAGAGCTTGACCACAGCAGGGAATTCCTTGGCATCAATGGTGCCCGAGCCGTCGAGATCGACAACTTCAAAAATCGTATCAATCAAGTGCGAACCCAGAGCCTGTTGCAGTGCGGCGACGTCAGTCCCTGCGTTCGCGAGCTTCTCGACCTGTCCAGACGTTCGAAGGATGTGTCGTAAGGCGCGCAGCAATTCATCCTTGTCGAGGGCCATGCTGTCATCTTCATCAACTCGATGGAATGCCATCGTGCATTCCACTGGGAACTCTGTACGTGCAAAAAGCTGACGCAGGAACTCAACACGAGCGGGCCCGAGATCATTCGCGTAGCGTTGAAGCGTGGATTCGACGTAATCGTCAGTGGCGCCAAATTCAGCACGATGCGCTCGCGTGTGCAAATCAATTAGCAGCAACTTCACAGCAGTCGTGAACTCGACTTCGTCCAGAGTTCCGTTGCCATCGGCATCAATAAGTTTAAGGAATTCGCCTACAGTTTCCGCATTAATATCGGCTGCGAAACTAGCGACAACTTCTTTCCGAAGGGACTCATTGCTCAGTGTCGACGCAAGCTCGTGAGCGACAATTCGGCATGCCTCGAGAACCTCATTGGCATCCAGGGTTTGATTCTTATCGCTATCAACTTGATTGAACACTGTACGACACAGATTGCCAAACTCGAATGTTTCGAAGAGTTTCACAAGCTCATCAGCGGCCGCTGGACCAAACTTTGCAGAGTACTCATTCATGGCCTCGGTCAGGTGACGTTCTCCAGGGGAAACATTCTCTACCCAGGACAGCGCTGTACACCACATCAATCGGCAGGCGTTGACGAACTCATTGCCCTCAAGACTACCACTGCGATCGACATCGAGCAGGTTGAACGCTTTCTCCGCGAGCTTTTGTGCCGCGACTTCGGTGTTCGAACTTGAATATTTCTTCATAGCACGATTTACAGCTTCGCTAACCCCTGGAAGATTTTCTATCACGAGCTGGAAGGCTTTCGCAAGTTCATTGGGATCAATAGAGTTGGAACTGGTTGATGTCAGGGTAATTGGTGAAGGAGGGATTAAAGACAGTGGCAACAAAGTGAGCGAGTGTGCGTTAATGAACCACATCGTGATGACAACTTAATTCATTGCAGGATATTAGATTTGGTTAGCGGGTAGGGCACCATGAGGAGACCAAAACTTGCCTGATTGCTGGATGTTATGGTGTCCCCAGCATACGCAGTCCACCAGGCCCACTCACAGCTCGGTCCCACGATGGGATCGCGAGCAGGGGGCGCAGGCATACATGATGGGTCACTACCCGCAGTGCAAACTCGAGTACAACTCCGTTCATGCTACGTCGACTTACCCATCTGCATCAACTGTCTGGAAGACCTGTTCACACGTCTCGAGGAACTCTTTGCTGACGAGGTATACTTCAAGCTCAGCGCGCTTGGTAGCGCCAGCAATTTCGCCGTAGGCCTTGAGCTGTTCGGCTATGTAGTTGACGACCTTCTTCTCATTCACCTTGGCGATGGCTATGTGTCCATTAACGTAATCAGGAGATAGTTGTGAAGAGTGTAGTGTGCGAACGATGGCTTAGCGGCAAGTCTGGGGAAAAAGTAAGCATATCCGCCAGTAAGTGATGATATTTTATACCTGAATATATAGTTTATAGCTACGTATCCTGGTGAGCCTTCTGAAATGCAGACATGTAGATTCGTGGTTTTCCCGCCTGTCACTGCCCTGCGTTTCGCCTGTGTTTTGCTGAACACCGGGAGTGTAGACATGCGCTATGCAGTGCATTCGTTCTTGCCAAGGGTATTCAAGTGGAACATGCTGTAGTACGGTCGAGCACTTAGACCAACCCTGGTGTCAGAGCCACCACACCCTTGAGCTGCGCCACACGAAAGCTGAGGGGCAAGTGAGAATGCCACTTGGGGAGAAGGTACGGGCAGTATAAAAGGCTTCCTAAGTATATTACGGCACGAATAGCTGATATACGCACACTTCGACCTCTCCATCCAGAAGATGAGCTATATCCCTTAACCAAAGTCCTGGGGGAATTGGAATCCGCTGGTGTGTGGTCACTTCAGCATACGGTCTGATGCACAACACCCTGCGCCAGACCGCAGGGCATACATAGACAACAACAAACGCCACTAAGAATACGAAAGAATAGGAAAGAATGAAGTTGATGCAGCGTCCAACACCTGTCCAGGCGCAGTACCTTGTCTCGAGATCTGAGACTTGGATAAGGACGGAGCTGTTCGGCTGAGTGAAGCCATCGTAGACGCAATGTGGAACGTAAACAGCATTGTACTATTGCGTCATGATAGTATCCTACATTATAACGGTGCCCACACCCACATCATAAGACAACACGTCGATATCGCTTTCGAGCCGTTATGGCCGGAGTTCGGGTAATTGCTTGGGTAAGGACGCGATGATGGACGATCTTAAATAACTTGATGCTAGGTACTTTTCAAGTGAGTAACGAGTATCTGACATGTATCAGCCCTACAGCGGTCCATAGATCTAGCGATCTCCATGTGTACAAGTGGAAAAGGCTCGACTGAAATTTCGGCTAATACTCGCTTGAAATTCGAGGGAACCCATCGGTTTGTGTCGTTCTTCAAGTGACAACAGATGGAAAAACAACTCTATAAGGAGGTTCCTCTCGGTCTCAGCACACACGGTACGCTGTCATGCCTAATTTCTGCTGCCTCACGGTATTCTTCGACTGACCCCTTTAACCATGCATTCGGGATTGTGTGATTTGACCGCGAGCTTGCTGCACTTCTCACTTATTCTCACTACTATACCACTTCCATAGCTTTATCTATCCATACCACCGACACGGCGGATCCGTCCACGTATCATAGGAGCCTAGAAATGTATCAAACTCGCTCACGCACACAGCATCAAGCCGCGAAAGGGACATCGGGTACTGCACCCGCGGGCACTCCCAAGACACCGAGCGCAATGAAGATGCGAGGATATCAGCAGACTCTGCAACCGCATCTGACACACCAAGTATCGCAGCACCAACAACAGTCCTCCGCCCAATTTCAAGTCCCTCACTCCTTTGCATCCACTTCACTGGACACCCCGCTTAGCACTGCGATCCCGCCAGTTCCTAGTCCGGCAGTGAGCGCCTCACCCAGTATATCTTACGCAGCCTCGCTAACAACACCAAGCATAGCCCAATCTGGTGTGGCTGGGCGAGAGCCTCTGACCAAAGGTGAACACGGGGGCAGCAGCGGGACACCCGCAGCCACGACGCCGAGCAATGCCCCGGCTCCCTCCCCACCACCGTTGGGCTCCGTGAAGCGTGATTTGGTTAAGACAGAGCTATGCTTGAATTATAAGACCACTGGGCACTGCCCCTACGGTGACAGATGTTTTTTCGCCCATGGCGAAAGTGATCTCCGATCGAGAACACGTGCTCCAACCTTCAAGTCGCAACCTTGCCCAGATCCAGTGAGAAATGGATTCGCATGCCAGTATGCCACGAGATGTCACTTTTGCCATCCTGGTGAGGCTCTTCGACGTGCTACGGATTGTCCTAAAGACAAATACCTTGATGAGGAATACGAAATCTGGATGCGGCAGGAGTTTGGAGATTACGACGCACCTTGGGGAGTGTATGTTTAATATGATTGGTTTGCCATCGTTGGTACTACTGATGTTCATTCGTTCCATTCTTCTTTTGCTGTTAATTGTACTGGGTTGTGTCGTTGACATGCATATTGGCTGAGAGAATGATTTTACACGGTTCGATTGAGCGCATGATGACCGAGAAAATACTTTCGGAATTCATCTCACCACTCAGCCAGTGCCAGCGATCATTCATTCTGTTAATGGACTATTCACTTAATTCGGTTCGGCTAGAGTAGGTTAGGCCTCGCGGTACGAGCATGCCAAAAGTCACTCTAACATTTTGGTTGCCATTTGCAGGCACCTGCAAAGTTCATTGCAAGCGACATATGATGCAACGACTTTAATGCAACTTTATGATATACTCACCTCCACCTCATCTCCTCCTCCTACCGGACCTTTGAATTCTATTTCCCGTCTTCAGCTTCCCCTCTTTGAATTAGCCCAAGACTTGTGAACAGCTGCTTTAGGTACTTCCCTCGCATGCTCGGCACTATGAGATCAATCAATAGTTCGATGCCTTGTAAATTAGCATAGATCTATAGGATGACCCCGGCATGCGCTATCTCGATATTATTGTTTCTTCACGCCCCAGTAACTGTATTGCTATATTACTGCCCGTGTATCCGATTGCTGTCTAAGTCTTTATCCTACCTATTCTCACAATGAGAAGAACCGATGAAGACGCACAATGTACGCGCGTCTAGTCAATCCCAGTAAAGTTATTAACATATCTCCACCTGAGCAACAGAGACACGGCCCTACTACGCTTCTTAACTGTAACATTTTGGGGATCATGGACAACAGACATCAGAGGTCTGACAGGAGGGGCTGCAGAAGGACAGTCACTGTTTCAGATTTGGAGCAAACGGTTTATTGTGAGACTAGTGTAAGAAGCGTTAACTATAGGCTAGGTGGTTGGACCTGTGTGCTCTCGGGACATGCTCCCATCCACTCTCCTTTTGTCAGTGTTGTGATGGTGTGGCTACGAACATCATCCGTGACAACTTCAGACTTCGAAAGCGTTCCCCTACCGCGGACCTCGTCGAACAAGGTTTGCGCCGCTCGTGAGTAGTGTGAAGACACAGCCTGGAGTCGGCTTACGGGATGAGAGGGGTCTATACCAAGCTTGCCTCGAGGCGACTCCGTGGTGTGATCATCTCCACTGACAGGCTCCCTTCCTCGGTTCGTGTGGGGCGATACTTTTTCGAACAACTCTCCCCAACTGGTTCTTCGGAGCGAAGCCAGACTTTGCAGCCGTCCGAAGGCAGGCGTGCCATCTCGCCTATTTCGTTCTGCAGAGTCAGTAACGCTACCCGACGGGAAGTGCTGGTAGCCCTCAGGTGGAGAGTCCTTCAACGTCGGCTTGGATTCTGCCGACACGTTTGATTTGGCACTAAAGCTACCAGAGGTATGCTTTAAAATTCGGTAGCTTGACGAAGGGCCCGGCGGAGTGCAATCTGCGGATACGGTAGAACGCGGATCAGAGCTAGTAGGGGATTTAAGGTCTGATGAAGTAGCCTCAGCTGCCGAATCCGCAACGCGCTTAGGAGTGAGAAATTCGTGAACTGTAGGGAGACTGTGCGAGGAGTGATGAGTAAATGACATGCGCGAGGAATGCCCAATCTCTGAGATAGACAATTGGTGAGAATTAATCTGTTTCGCAAAGAGTTCGCGTTCGCGATCTTCAATTTGTCTCTCTCGGGTAGAGAGTTCGGCTTCGCGCTCTGCAACATGGGCCTCCCTTTGAGAGAGTCGTGCTCGCTCCTCTTCCAGGCTCTTCTGAAGTTGCATGAGTTCTTGACGCTTGGTCTCCAATTCATCTTCAAACCTCGACAAGCGCTTCTCGCGCTCATCCAAGTCCTCTGCGCGCTTCCGAAGTTCCACACGCCGATTTTCTAGCCTAATGGCCTGAACACGCGGCAAGGTCAAAATGTTCTCCACGGAGAATCGTTTTCGCTGATCGAGCTGAAGCATGCCTCGAATAGCCTGCTCGAGTTCTTGCGAGTAATAGGAAGGCAATGGAGGATACTTTCCTTGCATAATCTTCATCGCGAGCGACATAGGGGTACTGGCCTTGAATGGGGGGGTTAACGCACAAAGTTCATAAATTAGGCATCCCAATGCCCAGATATCACTCTTCTCATTGTACTTGGCCTCCGACGCGAGTTCAGGACTCATATAATAAGGTGTCCCCACGTGTGTGTCCGCGAATCCATGACCCCGTGCATCCAATACACGGGCTAATCCGAAATCACCTAGCTTGGCCGTGCCATTCGCATCCAAGAATACATTTCCTGGTTTTAAGTCTCGATGAAGAACTGCGCCTCCGGGCTTGCGATGGCATTCATAGAGGGCCTGAGCGAGCTCAGAGAGAATCTTCCATACGAAATCTTCATCTGCGCGACGGCCTTCAGCGATGAGGCGTTTAATGAATGCACCCAGATCGCCACCAGGGCAGTGTTCCATTAAGATGTAAATACGCTTGTTGGCCTTGTCGATGATCCGATCGAAGTACTTGACAATGTTACGATGGTTGAAGTCTCTCAAGATATTAACTTCTGCTACGAGTTGCTGCTTTTCTCGATCACTCATCGAACCAAAGCACAGCTCTTTCCATACAAGGATCTCTCCATCACACTTTCGTCGCACCTTTTTCACGCGTCCGAAGTTACCCTCACCGATCGTTTCCATGACTTCGTAGGCATCCAGACCAACGGAAGCGGTAGAACCCAGGTTTTGAGAGGAGGGCGAATGGGACTGTTGTGCCTGTCCGGCTGGTGCCAGGGCCTGAGTCTGAGAAGTTGGTGAGGGCGGGCTGGACTCAGGATCCTGCACTGGAACATTCAATGGTTCTCCCTGCTCATTAGTGCCCTGAGTGTTGCCTGCTGGTGATTGTACATCGGCGCTGCTAGGCTTCGGCGAGTCATCCGACTTGCGTGCCTCTGACGAAAGTGTTGCAGTCCTTTGCTTATCTGGAATATAACCAGGTTGCAGTGTGGTGGCACTAACAGGCCCCACATTCGTCCTCGACGCAGGAATCTCGAGCAAAGGCATAGACTGGCGCCTCATAGTTGTCATTGACGGCGGAATGAAGGTGCCAAATGCCGTTGAGGCGGCTGTGCTAACGTTTGTGGTAGCGCTCACGGGCTTACCTTGAGTGGGGAGAATGGCAGAGGATGACACCGTGGGGACAGCCGTTGTAAAGTTGGTGATGCTATGTGAAGCAGCAGTTGATGTGGTGCTTGGTAGTGCGGACGCTATCGTCGATCCAGGTTGTCGGCTCGTTAACGCTTGGGCTGCAGATGCCAAGTAGAGGTGGGACGATCCCACCGGAAGCATCGAGCCAGGCAGGCTGGAGTTCCTCATGAAGTTGGGAATGTCCGAGAGTACCGTTGCTGTCGTCGTCATCGGCGTAGTTGTTGTAGCAGCTGACGTCGTAGCATTCTCATTGTTCCCAGTACCACTTGTGATTTGATTTGACGATGCACCGGTTAACCCCAATCCAAATCCAATGCGAGAAAGCCCAGTATATCTGGAGCTGGACTCAACGCGTCCGCTGTTCATTTGGGTGACGGCATCAGCGGCAGCCAAGTTGCTGGACACACTTGCCATCTGGAACTTGGACGACATGTGATACTCTCGAAAGCTCCGTTTGTCAGTTTTCGCGGCTGGTATTGTCCTAGGTCGTTACCCTTGAAAGAGAATGAGAACACGTGTGCGCTTCAGCGGAATACCTCCTGAGGCCAATTCAATCCTTATGCACTAATGCCCTCTCAGTCCGGTGTCCTCACCCAGCAGTCTGGACTTAGCGTGATGCCCCGTTCAGTCAGTCAACGGTTATAACGTGCGATCACTTGAGGATCCGCCTAGAGTTTCAAGGGTGTTAGCGAGCCGCTCTAATGAAAACAAGTTTATACATCATGCTTGATCTGATCTCATAGCATCACCCGTGTGCACAAGTGCCAATCCCGCAAAACAGCATATCCGGTTACCACTTTCTAACCTCAACGGCTATGCATATTCCTACACCCCATGTCCAGACTATGGTGGATAGGGTCTAGCTCAATTCTCGTCGAAGATATATATACTATTCTCGGGGGGCGGTCAGTGCACAGTGTGAATAACATTATGTAACTAGCATGTATGACAATGCACATTGCTCTTCACGAGCTTATGTGGTTTTTTCCCGTTTGCATACTCGGTTCCACTTTACGTCCGAGATTTCCCCGCCTTGATTGCAGACCCATCGATGCTGTGTATCGGGGTATTGGACGCGCAAAGGCGAGGGCAAGTAGAGTAAAGCGAGCCTGCCCCTAGACCTGTTCTCGACAATGCCTCTGTATCCCTTGTGGCTACCCTGCGTCGCGAGCTTCGCGCACCGCGCATTCGCAGTCATTGTGAGCGAAGCGAGACATCATGCGCAGGTGCTCTGGTTGCATACAGGGCTTAGTGCTGATGCAGGGTTAGGCTCTGTGACCCGCTCTCGGTCAGCTTTCGAACGCGGAATCGACATCGGCACGAGCCTATTCTTCCTTTTCCTTGTTCTCCGATCCGCCTGGTTCCTGCTCAAGTGGGCTTGCCAAGCGGTATTCCTCGTATGGAGGGCTGCGCGATGGATGCGCTCGCGTTTCAGTGCGAAATCAGACTGTGCTAAACTTGAATGCTGGTTTTGTGGCAATCGGGTGGACCCTGGTGCTTTAGCTGCGTGCTACGTCGAGTCGTGGTTCAGTTACACTCGACGGAGATTGCACAAGCTGATCGTGGCTCACTACCGATCAGTATTCGCACTGCCACAGCCAATCACTGACGTCGTATCGGTAATCTTTCGGTGTGCGTTTCGTCCAATGCTCGCACCCACAAAGACACCCGGAGAACGCATCTGCACTTTCGTACTGGGAATGTGCTTATTCCCCTTCACATTTGTTCTTGGAATGACCGTGTGGTCAATCGGGCTCATTTGGTCACTGTGTCGAGGCGTCCTCGATGGTGTTGAGACGTTCTTTTTCTTACAACAGTGCATGATGTGTTCTAAGCGACAGGGTCCGAATGAGAGTTCAGTGCAAAGATCAGACCTCACGGAAGAGGCGGAAGAGCTCCCCCATGTCTTCACAACTTCAGCTCGTGCATGGAGGTGTCCATCACCGGACTGTCAACAGATCAATGCCTTTGATGAAGCTGGAGATTATCTTCCGGATTTTGACCCTGCCAAACATGCCGAAGTCGAGGATGATAAAGTGAGTAGTGAGGATTCGGCGCTATTGGAGGCACCGCACAGTTCAGCCGATCCTCATTCTAATCGTCCCGCGCAGTCTCCTCGTCGTTCATTTCAAACTCGAACTCAAACTCGAACTCAAACTCGAACTCTAACTCGAAGCCGGAGTCGAAGTCGAAGTCGCGCGCGCCGACACGGCTCCTCCAAGCGTAGTTCAAGTCCCGCGCGCGACCATCCAGACAAATCTTGGGTGAACCAGCTTAGTCCTCTTGCCCCAACAGAATTCACCCCGTGTGAGGCGTGCTTAGCGCGTGAATCCGACGCGATCAGGCTCGCGAATGAGGTGGAGGAATTACGCCTCCAAGTTCGTACTGCTGAGCAATGGGTCATGAAGCATCGTGAGAGGTCCAGTTGTCAGAGCGTGGACGAAATGACGGAAGCAAGTGGACTGGAGGAGCTGAATCGACTCGCAGAAATCGAGTCGGCAGAGAAGGCTCTATGGACAAAGACAGCCGAATTGCTGGCGTTAAGTTCTGGAAGAGCCAAACAGGCAAGGTTCGGATACTGTGATGAATGTGAGGAACGCGCGGAGGAGATTTTCGAAGCTCGGGAGACTTATGTGACACGATCGTATCTGCACCGCCACACATTGTCAGAGAATCGACTCCTTCAGACCTTTGCTAAGCGTCCCCAACCGCCGGCTGGCTCGACTTCGTCACCAGGGTCACCAGACGCAGGGTTTAACGGAAGTCACCGCAACCGCTGGAAGTTGTGGAGTTCTCGCCGCGAGCCCGATCCTAACAAAGTAGCACATGTGTATGATGACAACTCAGCCGGTATGGACCATGATGAGATGTTGAATGATGAGCAGTTCCAGCGTTCGCCGCGTTGCCGAGTTCTGTTGGATTTGCTCTCCCTCGATCGCGCCTTTGAATCATGCCGTTCACGAATTAACCGTGTATCACCCTCAAGCTTATTCCATGAAGATGAGGGTGGCACAACATCGGACGATAACAGCAATGAGATTTACTTGTTGTATCAGCCTCCGCCCAGACCCACTGCGACAAAGCGATGGCCTGCGGTGTGCCATGCCGCGCTTTCTTTGTTCCAAGGCTTCATTGCGGGTAGCAGTTCGGACGCTCACAGAGAGCCCAACAAGATCGGGTTTGCCACAAGATATCCCTTACAGTATCTATTAGCACAACTCTTCATTATGCTCACTCTCGTTTATGTTCTAACGCTTACTTCGCATCAACTTGTGGTTGAGCGATGCAACGCTGGACTTCAAATGAAGGCGTTTGTATTATCTGACAACAGTCCACAAATGGATCTCAATGCAGAACAGTCTTCCTCACACAGCAGCGGGAGTCAACTCGCCAACATGCTCAGTGCTATGGAGCAATCTAGTTCATGGCACGCTTCTGCTTCACGTTACTCCATGACAAATGCTAGTTTGGTTATGGCCAAAGCGGCTGCTGCGGGACACGAGCTGGTCCTCTTACTCAAGTACATTTATTTTGTCATCTTTCCAGGTGCACTACACCCCCTCCATGGGCTTAAGAAAACTTGCGGAGAAATTGAACATCCTTCCATGCTGGCTCGATGGATTTTTACTCTACCGGCATCTTTTGTATTTCCTAGCCATGATGCTTCCAATGGATGGCCACTCGCGTTATCCCAGCTCAGTCTCGTGATATTCTGTGCTGTACTATCGTTGATTTATACCGTAGGATTCGCTGACCGAGCATTAATTCGGAAGTATCAGCGATTGCATAATCGTTCCCTGGCTTTCCTGACGGTCACTCAGAGCAAGCGGTCAGCGAAAGCAAATGCAGATGCCAAGGTACTCTTGAGCCAACTCACGGCCTCGGCTTCGATTCTCAACGAAGACATGACAGGCACTGACCCCAAGGATCAACAAGGGTCATGCTCGTGTGGGCATCGTGGCAAGCGGCTGGCGCATCAGTTGCGTTTTTGGATCAATGCCGAGCTAGGTAATGATGTTGGCGTATTAGACCGTGCGGAGCATGTTCCTGTCTCTGCACCTCTGGTCTGGGCCGCGAAGGACTACGCGAACTTCAAGCACTTTAGCGGTATGGTAGGTGCTGCATGTACATGCATCTTGGTTGGGCGCTGGCTGATCACCAGCTTACTCATGAAAAACATTCTGGACAACGCTGGTCCAGATCTTGGCACGGTTGTCGTAGATCCTGTGGGTTCGTTGTTCTCTGATGTGAGCAAACTGACCAACTACATACTTCCGTCGTCTCCGTCGAGTAAGCAGGTGGTAGCAGATTCTATCGTAATGTCGCTTGCGAATGCGATGTTGAGGTTGCGACAGGAACTACTTTTATGGCCCTGCGCAATCGTATCAGTCCTTCTGATCATCACTGCACTGACGCAGGTTCTGATGATGCTCCAATCCATCACATCCGAGGTCCCGCTCGGTATCATAGTTCATCGGCTGTTCCGCTGCGACACATTGGCAGAGACAATGCATTTGTTGCGCATGCTTATTGAAATACCTTGCGTTGCCCTTTCAGCCTGTGCCCACTTTGTACTCACAAGGCATGACGGCGAGAGTGACAACAAGCGACAAGAAGACGCTCAACCTCAGGAATTCGGCGAAGATCCAGTGGGACTAGGCAATTTTGAACAGCCTTCAGACTCCAAAAACGTCGAGGACTTCTCTTCTGTCGTTCCAAAGGAATCGATCTTAGTCTCTCGCAGAGTCTCTCGAAGGTTTGCTCCACCTACGAACCCCCGCAGCCGACTATCACTCTCGCAGGCGGCGCAAGATCCTATGTTAAAGGAACAAGCAGAAACCCAAGCATATCATGAGCTACATCAACGCCCCATGGAAAATCTCACTCAGACTGGAGGTTCCAGCCTCAGTATGACTCACACGAAGTCGGAGACGGTATGGGATTCGCTGGTTTCTACGCTTGATCCATCTAATCACAATCAGACTGACGACTATGAGGCTGAGCCACAAGTTGAAAGGCCTCGCTGGCTCGAAAGTATCCCATTTGCATCCAATTGGTTTCCCAAAGCAGATGAAGACGATGATTATGGAGGCGCGTTGACTCGCATGAAGCTACAGCAAAAGCGGCAACAGCCTCGGCCGACGTGGATGGCACCAATTCAATCAGGGTTGACATCCATCCAACGATGGGCTGGATTCAAAACTGACAAGGTAGCGGTAGCAGAGAATCATCATGCTCCCACCCATCTGCCACATTCTGGGTCCCTCTACGCTCCAGGGTCGACATCGGACACAAGTGCAGCGAGTTCCGCGCATTCGTCATTCGAGCAGCAGCTGCGTCACACAGCAAGGGCAGGCTCGCCCCAACGAGCGCGATCGCCATTTGGGCAGCGAAATATTGTATCCACTACACAGGTTCGCCCCAACGAACTCCCCTCGATACCCATGAACTCCTCGAGTGTGGGTCGGCAGTCTCCCTTCCAAGCGCAATCCACTCATGTCCATACCAACATTGCGCACGGTCTAGCACCTAACCCTTCTCCAGGCCCTTCATCAATGGCTGTTCCAGCCCAGCTTTCTATTCCAAATGACATGCCTTTCTATGTCAAGTGGGATGAATCGCGTGGCGCGTTTGTCCTTGTGCCTTGCACTCCTCATGAATATCCGCGCCCAGATCCTCATTCCACCTTCATGAATTATTCGAGTCCTGCCCAATCCGGATATGCCACGCGGAGCCCAACTCCGCTTTATCGCCCACCATCGAGAGTTGACCCGACTACCACAGAGGCCGCAGATCGCATGCAAGCAGGTGAAAGCCACACTAATTTAGATCCTTTGAGCTCTCCCATGGATGTGGTGCCGATCCGCCACGAGAATAACCGCTCCGCCGTCCAACGTGCCTCTTTGGCTTCGCCTGTTGGTAGGACTACCCCTCTGTGGTCTGGAGTCATGCCAAGGCATGGCCTCGTCCAGACCATGAGCGATCACCCACCGACCAGTGTATTCGGAGTCAATTCAGTCCCGCCACGAGCTGAGTTAGGGTTTCGAGTAGCAAATGCACCTACGGCGTACGTCGAGGATGAGCTTGAGACAGACACTGAGGAAGCCAAAGAACGGCTGGACAGACTTGATATTAGTCGTCCCGCATCCTCGGCTGCTATAGACGATTCCCCTCTTATGCAGGCGACGACACGAATGCCAGCTGTGTTCAAAGGGTAGCTATGATTGATCGATTGATTCGGAGATTCTCGATGTATATACCCTACAATGTTCGAATTGAATAAATCACATGTTACACAAGTTTACATGAATGTATTTGTGCATATGCTGACGTTATCATTCACCACCAACGATATACCACGGCCAACTTCGTTGTGGGTCAAAGGTGAGAAGGGAATTCAGAAGTGTGCGAGAAGGGCACACAGGTGTAGTCTACTAGAGCCTTTCAATGTTGAAGAGCAGTACACGGAAACGTTTGCGAATACCGGCCGCACTTTGCAGATCCAGGTCCAGATCCAGATGACAGAATACTCGAGAGCTGGGTGGTGCATTCGGACAAGAATCTCTGTTGCTTTTGCCTCTACCAGGAACTGCTGTGTACTAGTGGTTCCAAGTGGGTCTGGATTTAGCTTCATCTTGACTAAAAGCAAATACCGTTCCAGCGATATGCGTATCCGGAGCGTCTCACATTTACCACTACTGATACATGTATGCTTTGTGATTGATGTTGAGCAATTTGAGGCTAATTGACAGTTTCGCTGTTGCGGGCTTTTGGGTGTGTCTGTGTGACTTTGTTCTTTGTTCTTACAAGAAGTAATCAGGCGTTCGTCGTGAAACGTGAGGTTCACCACGACGAGGTGCGGGATCGAATTGCAAGAATGTGTACTCTAAGTGTTCATCGATCTCCATGATCGCGGCCTGGTTACCACAGCGGTAGCAATAATTGGGTGCTGAGAAGATGGTGACAACGTTCTTTTCGTGGCACCAGTTGTAACCTTCCATAACCAATTGGTGAGCTCGGGCGATAAGAGTCAAACCGTTGTGATGATTGAACTGTTCCGAAATGTCCTTACCGAATGTGTAACCTGCACCACGTGGCGAGATACCCCAACCACATCGGTCATCTGGGTCAGACCAGAGCAAATCGCACATAGGGCCTTCGTGAGGGACTTCCTGGACACGGGACTGATCCATGATGTGGTTTAGCGAGTCAATTGATGGCGAAAGACCACCGTGAAGGCAGAAGATCTGTTTTTCAATCAGAGCTGTGAGAGGGAGATAGTCGAAAAGGTCTGTGAAGTGCTTCCAAACGTTGACGTTACCGTACTTCCTAAGGCATTCATCGTAGAAACCGTACACCTGTGTAATCTGTCGTGATTCGTGGTTACCTCGTGTAATGGTGACTCGCTCGCGGTAGCGGACTTTGAGAGCGAACAAGAGGGAAACAGTCTCGACTGAATAGAAGCCACGATCGACGTAGTCACCCATGAAAAGGTAGTTTGTTTCCGGTGGCTTGCCACCAATTCGGAAAAGCTCAACGAGATCATGGAATTGACCATGCACATCACCGCACACGGTCACTGGGCAGCGGACATCTTGGACATTCTGTTCTTCTGTGAGCACCTCTCGAGCCTAGAGTTTACGAGTTTAGGGCGAAGTAGGGGCGAACATGAGTCGACTGTTTTGTACGACGAGACTAGGTGCGTTGATCGAACATGCATTGGCGTTCTTCGAGTCGCCAGGCCCGTCTCAGCGCTCGATCTTCAACCCTCTTTCGAGACTTCAAGTGTGGCTGACTCGAGCACGCGGCTATGTCTTGGCCGACTCGATGGTAGGCTAGCCGAGGGGTTATGTCAGCAAAACTCGACAGAAGAGTGCATAATAATGCATATAACCATACGAAATGATTGAATCGCGCGACGATGCAGGCCGTGAAAGGTGGGCTAAGTATGCTGGCAATTTCAAAAAAGTTGGTATTTGTGACGAAAGTACGTACTTTGATACATAGTTCCTGTACTTCAGCTTCGGATAAGTATTCACAACGCATTAAGCGTTCAATCCAGTTGTCGATTTTGCCAATATCCTGGAATTTACTTGCCATTTTGTGTGCGAGAAAAGAGGAATGAGAGCATGACTCGGCTCGTTCAAACGGAAAAAATCGAGAAATTCCCGAGAAATTCCCGGAAAATCCGAGAAAACCCAGAAAATGCCCCAAAAATGCCCGAAAATTCCCAAACCAGCACACTCGAGCTGGGAGACTAGACCGCGTTGTATTAGGAAGCGGTGCAGTTCCGAGACAAGGCCTGGTGAAATAGAGCTTCCAGGACGCGGTCTACTCTGGTGCGAGGTTTTAGAGCGGGTCACCTGCTAGGGCTCCATTTAACGGCAAGTCTTTCACACACGCTCGTCATTGGATAAACTCAGGGTAAACACGGCATAAACACCTATGATACTTTGACAACGCTACTATTACTGTATGCTACTCTACGAAAAAGCCAAAGCAGTGATAAAGTATCAACTTGGACCAAACGTCTAACTCGTTAGAAGCTTGATCGAGATTTAGTCTTGCAGCCAATTGTGGAGCTGCCACGACCACTTGACATTCCTGGCGTGTCCCATTTGCTCATGGGAATACGATGGGCGAGCAAGATGCAAAGCTCTAATGTTCCATAATCATCCAAATACGACGGTGGATCCATCTGAGGAAGTTCACGTAGCTGAGCTGGCAAGCGGGGCGATCCAATGGATCGACGGCGGCACCTGCCTTTGGTGGCGCTGGCGATATAGCCTGTCCGTTGGGGAGCTTAGGTGGGTCGCATTCATCTTCGATAAGCTTGGAGAAGAAGCGCACTTCGTCCTTTGAGCGCTGGACCATGTAAGCATCCGAGGTTGGGAAGTTACGCGATTTAAGCGAGGGAATGTTGAGCTGGCTACGGATAACGTGCACTGTCTGATAAAAGGGTCTGTTTTTCCGCAGTACATCGATCATAGCGTGGATGCGCTTCAAGTACTCCAAAGCTTCGTCTCCCACGTCAATATCCGCACCTTCGGGATCGGGAATATCTCGTAAAACCAAAATCTTATCTTTCGTCTGAGGAGCGAAGCCTGGTCCCATACCAGTTCCCATGAGTGATTGGGCAGCTGGATTGGCTGCAGCCAAGTTCTGGAAGGGCAGATTGGGATTTGGTTGAGGTGGAGGAAGTGGGCGTTGAGGACGACGGGCTGATGATGGCAGCGTCGGTTCAGGTGGAGCGTCCTCTTCCTGGAACAATTGAGAGACCAAACTAGGATCCACTTCGGATCCCACCCAAATGTAAATACACTTAGTGTCGTCCAGCATGAAGATATCATTTCCGTCTAGTGATGAGTTAGAAAGCTGTAGGGAATCTGGGATAAGCATACGACCATTTGGAAGGGTTGTAGTCTGGAGTTTGAAGATCGAGAAAAATCGAGGCGCAACAAACGGCACCGAGACTGGGGCGGGCATTGACGCAATTCCGGGGAAGGATGCAACACGATCGTCCACGAGAAGGCCTTCCCGAAGCACTGGGTTCTTAATAATGCCCAGGGTGCACAATGGTAAGATGCGTAGCGATTCGGGAAGAATCAGTTGAGATGGAGCACAATCGGTTACACAATATTTGCGATATACGGCGAGTGACGCAGCACAAGCAGCTGCCAGCTGCTTGTGGGTCTCGCTACACGAATGAGGCGAGAACAAATCGCGGACGGCCTGTTTGAGGGAAAGGTTCACAATGACATCCATATCCGCCGATCTGTAGATCTGCAGAAGGTCTGATCCCGAAGGGCGAGTCAAGGTGTGAACACGGGTAATACGCTCACCGAACATGGTTGTAAACTGCATTGCCAATTGAATCGTTACATGACGATTGTCTGGAAGTTTGTCTGTGTGTTCAAATCGCACCGCGAATGCCTTGTCGCAATCCATGGTTGCAAGCGAAACATCGGTGCTGCGTTGTTGGAACCAATTACCATAGTATTCTGCAACCTTGAGACCTTGAGAGACGCGAACAGTGAGTACGGCATCGAAGACGGTAGGCCGGGTGATGTTGCGCATGATATCGCCACGAAGTGCCTGACCATCTTGCAATGCATTAAAGTCAGGATAGCGATACAACTGACCACCAGTCGTACTCACCAAGGGAACAATACTTGCCAAGTCCGTGTAAGTGTACGCACAGTTGAATAGATCGACGGAAATAGCGTTAGATGCTGCCTGAGACGCGAGCTTCTGGTAAAAGTCAGTCTGTGGAATATAAAGTTCTTGCTCCTTGGGGGTCGCATAGTGCGCAAGCACTTCACGTGATTGCAAGGCGCCAACACCAACGGTCGGGAGCTGAGTCTGGAACATGATAATCTTACCACCCGTCTTTTGCATGACATCTATAGCCAGCTGAGTGGCTGCGCCGAATGCAGATTGCTTGGCATAATCTGCGGTTTTGTGAACATGTGTTGCAGCAATGTAATTCAGGGATTTGCGCAAAAGCTCTACTTGCTTCGGGTCACAGAGCCGAACAAGGACCTGGGATGCAGGTACAGGAAGGAACGGCTCGTTGACATTTGCAACGACACTGACGCAAGGCTCCGATCGAGCTCCACCAGGGACACGAGCTGAATCTGTTCCGAAACGAGCGCTGGCGGCGACGGAAAGTGTGGTTGCTGCGGCAGAATAGAAGTGGACCTGATGGTTATACGCCATGATACCGACACGTGCGCGTGGTACTTTCTCGAGTTCTACGATGGCTTGGCGAATGGCCTCAACAGCTGAGCCGACGAGGCCGGTATCAATAGCTAAGGCGGAGATATCAAGCACGAACAGATAACATGGATCGCGAACAATAGCCTTTGCGTGCGGACCAGGCGAGGTCGAGAGAGTCATGTCCTCTGCGCGAGCACGAGCTGTGCGAAGTGCACGGGCTGCTCGAGCTGCACGAACGGACGCAGGGGTAGAGACGTCGTTTACATCTTGGGTCTTGCTCTCTGGGTTTTCACCAAACAGTGCAGCCGCACTTCCCTCTGTGTTTGAACCAGAATCGCCTGGGAGCATGGAGCTGTTAACTGCGGGATGGATCAGAGGTTTCGCCTTCAGGACAAAATCAACACTGCCAAACTGCAGTTCGGGACGAGAATAGCGATCACGGCGCCGACCATCACTATCGAGCGCGCAACGATAGCACGGTGGCACCTCCTGCGTCTGGAAGCACAGATTGCAGATCATCTCTGCACCACCCTTCGTGAATTTGAAACCTGGATTCACATATGCGCGACAGTAAGCGCATCTAGGTGGTGTGTTAATTCCTGGCAGTGGATCGCCTGCTGCCTTTGCAGCAGCATGAGCCTCGGCTTCCTCGTGGAAATACCCTCCGGTTTGAGCGATGCTTCCACCATACCCAGTCGCTGAGGCCTCTTCTTCAGGCGTTGCAATAACAGAAGGTGCATCCTTGCGCCCTAGTGGAGTGCCATGAAGCATTGCTCCAATTGCATCCAATGATGGTTGACAGAGATAGACTTTCGGAACCTCAGTTTCTTCCGGAACAATACTGGCTAGTGGTTGGAACAGTGCACCTATGCATAGGTTACATTTCTTTACGATTGCAGCGGTAGTTGGGACTACATTCAGTGTGCTGCGAATGTAACGTGGTAAACAGATCCCTTCATCGCGGCTGATATACTCCGAGCCCGCAGGGGGAGGAAGGGCCATCTGACCAGTACCCCACGATGTTATCGTCTTTGCTTCGACGGCGCGTGGAAGCTGACTCGTGTCAATCGAGGATTTTGGCTTCGTGGCTGGCTTGGTCTCCGGCTGAGGAGGTGCTGGCTGCGAGTTCAGAGCCTCAGGATGATGAGGTAGCGGTTGATCTGCGCTGGGAGGGTGAGGTTGTGGGAATGGTGCAGCAGGCTGGTGTCCCTCTGGTCTGAGGACTTGAGGATGAGGGTGCTGCGGTGCAGGGTAAGGAGTACCTGTCATAGTCGAGCTGGGCAGCATAGGAGGTGGGAATGATGCGAAGCCAGATGCGGGATGTGGGAGAGCTCCCATTGGAGATGCGGCTGGCATAGGTGACGTGGGCAAATTTGCGCTAAGCATACTGGCTCCGTGTTGCTGTGGCTGTGGAACTTGGAGCGGACCTGGTACTGGATGGTGGCCCTGCGGTTGCCCGGGTTGTGCTGAAGCGTTTGCACCGGGAGCGATGGGTAGGGTCGGCGAGGGCATCGAAGGGAAGCCCGGAAGTGTAGGTAAGCCCGACTTAAGGGCTCCTAGAGCGGCCGGAGCGGTTGGTAACGTGGGCGCTGCAGGCGACGCACTGGGTGGGTTTGGCAGGGGTGACGCACTGGGTGGGTTTGGCAGGGGTGACGCACTGGGTGGGTTTGGCAGAGGTGACACAGATGGTTGAAGTGTTGTGGGCGCTGCTCCAGTTGAGGATGCTGCGCTTGGCTGTCGCACATGCATAGGTGGCACGCCGGGAAGTGCAGGCATGCCTGGCAACCCTGACAGGCCCGGAAGTGGAAGGAGACCGGTACCTAAGCTACCTGCAGGTGTTGTAGGTGCTGCCGAGTGACCGGTACCAGGGGCTGTGGGAAGTGCAGGTACCGATGGAAGCGCGCCTGACATTGATGGAGGTCGCTGTAAGGGGAGTGGAGTGGGCAAGCCAGATGTCGGAGTAGGTACAGTAGAGGGTCCACCGTGAGTGGGGGTTTGATTCGTATTCAGAGGTGCAGGAGGTTGGGATGATACGGTTCCAGCGGCTGGTGACGCTGCAGGCATAGATCCGGTAGAGGGACTGCGCTGCAGTATTCCGGGTAGAGCGGGTAGATTGCCGCCCAAGGATGGAAGTCCAGGCAGTGATGGTAACCCGCGTGCCGGCACATTTTGGGTTGAGTTCGTCGTCGTGGGAGCTGTAGCAACGGATGCTGCTGGTGATGGTTGGGTTCCTGGCATAGGGAGTGTCGGCATGCCTGCTACGGGCTGGGGCAGTCCGGGAATAGCCATGGGTCCAGCACCGAGCCCAGGCAAGGCTGGTCGAGCAGCCGAGGCGCTGGGAGTGGGTTGCAGTCCGGTTGTTGGCTGCATGGGCTGAGGCAACGAAGGGAATCCCGAGGGCGCCCCCACAGGATGTGGGGGGACACCGGAACTTGGCATACCATGTGGATTTGGATTCGCCTGTTGCTGGAAAGGATGAGTTGGACTCGAGTTTGGGTTGAGTCCCGTTGGATGAGGGAAGGGGAGACTCATCTTGATCTTATTCCTCTGGAGGGGTTCGAAGTTGGGTTCAGCTTAACGTCAAGCGTCACAATGTCCTCCTCGTCTACCAGTATACTCGCCTAAGGTCGTAGGAAACGTGTCGTAGCGTGTCGTAGCGAACGTCGTCTCCGGTCACCAGTCTGGTAAGAGGTGAGGATAGATCAGGCTATGGACTCTTCAGCTACTTGCTCGGGCTCTTCTGTGCCCTTCTAAGCGCTTGCAAGCGTTATTAAGCCCTGTTAAGCTTGGGTACGCTTGGCTTGGCTTAGCGGCGATCGCTTGTCCGTAGCTCCTGAGTGATACCTCTCACGTGTTTTCTCCAATCCCGACTGCGGGCGACTAGATCGGTACGAAATGTGCGGTGTGAGCATGAGATACGAGTCAACACCTGGGTGAGATATGATTAATCGGGGCAATAATTTCATAAGCGAGTACGATACCCTTTACTCGCACTCAGGTCGCCTGATATACATCCCAAAATGCGCCATGGGCAAGATTCAAGCTGACATCAGCCAATGAGGGCGATTTTCGACGACTATCAGGCGCCATTCGACGATCAGGTCATGAAATGTGATATTTTACACTGCGTTAAATTGAAATAATCCATACACAGTCGAGAATAACATCACCGAGTGCCATAATCGCATCCTCACATACTCAACTCTCTTGACCCTCTTCCCTATTCTGACACCCCCGATTCTAGCAGGCGTCCTGGCCCGGATCGTACACTCACTCACAACGCCTGCTGACTGTTTGGCTGAGTGGCTGAGTTGCTGACTGGCGGACTGGCTGAGTGGCTGACTGACTGGCTGAAAAACAGTCACACAGGTACACATACATAGATTGTATTGATAGTGTTATTCTACATCATCTACCAAATCTCTACACCGTACTTTGGAGGTTGGTTCGGTTGAGGCAGTCGAGGGGGCAGCAGACTCAGGTGTCCCACTCGTAGTATCACTACTACTACTACTACTACTACTACTACTGCTGCTGCTGCTGCTGCTGCTGCTGCCAGCCTTAGCCCTGAGCTTGTGAGGGAGTACAACTCGTCGACCTGCACCACCAGCATTCCGGACAACGCGTTGCTCGCGCTTCTGCTGTTGGACTTCATAATAGTTCGACCACGGTCCTCCATCGTGAGAATAGTAGTCCATCGGGTAGACCCCTCGTGGTAGCCACTCTGCCAGCCCCAGTGCAACATCAAACTCGTATGTAGTGAGTAAAGGTACCTCAAACGCATCGCCCCAGTCAATAGACAATCGCGGGCATGCGATTTGCACCCACGCCTCTACGTTTTGGAACAGTGCTAGTTTGGTTGGGAAGACCTCAGATAGGAGGACTGTGATGTAGGGGAGACCCTTTTGCTTGAGAATGGATTCGACTCGCTTCAGTAGCGTCACACTTCCTTGTCTTCCGAGTGTGCCATGCACAACACCCCACATTTTGGCCGATTTTGCGCGCTCCACGGCATTGCCACGAACAGCATACATAGTTTCGTGAGCATACCCTTCTTCGGTAAGCATCTTGTTGTACGGGTCGTACTTGTAGAAGTACTTGATATGAGGGTTGTGAATCATTAGGGATTCCATATGGAAGCGCCCATCTGCTACGAATACGCAAACAGGCGGTAGAATTTCCCTCTGCTGGCTTCCGACTTCCTCTGCGGATATTGTCTGCAGCTTAGATGTCGTTGTTGATTCTTGTTGCTCACTGGTTGTCTTTGATACTTGGCACTTGTCTGAGCACTCCTCGCTGCATCGAGATGAAGAAACAGCTGCTCCGCAACTCGATTCAGAAGCACCACAGCAGCTCGGCTCGTCCGGCGTGCTCTCCGTCTGCTCTTTTGGGATAAATAGATCATTTAGATGTGGCGAGGTGCAACCTAGCACTTCGGCCTGGGACAAAGGCTTACACTGTGGAACAATGACATTTGGGAAGTGCGATGACAGCAGGCGCCGCGCGGCCTGGAGTGTTGAACTAAACTGGATTGTTCCGGCAAGCACGATGGTTTGGTTCCTGTGGAAGTTCGCTTGCAACATCGAAATCAGGTGGGAAATCTGGAAACTAATATCGACAAACACATAAAGCGTGTTCATCTGCGAGACGTCTACGGGAACGAGACAACTGTGGCCGTAGTGAACCAAAAGGTCGCATTCAAGCGACTTGGCGGTGAAGTCATCGATACAGCACGCGCCGTAGGTGACGTCACCCATGATGACAGTCTCCACGCCGCCAAAGCGCTCCAGAATGTTGCTGATGGTACATGCATACATCAGCAGGCCCTCTGGGAACTGCAGCGCGACCCGTTTCGCCCCACATGCGCGGATGCGCCAAAGGGTCTTGTGGATTTCGAAGTTGTAGTTCGCGGGCAGGCTTTGCTGGACTGTTTCATTGAGGTGCGCATTGTGCACAATATCATCGGGGATTTGATTCCCCACAAACCGCTTCAACATCCTTTGTGCTCTTCCCCGCCAGTCACACTGGTTGGCAATGTGTTTTGAGCGGCTTCAGTAACCTCATCCACCATAGGATGGAATTAGTTTCCACATGAAGCCGCAGAGGATATCCCACGCAGCAAAGGGGCTACAACCTAGGGCGAGTGCGAATAACGCGCTCTGACTTGAACATGAGTGACTATGGGCTGGATCCACGGAGGCAGAACTGATCCCGGACAATATACTGGGGCAGAATCCTGGATTCTGCAGTCCATGACCAGCGAGTGTAAACATGTCTTGTGAGGGATGCGTGAGCAAAATCACCCTGTATAATGCTCGTGTATCTCACTGCAAACGTAGATGTGTGATTGGTATCCAGGGATACATCACATGATTCACCCTAACCATGCTTTTTCCGACGACATGATTATTCAAGGCATGATCCGAGCCGGAAAACTCTCTCTTTTAAGTGTATGCTCGAGTGTCGTAGCTTGTCCTCGTGGGCCTTGTTGTGCCGAGTCCTAGTGTACGTGCAACGCAGCACGTGGATCGTCGCTATCTACCGCGGATCTTCCAAACGACCCCTCTCGAGACGACCCTCATGATGTGCTGCTGGTGCTGCCTTGGGTAGCAGAGTGAGACTCGGTATTAGTGCAGAGACCACAACTAAATAGTGCGACATAAGGTGTATCCATCTGAGCCCTCTCATCCAGCATCTCTTTTGCTTAGTCTGAACCCCTCTAGCCTGGAAAACGTGCCTGGGGCGCTGTGACGACGATTCGAGTATCTCGCACGCACGCCTGATCCGAGTGTTGCTGGGACGACAGGAGACACCAAAGTTGTCCACAACCTTCAAGGGCACCCCCAAATCTAAGCACGTTGTCACAGCCTGACCCTTTGCTTCTTCCTTGGAAACAAGGACTTGTGGTTCGGGCAGCTGGTGCTTTAGTTGAAAAGCATTGTCAAGTACGATCCAGGAGTTCAAAGGATCTACAGACGAGGCGCACCAAGTTGTTGAGCCAGGTTCTAGGGAGCTGTCTCTCTACCTAAGCGATTGCAGAGCAATTCAAAGGACAAAGACCAAGGATCCCAAGATGTCCACTCAAGTCGGAACCACGACTACTGGGGGCCCGAGTTCTCCTCCACAGGAACAAGTTACGAGCACCCGCCATCCCCAGAGGTCATTAACCCTGGCGCAGTTTACTTCACTCTGCAATGCTCTTCAAACGGACCTACGGAGTATTCTGCAGGAGTGTAAGAAATTGCCTGACATTCGAAATGCAGCCGAGCAGGCCTCCCATGATATTAAACTACTGCAGATGCCTTCGCACCTGGCACCTTACGATACACCAACCCCATCTCCGGACCTGCCACCACTGAATCTCGGAGATGCGTTATCAAAATCCCTCTTCACACTGTTTTGTGATTGTTTGCAGGCGAAGGGTCAAGGCTTGCTCTCCCCCGCATTGTCTGCACTCCAGCACATGCTTAGTTATACTAGCTTTGTCCCCGGCATCCTTCAAACGCTATCCGCGTTGCGGACTGTGGCAGAAGGTAGCTCCGATGAGAAGATTCAAGTCCGCTTGTTGCAAATACTTCAGCTATCAGTCAATCATCGCACACTCGGACTCGCTCCTTCTGTTCACGAAGTTGCCATCCCAGCTACGCTCGGAATTACGTACAAAATGCTTGCCAGTCGTGGCACCATTGTGCGTGCTACCGCTTACGCAACTCTGCGACAGATCATCCGAGTTGTCTTCGAGTCGGCTGAGCACGTCGCCAGCTCACCCGAGCGAGAACTTGTTCGAAATGCTGCGCAGTTGAAGTTAACAGATAATGAAGAGGGAAGGAAAGCGTCACATAACGAATCTCAGCCGCAAGTCCGTCAGACCGAGCCTTCTCGCCCCCTGATCGAGGGCAGCGGGAACGACATTGATGAGGACGACGAAGAAGTTGTCGTCTACGACCTTGATCACGGCCCAGTCGCAAGCCAAGGGGCATCCGTTACAGGTACTGGTCGCAACTACACTCGTCCAGGTGCTCAACAATCTGCAAGTTTGAAGGCGTCAACACGTGCGCGAGGTGTCGGTGCGGATGCGGACCTTTTCGCCCTAATTGCTGAGCTTCCGCTTCCACTGAGGTCAGCTTATCTGCTCTTCCGTGACTTGATCATGGCAGCGAGGGTGAGCGCGACCGCTGTGAGCTTCTCATTTTCTGCAATGTTTGGGTTGGCAGGAGGACCGCATGGCCCGAACACTGCAGCCTCCGCAGCGGCTGGCACTAACTCCAGTGGATTAGCTTCAAGTGCAGCTGTAAATGACAGACAAGCAGGTGGCGTCTTTGGTGGCCTGGTCAACTCCTTATATCAGGTATATCAGGGGACGACCACAGGAGGCGCTGGTACAACTGGTAGTGCTTCGGGATCCTTTTTTGAAAATGCTTTGAACGCCGCTGTGTCCGGTGTTGGACTGGGAGCAGCTGGCGGAACCGCAGGAAATGTAGGTGGCATCGGTGTTGGTTTAGGAGGTGCAGGTGCTCACTTCTGGTTGTCGCCCCACACAGCCCACCTAAACACTGCGCTAGCGCTAGAAGTAATCAACAGTATTTTGACCGAATCAAGCGCCTTGTTCATGCGGGAAAGTGCATTTACAAGTCTCATCTCTACCGAACTCTCAGCCGCCATTATTGAGTTGCTAGGATCATGCGCTAGCTCAACAAGCGCCGTGAGTGGGAGCCTGGCTGTATTCACGGGTTGTGCAAGAGCCATTTACATCGTCCTGTCTCAGTTCGGAACGCTCCCGGAAGTCTTGCCGCACTGCGAGCTCCTACTGACACACATCCTGAGAATGGCACAACCAGAAACGTCCGTGGCGCAACGAGTCGTTTTATTTGAACTCTTTAATTTGATTTGCAGCGACCCCAACCTCGTTCTTTTCTTACTCAACAATTTCGATAGCAATCCAGACCAATCGGCGAGCAAGATTCTGGGGACGCTGCTCCATTCCACAGCACGACTCGTACATGCCGACGTAATGGCTCTTGCAGCAATTCCAGCTTACCCAATGCCAGGGTTAGGATCAGGCTCAGGCGGCGGATCGACGTCTGGCAACCCCGGCTTCATGACGAGTCGTGGAGAGAACTCGGCAAGTAGTGGATCATTACCTGCGGCTATGACCCCGGCTCAGGCGCTGGCAGCATCACTTGGTATCAAGGGCTCCACTCACACGGGGCTGTACCTGCTCGCGAACCACCTGCTAGGTGCTGGAGCGGGTTTTGGCGAGCTGACGGATGCTCCTGCTTCGAGCAGTGTTAGTCGCGTCGCTTCTGCGGCAGCAGCCGCAGCCACAGGTGGAGTGAGCACCAGAGTATCAGGGTCAACAGCCTCCAGCTTAAGCGACGCTTCTGCAGGCCCATCCGGAATTGGAACTGAACCGCTATTGCTCCTACCACCAACGCTGTGGAACATCCACTTGAATCGGCTGAAGCCAAACACTTCTTTGATCACACTCTCGGCTTCTGCTTTGGAGAACTTGGTGTCACCTGCCCCAGAGACGCCGTTGGTCGTCGCAATTGATGCTCTAGTTGGCCTAGTACGTGTTATTTCATCGCTAGCCGCGCAGCTTTCCGCAGCAGATGGTTCAACTCTGTCGGAATCGAGCCGAACCTCTCGGAAAGACTCAGTTGACGTTGCGAGTCCGGCTCGAAGTTCGGCAGACGATGAAGTAAACCCATCAACATCCCCCGGAGCAGCTGCTACTGCATCGGCCCGTCGTGCCAACATGGTTGTTGGTCCAGATCAAGTCGGGTTGCCCTCACTCAATACTCGCAACAGGCAGGCGTCGCCCACGGTTGATGATGTCACACCCGAATCCCATGTCGAAGTGGTTGAAACAGAGAAATTGCAGGGAGCAGAGGAAGAAGTGCCGACCACTGAGCAACTCGAGGATATTGTTAGTGATCTTATTGAGCTGTCGTGGGGTCCACTCCTTACGACGCTCTCGTCAGTCCTGATGCATACTATCGACCCACAAATGATCCAACACATACTGGTTGCTTACCAGTCATTCACAAATACCTGTGGATCATGCGGCCTGTCACAGCCGAGGAATCACTTCTTGTCCAGCTTGTGCGCATTTGCTCTCCCGTCAGCCTTTACTTCGCCCCAAATCCCAGCTACTGCTGCAATTACAGGAGCAGCTGGTAGCCTCGTAAATGCGGCAGAAAACCCAATTATTGAGCATCTCCTGCACCCCGAGGTTGTAGAAGCATTGATTATCCGATTGGATTCGGACCTCCGAGTTGGTACGTCTGGAAGCTCCTCGTCTGCTCAGGCCGCAGCCGCTGCGATTAATATGCTTTTGGGCGGAAGCGGATCGAATGCCAGTGGAGCAAGCAATAACCTAGGAACGCTCTCGACAACAAGCATCATTCTTCCCTCTCTCATTGCGCTGTTGGAGCTCGTCACTCTAACCCCTAAGAATATCCAAGCGCTTAAGGCCTTGTTCAACGTTGCGCACTGCCTGGGTCCTATCCTTGGCGAGAGCTGGACGTTCGTCCTGCAAACTTTCGAGAAACTTGATGTCGTGCTTCGAGTTCTGAACACACTCCAGAAGAATGTTCCGGCCGAATCGTACAGCCCCCGAGAGTCGTATTTGCAGCACGGCGCTGGAGGGCATCATCAACTTGTCCACCATGGTCCACCAGGAGCCTCTGCTCGTTCTTCACGATCCCTTTCTGGCACAGGAAGTTCCAGCTCTGGTGGTGCCCTCATTTCTTCAACCGGGATGGCTGGAGCCGGTACATCGGGCTATTCACGCCAACAGCATGACTCCCTCATGGCTGCGATTGCGTCAGCGCTTCCCTCCGCCAGCGAAATCATTCTCATGGAGACTGCATTGAACCAGCTCTTCTCAACCTCACGAAGGCTCGATATGAACGCGCTTCGGGAAATGTTAAGCGCACTCAATCATTTGGCCGTCCAAAGTATTGCTGCAGCTGTCATTGTGGACAGTGGGATTGAGTTGCCAACCACTTCATCGGCAATGGGCGCAGGAGGAATTGAATCTTTGGATCCGCAAACCGCTGCAACAGATATTTCACGCGCGATTACCGGTGATGTTGACTCGGGTACTGCCGCCACAACGCAGGGTAGCACAACACATGTGAGCACGCATGTGTCTTCTTCAGTTAATCCGTATGGCGCCCCGACTGTCACCATGGACTCTCTTGCGGGGGTTATGGATACTGGCTCAGTTGTCACAGTGGCCTCAGCATCTGCACTTAAACCTCTGCTACGGCGCGTGCGTATCTTCCCAATTGTTCGCATGCTTGAGGTCATTGAGCTCAACTTGACCTCACGACCCCCTGAAGCCGCACTAGAATTGTGGTCCGCCGCTGTCTCCATAATCTCGTCCCTCTGCCATTGTCGCCACGCCGGTCTGCGTGCACTCGGTGCAGCGCTGTATGGCCGAATGCTAATGCACGCAATCCGTCTATTTACTTCGCGACGACTCCAGCGTGAACAAGCCGCTTCCTACCTCATGAGAAGCCTAGGTGACGATGGGCGAGATCTTGACCTTGAGCACTCTCTCCGTAGAGAGATTTCCGAAGAAGAAAAGCAACCTGTCACCACTGAATCTCCAACCAAATCACAGGCAATTTCGCAGATCGAGGATGTAGATGCTGCGGATCCGAGTGCAGCCGTTCGTCGCGAGCCCACTGAGCTTGAACTCTTCCAACCGCTTGTAGATATGAGTCAATCAAGGTTTGATGACGTCCGTGGATATGTCGTGGAACTGGTAGGTGTTTTCGTAGAGCGTTTAGGAAGCACGATCAAGGATGGTTGGATCGCACTGTTTGCCGTGCTGCAGGCCATTCCAATGGGACGTGCAGGGTTCCAGCACATTGCCCTGACGCGCCCAAGCCCGACTCCTTCGGCTACCCGTGCAGTTGTCATTGCTGACGATGGGTCTGTCGAACTCGAAGCCACATGCCTCTCTGGCCAGCAATCAACACCTATCGCGCAGCCTACACCGACTGCAGATGACGCTCAACGGTCGTATTTGCCCCAAGCAACACCATCCTCGCTCGCATCCCGTCTCCGGATTGATCCAAGCCTTCCAGCTCAGAAATCGTCGTCGTTGCCAAGCGGCCAGGGTTCTGATGAGAAGACCCCTTCGGGTCCACGGTCTTCGCGAGGCCTTTTCCGTCTATCCGGCCAGTTTGCAATAAGCGAAGTTACTGGGTTGTCATTGAGCCAGAGTCAGTGCTTTGAAACTGCTGCTAGCGCAGCCGCTGCGGCTGCAGCTGCGGCAACTGCCGCGACCGCCCTTATCGTCAGTCCATCTACGGCTGATGGTAAGACCTTAGGAGCAGATGGCGATGGCAACGGAGAAGTGTTCGAAAATGCACACCTGCCAACACTGAGTGCCGCTGCAGCTGCAGCAGCTGCCGCAGCCACAGCCGCAAACGCGGGAGGTGGATTCACAAGTGGATTGGCACCCCAACCACAGCAAGTCGCTGCTGGATTCCGAATGCTGAACTTGATCGTATATGACTTCGTCCACATGATCCCATATTCGTTGCTGCCCCTACTCATCCGGGCGGTGTCCTGGTATATGCCTTCGCCTGCAAATTCAAACACCTCATTCACTGCCATAAGCTTGCTCTGGCGTCTCGCCGATCATATCTTTAGGCTCTCCCCAGCCAAGATGCTCGTGCCTCGCCCATCAGATCGCCACGTAAGCGAGATTCCTAAACCGCTTCTCAGGCGAGCTCGCCTTACACCGAACTCGCGGGGGGTGACATCCGGAAGTGGACCACGCGCAAGTATTACGGGGGGCTCAAACTCTAGCGCCAGCGTCACCTATGGCTTTGGACTCGCTGGCACATCGAACGCCCCTCATGTGTATGCCACCGCGATCCAGCATCTCCGGAACCTGGGATCATCCTATCGCAACACGAGTGCTATTCCACTTCCATCGACCTTCTTCTCAGCTGTATCGACACTCTATGCTGCAGCCGAAGCCGGTGTGGCAGCGTTGTCAAGCAAATTGAGCGCAACTGTGGCCAAGAGCGACGCTTCGCAGGATACCCCCACCGAAGATGATGTTGCAGCGGTGAAGCTCCAGCTTCAAGCGCTGCGAATGTCGCGAGCGACGCTCGCCGAACTTATGACCATCCGTGCAGAATATTTTGACAAGGTCTTCCCTGGAAGTGTTGCTTACCCGCATGTTGGAAGTACTGTACGCCCAGATTCTTCACGGCACGAAAGCGCGCGTCGAGCTAAAGCACTTGTTATCGCGTGCACTCCGTCAACCCAGACCTCAACAGGTAGTGGGCGTTCTTCGAGCGCAACCACGGATCCCGCTCAACTAGCGGCTGGCGTATACGTGATTGGATCGGGTCCTGCTGCAGAGGCCTTGCGATCCCTAGCTCTTGCTGAACCAGTTATCAGCCCAGATGAGCTAGAATTACTTAACCCGCGTGCAGCTGAAGAGAGGGACTCGGACACGGAAGCCTCTGATCCTCAAGCAGGCGAGTCACCCTCAGTTGGACAGAGCAGAGGCCTTGCCGACGCAGGCATTGTTCTTCCGGGGATTACCATTCCAACTTCTGTTGGAGTCGGTGGCCTAGTCCTTCCGGGAGTTTACGAGCCGGGGTCTGCACCCTCCCCCGCGGATGCAGAGAATGCGTTGCATATGGCCGGAGATCAGAATAATGTTCGTGAGATAGGTGCGACAATGTGCGACCGATTGATTCTTGACATCTATGCTCAGCTGACTGCAGCCGCAACCGATGTTCGTGCTGAAGTTCGAAATTCTGCAGTGAAGGTGTTGTTTAAGAGCGTCGAAACCAATTGTGCACGGCTCCAGACCAGTACGCTGGTGGTATGTTTCCATGGTCTCTTGCAGCCTCTCGTTGAAACGTTGTTGTCAGACGTTCGTAATGCAGCCTCAGTTGCGCCATCTGACATTGCACTAGGCACGGACCGAGCAGGCAAGCAAATTATGATGGTCGGACATCATACGCGCGACACATCCTCCAAGCAATGGAATGAAACGTGTGTACATGCACTTACTGGCCTTGCTCGCGCAGTTAGAGTTTTCCTAAAAGCTGTCACTACAACCACTCTCCCAGGCTATCCAGGTGTGGCCGAGTGGCAGATCAATCCTGTGCTGAGTGAAGCTCTAATCCAGACATGGACGGGATTCCTGAGGCTCTTCGAGATCGCCATGGACCATCAATCATCAGAGGTCGCCTGCGCAGCCGTTCAGGTCCTTCATGAATTCCTGTTGACCCCATCAGTCACTCAACTTCTCGCCAACCCCGCCAACCGTGTGTTGTGGAATGCTGTTCCAGTTGCGCTTGGAAAGATCGTAGAGAATCTCGTCCTCCGAGCCGCCATGCTTCGTCACACTTCTCTGAAACGCCAACTTATTTCTGGAGAGAAAGATTCGTTATCGTTCGTGCCCATCCCAGGGCAACCGCGAAAAACCAATGAAGCACTTCGGAGAGAGGCTATGCTACGCGTTCAGAGAGCTCACGGAGGCGGCGCTGATGACGTTCAGACGAAGCATGCCAACGAGCAGAACGAAGCTCAAACAACAGCCAAACAGGTGGTGGTATGTACGATGTTCGACATCGTAAATCGTATACTGAAACAATGTGCATGTGATCAGGAGTTCGACGAATCAAAGCTGTTTGAAACATTAACTACTGACCAGAGGGAAGTCTACAGTGCCCTACTTGAGGCAACTCAGGCCGATTTTGACCAAGCATGTATTCTGTGGCTGCGACTCGCTCATGGCTTCGTTAGCTTGGCCCATGGCGGCTTGACCCTTGGAGCCCATGCAGAGAAGTCGAAGTCCGTGACACCGTTTAGTGTATCAGATGTTTGTGCAGTCGTTGCCTTCACAACCGCACTGGTGAGATGTGAGCCATTTGTTCCACTCAATCGAGCAGGTGCGTTGGCTGTATTTGTGGGAAACACTCTGCTACGAAACTTCAATTCAGAGACTCCAATTCAAGTGGGATGCCTCAAATCATTTATTGCTGCCGCTTCCACGCCACTTCCTGATCACCTCTGGCCGCTTGTGACTACTCCTCTAATCGCGGCGCTCGAGCCAGGAATTGACAATCTCCTGACAGGCACGTGGTCAGGAACCCGTACTTCAGGCAAAATCTCAATGGATGAAGCACGAACGACTGTCGCAGGCCTAATTCTTGCCGGTGGATCGGCCCCTAGCCTCATCCCTCCGTGGCCCTTCCCTAATCCTCGAGCTGGGACGCTGGCAGCGACCTTGCCTAAGCCAACTCTCCTTCATTACTTGGCCTTCTCACCTGGCTATGTCTCCGAGGTTCTACACACCTTGTCCGAGTTGCAGACCTCTCAGCTTCGAGAGGATGTTGCAGCTCCTGCCGCCACGGTGGCTGTCACCCTTCCGTACACACTCTCCGTCTTGGCCAAACTTATCCCCATCTTGGTTATCCCTGGTGCTCTCACTCGTCTTTTATTGACGGATATGGCGACGTCCTCAAATGATCCCTCGGTTCCAGCCGCATTGGACGCAACAGCACTTTCGTTTGACCCTGATATCGCGCCTCTTCTACTACCAACACTCAACCCCCTTGGGATCAAGCTTCCTTCAACTCCACAGGGCCCAGCGGGGTCCAAGGATAGTGCGAATGCGCAACAGGGTGAATTCGTACAAGCAGTCACCGGAGGTGTTGCTTCGAACGGAAAGCTGCCAGAAGCGCCCAATGCGATTCAGCTCCCGCTTATTGCTCACTCATTGACTGATGGCTTCACTGCCTTTCATGGTATCTGCACGAGCATTGTAGATTACTTGAAAAAAATTATCCCGGTCGCGCTCCCTGTGTTCCTCGACGCGGCAGCAGCTTGTGGAGCTCTGGCCTCAGACGGTACCTCTGTTACGCCGGCTCAGTCTCCGGCTGGATCAGTCGCGGCCAATCCTTCGAATCCGTCACTAACCAACACGCCCGAGCAGACAGTCTCGGGTTCCAAGAATCAACAGATGACTGCAGCGATTCTAGCACAGCCGGTCCTCTCGACTAACTTCGCCAGTCATTTTGTTGATGGAGTGATGGTTAGTATTCCCGCGCCTCCGCCTCAGCAAGCGTTCTCGTTCACCAGAGCGAATGTTGATGCAGTCTTCGGACTTCTGGGAGATATCATGTCATATTTCGTTGCAGGCCGTTCGTTGCTTGAGTTAGCCTACCCTGTAATTCCGGTTGCGACTCGTCCTGTTAAGGACGAAGCAGCTGCCGACAGTGGTTCAGGATCCGGTGTATTCATGTATCCAAGCTTCTCAAGTAGTTCGCAACCGAATTTCTCGCAGGCATGCGTTTTGACTGGTGAGCATGTGGCCACATGGGAGACGTTGCAGCTCGACCTCCTTACGCTTCTCCATGCAACAGTGATTCCAATGTCCTTCGCAGCATCCCCCCACAATCGTGCGAGATTGCTTCGGCTCGTTGCTGGACGTGAGCCGTTATCACCACCTATTCATGCTTTAGCCACCATGCTGAAGCCGAGACCTGCTCATGAGACAGATGCTGAGAAGCTTCAAGCCCGAGTTGGCCGATCTTCCCCACTCCTAGGATTGGCTGGTGCAGCGGCCCTTGCAACTGAGACATCACGAGAGGTTATGCGTGCACGATACAATGCTCTGGCAATGTTGTGCCGTAGTGAGCCTACGTCAGGCGACTCAGACACGAGTGGCAAGGCAGCCGCACCAGAAAGCAAGGATGTTTCACCGCCGAGTGCCAACATCAACCCTGTGGCTGCTACCCCGACACCCGATGGACGAACTATCCTGGTCCTGGCGAAGCTGCCGGGTCCAGTTTTTGCTCTGAAGGTCTCTTCGGCTCGCCTTCTTGTGCGCGCAGCCAGCGCAGCCCTGACGGCTTATATCGAGACATCGAACGAACTTGTTAGCGCATCGGCCCGGGGTGATAATCAACCCAGCGACCTTAGTACAGATGGAAAGACACCTTTATCCAAGACGATTGTCGATCTTCTAGATCTGCTTCGAAACCTGGCGCTTGATGCGGTTGTAAGTGAAGCATTGCTCACTCACCCTCAGCAGCAGCAACAACAGCAAAATAAGCCCAGCGGCCAATTGCAACCAATGCCGCGTCTTGTTCCGGGACATCGTCAGAGTCACTTGGCTCTGCTCTACCCACTCCTTTGCAAATGTATAAGTTCGTCTGCCCCTGGTGATCACGAGGTTCGCACAGCGATCGCAAACACCCTTGTTGCACTTGGATTGTCTCTCGGACTAACGACTACAGGCACGCTTGCGTAATTCCATGTGATCCTCTTAAACGTGGCAAACGTGAGCGCGACGCACGTTACCGAGGCTTTGTGTGTCCACCTTTAATTCTAATACAACATTTCCAACCATTATTCTATTCTCATCTACTATAGCAGAGTTTGTGGCCGTTTGAACTGTATCAAAGAACAAATCGTGTTGACCGTAGGCTGCGATTCATTTGAATACTCGCGATAAATAGCATCGGTTTGCGGCGACGGTCGGGAATTTACGATAAAACTCCGCACAGCATCCATCTTGGTGGCGGTGGTCGCGGCGGCTGAGATTGTCATGCTCCGCAGCTCTGAGCTCAATGATGATAGTGTAGTCGCTTCCACGTCAGGGAATGCGGACTCGACTTCGATAATGGGTAGGCCTAATGGTCGTACATTCATTACCATGCGTGTGGTGATGGGGAGCTCATACGATTCTCTCTCATGGACCTTGGTAGGTGAAGGAGCACGGGTTCCTTCTGGCTGCACAATCGACGTCAGCGGAGGCTTCGTAGTAAGCGTCGCCTGCGTCGTTCCTACATTGCGTGAAGCGTCACCTAGACTGCTAATAGGCACTGCAGAATCGGGACTCTTACGTTGTGAAGTCGTAGATGAAGCTGACAACCACGAGAAGCTGCGCAATGATGGATCGGCTTTTTGAGGCCTAGAGTGCTGATCCTCAGTGGGCATCGTACGTCCAGAGTGACCTTTTTGCGTAACCGATTTAATGACCAATACTTTGGCTCGGGGGGGTTGTGGTGGAAGATCCCCGATGCCAGAATCAGCCTCTTGTTGAGGCTGTGAGATACGGCGCTGATCAATCTGACGGCTGGTCTTCTCCGATTTCGTCGGATTGGGATTTGGAGTATCAAGAGACATCAGAAGTTGCTTGGCACTTGTACGACTGGTGTTATGTGTTGACGACGTGTTCATGCTATCCTCCAAGCGCGCTTTGATTGCTGTGGTCAACGGTAAATGATGAGAGATAGAATGTTCCTGAGAAGTGGTTTGTTGCTCGAGCTTTTTCTCACCAGTCCGTCTGTGCGAGTCGGTGTTGGCGTCTATACCTTCGTCTGGTGAGGGGACTCGTTTGGGAGCGAGCGGGTCCATAGGCACGCCCACTTCCTGTTCACCGTTCATCTGCTCCTGACCTGCAGGTTGCGTCTGAACTGGCAAATAGTGACATTGGGCATCCACGGAGCTATTCGTGCTCTTCGGCTTCATCTTGGTAGTACTCGCAGTTGTAGCAGATTGCTCATCGGTCGGCTCAATCTGCAATCGCTTGAGCCCTCGTCGTGGCCGAGTCTTTGCAGGTTGACCCTCTTCAGGCTTTGGGAGGGTTCGAAGTCTCTTGCTTCCATCAAGACGGGCGACACCCAAGTTCAGAGAATGTGATTCCGCCATGTGCTGCTCAACCGAAGAGTTTCTGGTGGGGGTATTCAAATAGTCTCCAGATGCTTTAGTCGCATGTGATATGCTCATTTTATCATAATTACACGACCCTGCGAGCTCGCCATGGGTATTCAGGACCTCGGACTTCTCAGGTGGGACCGGTGAAGACAGACCTGGGGCTGGGACAGCGGGGGGCGCGCCGTCTTGTTGAGAGAGCGACACCTGGGGTGCATGAGGCTGGGGCAGCAGTGATGGGGGGACCTGAGGCTGTGGGAGTGGTGGTGGCAGACCGATACGCGAGGATGATGCGGATGGCTTTGCCATTGAAATTCGTCGCAGGGAGCTCATCCGAACTGGCCATGTGCCAGAGGTTGTCACCGCGCTTGCGAATGGCGCCATCGGATTTGGAGGGGGTGCTGCTACATCAGCGTTGTTTCCAAGAGGTGGCCCACTGGAATGTTTGTCCCGCGAATGGCCTTCATTTGGACTAGCACATACATCCTGTTCTGGGGTACAGAAGACTTGTCTTGAGTCCTCAATCTTGGACGAAAGAGAATGATCTTTCGTCAACTCTGTTATAGGGACAGATGGGTTGACCTTCTTTCTACGCTCAATCCGAGAACCGCCAACACCATGTCTGAGTTCGTCCTTATGCGTCATACTCGGTGGTGTAGGAAGCGGTGGTGGTAGGACTCCAACTGCCGCAACATGTCTCTCCGGTGTTTCAACCGCGCACGCAAACGGTGGTGCTGCGGGATCATAAGCACTATGTGCATCAGTGCTTGAGGACTGGCTACTCGTCTCACGATGAATCGACTCCTCAACTGCTCTTCTTTCTCCACTATGAGATGACTTTCGCTTGCGTCTCGTCCCTATCACCCGTTCCTCTGGAGGTGGAACTGACTCCATTTTCGCGCGGCCCTTCAAAGAAAACCGGGCGCCAGGCTGCTCGGGCTCCTTGAATGCCGCATCTGCGTCAACCGCCGGGCATCCCAACTGCTCAAGGGATCTCGTGTACAGCGCCTCCATTGCAGCGCATATTGCGAGTTGAGCCTCGAATTCAGCCATATCCATGGGTGGAAAGGATCCCCATGGTCTGCGTGTCTCAGTCACGCTGGGTCGGTAGGCATACCATGTCTCGATCGTGAGAGCGGCGCTCGAGTCTGCCTCGGTGGCCTGAAGCCAAGCCTTGTAGCGAGACAGAAGTTCGTTGTCGTCGTCCATGCAGGCAATCAAATCACGTAGAACGAGTTGTTATACCAGCTTCAAGCTGTTGCACGTGTTTTCTTGACACCGCATTGGTCGTACGTGTGTCTTCGAATAACGCTGATTCTGTGATAAAATGCTGGATTTCATCACGCGCGCTGTCGCGGCTGACGCACATCTGGTGAGATGTGAGCGTAGATATAACTCGCATGCCATGCTTAACCACCAATACAGGTTTTGTTTATGTCCTAGCAGCGCGCGGTACTCGACAAATGACGAAATCGACTCGATTTCACACTTGACGAACTGACTATACGGCGCGTTTGGAGCAGTGTGCAACGAAACAAACCCGTAAAATGATTGCAGTCCACATTGTCTAAGTGCACCACATGGGTATCTGCAGTGTGTTGAAGGTATGTTGCCACAGAAAACTCGAAAATGCTTTCTGCATAGAGCCTGATTGGTATACTTTGCATCGGTTTCCGGTCTTGCGGCACGTGTTCGCGCGAGCTCGGTTCACCCGTGAATATGACTCACGAGATATAGTTCCCCCACTCCACATCTCCCTGACAGACGCGCGCGGCGCAGCGGAAGTGGGTCACCGCCGCCCTGGTCGTGACTGTTGGACTGCTGATATTTGGGTTCTTGTATTTATCCTACCGGTTTATCCCGAGTCCATCAGGATCGACCTTGATTGGCACTGGATTTACATCCCAGAGTGCGACCGTTTCCATAGCGAATCAAACTCACTCCGGTACTGTGCATGACGCGGCTAATGGACAGGACTCGTCATGGCAGTCGTGGTGGGACAGCCTTTTGCCCTCCCTCTCGGCCCGCGGAACAGATTCAGCGAAGGGAACATTAGTTGGTGATGCAAATCAACCACTCACGTCCCCCTCCGGCAGCTCTAGCAGCTCAATTGGAGAATCACGTCGTGAAGATAGCAAGGAATCCTCGGAAGAGCGACGACTCAGTTCGGCAGCAATGTTCTGGTTTCTTGAGAGCATTTTCGTTCTAGTCTTCGTGATCGTAGTTTGGTTGTTGCGCCGGAAAGACACCCAGTACATCCGCAGCCTCCAGCGTAGAGTGAGCACGGGATTCACGCAAGGGCAATCCCGACGAGATGGAACACCCGGGCCTGACTTATAAGCGATAATCAGGGAAGATCGAGCGGGTCCGTCGTGAGACGGATGTTGCAAACTCTGTATGGCAGTAAGTTAGATATACGTACGAGCTTATCTCGTAGCTATCCGCTTGCCCTATAGAAGCACTCCATATTGAGCCGGACGTAACAGAACTCATGGAAACCGTCACTCTTGATATACCGCAACTTCAACTGCTATACCACTAGAACGTTATATTTATGTGATAAAATACAATAGCACCACTAAACCGCATAAGCTTGCTCTGGTATGAGTGGCTGCACATCAATTGAATGAAGCACCGAAAAGGTTACACAGGCTAGAACAGATAAACCGCACAACTCCAAATTTTTGCAAGCAGCTTGGATGCGAAAATAATTCGGACTCCGACGGCCCGCGTGGATCCATCAAGGGCATCGGCTCCAGCGAGGTCAGCAGAAAGAGATGAATTCCCGAGATCGACCAACAAGCTGTTGTCACTCTCCTCACCATCACTCTCTTCACCCTCGTGCTGACCCACCTGGTACTCCAAATCTGGATTTGAATATGAGGACTTCGACTCGAAGCTGAAGGTAAGGGAGCGACTCAAGAGCCTCTGTACCTGAGTTTCGGGACGGAGCGTCACTGTGAGTTCGTTACCGACGCTTCCATTATGCAGTCCGGCCATCGCCAGCTCAAGTCGCTGCTCGTCAGTGGTCTCCTTGAGAGTCGCAACATCGATTGTCAACAGAAGCGAAAGTGGGAATAGGAACGTCTTCGATTTGTCGCACAAAAGATCCACTTTCACTGAGGGCGAAGGATCCATCAGCAACGAAATCGAGGCTTCCATCGGTAGCATACTTCCGGAGCGGCGATTTGTGACAAGAGTGTAAATAGGGAGCGGGTTGGACAAGGCAGCCGCAACTTGCTTTGAGAGGGGTTTAGCCGCGCGGACTTGCCATGCGAGAGATGAGCATTTCTTCATCAGTAACGTCAACCAATGGGCGAGCAGTGCTCTTTCGGCTTCAGCAACAGGACCTGGAAGGCCAATTCGTGCACCCATCAGCGCCGATCTTGAGGCAGGTGCGAATGGCATGTCTTGAATACCCCGCTCCTGCCGATTCCTCTTGAGTAATGCACCAGCCAGTGCGCCATTTTGTAGATCGCGTGTCGCGCTATCCAGCCCATTCTGTGCGTCGTACTCATCTCTTGGAATGCCTCGTTCAATCCAACCCAATGTTGGAATGGGACTCTGCGGATTAGCATGAGATGGTGCAAGGGTTGGGAGCTCAAGGCGATCTGCGCCTTCTGCGCTGGAAGTACTTCGTTCCCCTTGGTCAGGAGCCTGTGGCTTCAAGGGAGAGAGCATGTCAATGTTTTCCGTGCTGACTTTCTGTCCTGCAAATGACGTCCAATCAAGAAGGCTGATCGGGTCGTTCCCACTGTACCCGACTGGCCAATCGTCACTATCCACTAAGTTGCCCTCATCTTCACTATCGTCACTGTCGTTATCTCCATCGTGAGCCATACCGGTATCCCATGCCAACCGGCTGGCACCCTTTGCCTTGTCAGGCGCCGGATGTGCCAACCCATAGAGGACGCTAGTCATCCGCTTAAGAACTGCGTCATGGGTACACATGTTACTGGTTTGCGCCAGAGAGGGGGAATGAAGTCTAAGAGCTGATTCCAGAAGTCGCGTTGGGCTTGGCATACTGTGGTCCTGCTCGGCAGCTTCTGCCATTTCTTCTGGTGAGGTTGCTTGTTCTTGGTCTATAGTCTCAGGAGCAACACATGTAGCGTTCTCGAATTGGACTTCCATGTCAATATGTTGTACAGCAGCCTCTTCTGACGCCTGATGCTCTTGCGCTACTTGGATTAGCTTCATGGCTGAGTCAGCTTCAATCGAAATAACCTGTTCGAGGTATGGTGTTTCTGACAAGCATGCATCCAAACGCCAGGGATGGAAATACTTCGGTCTGGCCTTGAATTTCTTGGGCCCGGATTTCACCTCGCTTTCAACTACATCTTCATCTTCAGTATCGGAGTAGCTATCTGCCAATGGACCTCGAGCAACGGCGGCGGCACGAGCAGCATCTTCGCCGGTGAGAAGAGCGGTCTCGGGTACTTCAGCCTCAAACAGTTCATCAGCAACATCCAGCACGTTAACGCTAAGTGGCTGCACACGAACTTCTGTTCCTTGAATCGAAATAGAGCGCGCTGGAGAGTTGTGAACCCCATCTACCTTCGAGTTTGCATCAGACGCCAAAGTAGAACCTTTGCTCTGGAGGACCTGAACCATTGCTTCAGCCACAAACTCGGATTGATCCGTCGAGATTGGGGCACCTGATGCCGTACATAGTAGCATTGGACACACGCCACCTCCTACAGACAGACGTTGAACCATCAATGAGGCGCGACCCTGTTTGGTCCGCTTTGACTTAGGAAGCTTCCGAGCTCCATCCGCGTTACGAGGAGTTATCTCTGTTACATCTGCAAGCATGTCAACGTTGCCCACACGTTCAACGGCACTTGTTGGTGACTCGCACTTCTGGGCGGAGGATCCACTTTGGTCATCATCATCATCATCAGCATCCTCTTCGTCACCCTCTTGGATTTTATCGAGTTCCACCATATCATCCTCGATGGTAATACCCAATGTTTCAATCTGAAGCTGGTCGGGAACAACGGGAACAAGGCTGCCATCATCCTGTCGGATGTAGAAGCCGGTATTGGGCCCAAGTGCGGGGCTGGAGCCCATTGGAACACCGGTTCGAAGCTTGTCCTGAGGCGCGGATTCAATTGTGACCGTATCACACTCTGGTGTTGCATCGATGACTTCGACTGCAAGGGGAATGGGCTTCATCACCATGGGTTCGGTAGACGAAGTCACCGACACTGATGATTTCTCATCGGAGTCTGCAAGAGCGATGTGAGGTTCGTTGGTTGCAGATGCCGCAATGGACGACGACGTCACTGAGGTGGAGCTATTAAGGAGCGACTGAGGGGCATCTTGAGAGCCCTCCTTGTTCTGTGCTGCTCCTGTGTCATCCAACACGAAGACCAATGCACCTTTAACTCTCTGACCATTTGGTGTGACGTACACCACTGACTTGTTGTCATGGGCGACGTGGCACAAGCCCTGCCTCGACAAGCTAGGCCGTCCACGAGGCATGCTTGCGATGCCGCTGGCCTGCGTTTTAGCATCCAGTTTAGTCTTGGTTGATGGTGGAATCGCCTTTTGAGCCATTCGAGATGCCGAGGCAACATTAAGCGCTGGAGCGGTGGGCCGTTTGGGAGTATTCAGCGAGTTCACAGCGTTAGTCGGCTTGCGGACTGCTTGAGTTGTCAGAGGCCCAGTTGAGCTATTGCCTAGCGCGGTCTGACTCCTGGGCGCAGATGCTGGCTTACCTGCACTAGTGGGGGCTATGGAGGTTTTGGTGGGCTTCGCTTGATTGGTCTCAACACGCATGACGCTATTGATTAATGACTGTTGCTTGAGAGCTCGTGCCTGCTCTTCTGCGAACACTTCCTGCCAGCTTGAAAGCGCTCGAGCAGTAGCTTTGAGGCTTGAGTCTCGATTCAGTAACGGGTGAATGCTACGCCTATCCTTTGTCGTGTCCGTCAATGCGGTGGAGCTAGGCGGAGCTGGGTCGGACTCCTCCTCGTCAGAAAGGCTAGCAGCAAATGTGATGTCAGGTAGATCTCCATCATCTGCGTCAAGCAGGACCAGTGATGCCATCGCTTCAACAGCTGTGGCCGTAGCCCGCCGGCATTGTTTCGCTGTAGTGGACGTGCTAGCACTGGCTTTGGCTTGGACAACCTTTGACCCGATAGGTTGAGTAGCATCCTGCCTCGTGGAAGAGTCGTTGTCGCTTGACCCAATAAGACCTTCTCTGACAAGCATGTCGAGGATCGCATCAGCGAGATCAGAAACCTTGGATGAGTTATTTTCACCTCGATGATTGGCATGTGAGAGATGCGAAGCAACGACAGAAGATCGCGGGGCAGATCCCTCACGAATCGTGAATTCACTTAATAATGCCGCCAACTCTCCGCTAATCTTTGATTTAACCTCGGCGGGGAGAGCTGACTGGCGTGAACTGCCTTGCGATGCAACAGATGTGCTTTCTAACTTTGGAGGTGGGAACAAGCCCTTGCGAACTAGCGTCGAATGATTAATGGGCTTGCAAGCTGGAGCTAAGTTAGTCAGTGTAGCTGGAATCTGTTGGCCCAACGTCTGGGCTTGACCTAAGAAGGCGGCACGATGCTGCTTTCTTAATGCAGAGAGCTTACCAGATTCCGGCGCGTTAGGCTTCCGAACAGGCGATGCATTGGCATCACTGGTTACTGCTGCGGAGCTCGTAGCGGATAGGTGTGTGCATGCGGCAGTCTGGTCCGCCTGTGCAGCGGTCTCGGCCACATTGGGACGCAGCAGTTCGACAATGCCGTTCACGGTAACAATAGATTGGCGTCCCGACACAACGGTGCTACGAACACTCTCAGAGAAGATCTTACTGAAGACAGCATCTGCGGAGGCATGATGGGTTGTGCCTGAGTGGGTCGGCAAATCAGTGATAATACTGGTTGAGTGATTGAAGCCAAGTGGTTTGTTTGAATCTCGTGCTTCTGCAGATGATCCTCCTGAAATGGATCCAGTTGATGCAGCGGTTTGTTCTAAAGCCTCGTCGCTTGCGGCAGAGGTCACTTCGCCATTGCTTTCCATTGCCTGGCTACCTTGTGAAGAACGCGGCTTCTCTCGATAAAGACTATTATTAAGGCTGCTATCACTGTTACAAGAAGCCGTACGGGCTGGCAACACAATATCATCAAAATTAAGTTGTCGAACTGCTTCCTGGACGTCTGCATCCGTGTCATGCTTGTCACTAGGCTGAGTGTTTGCATTACGAGCCTGAGATGCGGTAGTGCTCGTGGTCTGCGGCAGCGACCCAGGGGATCTCTCCTTTAGGAGTTCGCGCGAGGCTTCAGTTAGCTTTTCATGCATCCGAGGTGTGCCCTGCTGCGATGGCGCGGCGCTTCCGATATCATGCTTCTCGTGCGTTGAGGACTGTGTCGAAGCTGCTGAGACCTGAGCTAAACCTGTCATGTCATTCATGGAGACAGATGACGGGTTGAGAATTGTCGCTGGATTTGCTCCAAAGGCTTCGCAAAACATAGTTGCGGTAGGTCTTCTCGCATGCTTTGAGGCTGAGGGAGGTGGGAAGGAAGCAGAGTTCAGTGCTATACCCAGATCACTACTGTGCGTAGCAGCATTAGGAACTGCTGTAACGACTGGCAAGGGTACATGCTTGATGTCAAAGTACTTCGCCACTCCACTGGCAAGCTCGTTCGCTTCATGTTGCGTGGAGTTGCTTGGGCCGCTAGCACCTGATGCGCTCCAGTTGAAAGAGGCTGAAGAGTCAGCGGCGCTAAGCAAGGCGAGGACGGGATGAAGAGCAAGTACATGCTCGCGGATCTGCTCAAACTTCGAATGAGCCTCAGCACTGAGTTTCTCAGTGATCTGACTAGAGTCTTGGTGCAGATCCTCAATCTTGGAAATTGTCTCAAGATAGGTCCGATGTAGCCGAGAAAGCTCGTTGCTACAATGGCGGAGCTTATTCCACAATTCGTCACTCTTTGATTCCGCTGTGGGAGGAGGTGGCGGAGGCGGGGCGACTATGCTTGGAACGGACGTTGAACTAGGAAGTCTCCTATGTCCAAGCAACCCTGAATTCATCGTAGCTGAAAGCGTGCTGGTCATACTTTCTCGCTTTCGGACGGAGTGTGAGCTGCGAGGAGCATAAGGACTTGCCGCAGGGACTCCACGAACTTTGCGAGGAGTGTTGTACGTCGAGGAGAGGTTGGGATCGGGTTGAGTTGTTTGTGAATTCCGTCGTGACGCCAGTCCCGGTTGCGCAGCATGCAATGCAGCGACGTCAGTGTCCGGGTTGGACGATAATGTCGTCGCAGCCGTTATTGTCATAGCTGCTGTCGTACTGCCTGGAACGCCAGAGGCAGCCGCCATGGCCTGAGCACTACTCTCGGTTGCGGCTCGTTTTAGAGGTGTTGCAGAACCAAACGCAACGCCTGTCTGCCGTCTGGATTGCGTCTGAGCTTGCATGGGTGTTGTCTGGCTAAGACGGGAGGAGGCGCGACTTCCAGGTAGCCTTGGAGTTGTGGCTTCGAGCTTGTGCGAGATCGAAAGTGACTGGCGAGTACCTCCAGCCGCTACTGGTTGTGGTGCTCCGGGCTGGGGGAGCTGCTGATGCGCCTGGTGAGATGCCTGAGGTACCTGGCGCTTCGGAGACGGGCTATTGCGTGCAGCTATTGTGGTGCTCAGAGTATGACCCGCGGCAGCCCCAGTGTAATCATTACCGTCGCCTCCTACGATTGAGATGTGGAGATCCTCCTCATCCTCGGCTGACAGATCACACAAGGTCTGCTCACCATGCGGCAGAGCATTGTGAACGAAGGAAACGGATGGGACGCGGCTATGCTGCCGTTTGTGTGACAGCGACTGGAACGCGTGCTGATTGGGCTGCATTTCACGTGGCTTCGTAAGCGCCCAGGCGTCTGCAGGGGAACTGCTAATGGTTTCCGTGGCCAGAGCAACGGGATTCAGCATCAATGACGTGTTTTGGTGCAGTCCCGACGTAAATGCTGGTTGAACCGCATTTAATTGGATGTTTTCCGCCTCAGGCGCCGTGCTAGCCGTCCCTTCGCTAAAGTCCTGCTGGCTTGCGCTCATACCGCAAAGATTCTGCACAGGATCTCGAGTGATACGGTGTGTTTCTGGGTATACCCTTCAGGATTCTCTTAGAGTAATACGCGTTCTAACGAACACTACGGTCTGTATCACAGTACCACTACCAGATCCTCTGAAAATATAGTTAAGATAACTGTGCAGACATGTTTCTAACGGCTAGACGGCGGCAACGACTTTTACGCCCACAAAAAAATTTGATGCTACCAACCTTGGTTGATTCAGAGGACACGACGGCTCGCTGGGTTCTGCCAACGCCGTCTCTATGCACCACGATGCATATGTGAAAACAAATTATTATGGACTCTTGGTTTCTGCTGCCTCACAGTTACTAATCACAGTTACTAAGGGAGGTTTATTGCGAATGCTGCTACAAGAAGACACCAATGCAGTCGGTCAGTTCCGATACATTTTCTTGTTTAAAGAGCGTAAAGCATGGATTCATGTTGAGTTTCGGGACGGTATCGAACTTCATAAACGAAGGGGTGGAGTAGCGTGGATGGCTGTGGACACGGTATCGCGCAGAGACCGAAGAAGGCCAAACGAGCGTCAGTGGTCCCAGAGTGCTTCCCAGTCCCTCTAGTTGCCGTGTGCACGTTTTCTGAGATCGCTAATAACAAAAGGTGGAACTAGTAGGCAAACAGTGCAAATGACTATGTTCAAATTTCAAGCCTAGTACTAGACCTGGATTGAGATCTGTTTCAGAATGAAGTTCCGCAAGGGAAAGCTGGAGACAGGGGCTGGAGGGAGAGAACTACTACGGGAAATAGGAAGAGATAACACCTTATTGATTCGTTGTACAAATCGCCGCTATACGTTCAAACAAGGTTTCATCTGACGATAACGGTAACCGCTAGAGTAGGAGGGAGGACAATAATCCAGGTGTTCAGGATGGAAATCTACAGTATGAAAGCATCTCAATCACTGAATAGTTATACGTGCTGAATTGCCATGGGCCCACAGGAAAGTGAACGTTACGTAGGATAACACGAGCCTGATAAGCAGATTCGGACGAAAGGGTGTGTAGACGCTGAGAAGCGTATAGGGAGGGGCTAGAGCTGGTCATTCCATAGGAGTGCGAGGATAATGCGAAAAGCAATCAGGATGAAGATGATGATGATGATGTTGTTGTTGATGTTGATGACTAATATGACTAGGATTCCGCATGCTGGTTTGGGGTAGTCGATAAAGCAGAGTTGAAATCACAATAATCAAGGAGAATCAAGGGATGACTAAAAATGATACGTTCAGGGAACGAGGATATGGTTCGTCGTTCGACTGCTCCGAGTTCCTCTGAGCTGAGATACTGAGGGACCACAAGAATACGTGTGGGACGCCCATCGGCACTTAGTGAGGAGTTTAGATAGAGTCTGTAATAGGGTCGAGTTCAAATGCCAGAGAGATCCGAAAGAGTCATCGTATGACTTCGGACTCGAGAGACTAGGGGACCCGACCACCGCTGCAATCAGTTGAACGAAGTGTTACAGTTGGAAATTCCGCAATTCTGAGTCTAACGGCATTGAAAGGAAAGCGGAAAGGAACAAAGCATGAATGAGTAATGGGTAGTTGAGAACACCCCAGGAGGCCAATCGTTCCTTGGGTGCACATGAGAATGCTATGGTAAAGAAACCCTGTGCAGCGAGTAATATTTCACTCGCTGCGTAATCCACTTGTCAAGCATATGACGAGCAAACCATGAGCCAAACGGCTAAGTCGGATACGATTACAGATGACAATGACAGGCAGAATTAGATGAACGAAGATTCCAGTTGGAGTCCTGTGAGCATTATGAAATAAGACTCTGTCAGGGCTTTCTAATGCTCACACGATCGAGATGGTGGCACTGATTAGGGCTTTGCGTGTGGCGGTGCAGGTTCAGGCTCGAGGTCGAATGAATAGGCTCGATGCGTGCAGCAGAGGCATGGGGATTGTTATTGAGGAGAACTGACATAGTTGAGGGACTTGTCTTCGCAGAAGTGGAAGATGTGGCATCCAAGTCCACTGCATCGGTAGGATTAACCGCAGTACAAGGACTTAGTAACGCAGCATCTTCCTCAATGAGCGCTGGCACATTGTGCTCAGGTAGCGCTGGCAATTTCGCTTGTGGCGCATCACCCCATGTGCTTGAGGAAAGCGTCGAGGTCGTCTCAGGAGTAATAGGTCTAGAGGAGGCTGTTAGCGCATCCCCATCATCGTGCTGCGCTGATTGATCATGGGCCTTGTGGGAGCTAACAACGTTGAGTATGGTGCTGGGTTGTCCCCCTGCGACCAGCCCTCCTGCGTAGCAGAGGGGAGCCGTTGGGACCGGGTGCCCAAGTGAGTTCTGATGAAGATAAAGCTCCTTGCCTTGTTTCAGGCTTACAACCCGACGATGACCTTTCTTAGATCTTGCTACGTACTGAGGAGCCTCGTGGGGTCTATCATTTCGAGTATCTTCTTCTTCCACGGCACGCTTTGAGCAGCGTCGCAGGTACTCCTCTATCTCTCGCTTGATGAATCTGTCTCGTTGCTGCGCAAGATGCTCTAGTCGCTGCTTGCGGGCAAGAGCGGGTTCTGTCTTGACTCCCCTTGCCTGTCGTGAACGCCACTTAAGTTCGTTTTGAACTGCCAGTGCCGACTGGATCATGGCATCATATGCAGCAGCGTGGACGCCTCTGAGATCAATGTCCAGTGCGGACGCACTCGAGTAGAGCCCTGGCAGATCTACATTCATTCTGTCCTGTGGTGGCTTTAGGTTGCTTGGATTCTCGTGTACGAGACGACGAAAGTATTCGTTTTCGACTTCGATATCTGGCACCACATTGGGATCACTCACCCCAAAGTAGTACTCCCGATATACACTAATAAGGTCGCGCCTTCTTCGAAGTTCTGCATCACGCAGCGCTTTAAGATGCTCTACAGTAGGCCAGTGCCTCGGACTTCTGCAGCTTTGAGCAGATGGATTGTCTGCCCTGCGACTACGAGTCCTTGATACCGCGTCAAGATCCAGATACGGTACAAATGGTGGTGTAGGAGCCGGAGTAGGCCTGGCTGGGAGTTCAACCACGATGCCAGTTTGAGGATCTGGAATGTGGACTACTGACTCAGGCGCTGGTACAGCAACTGCAAGACCGTGTTGAATTTCACCCAGTGCCTCGATGAACAAATCACCTTCCCAATCGCTCTCAGATATCGTTGTTGACGTACTGGAGGTCGCACTCATTCGCTCTGATGCCTCGACGGAGCATAGATGATTCGTGATGGCTGTTGCTTCACGACGCATCCTCTCCCACGCTGCTTCGGCATCTACCTCAGGATGTGGATTGTGCGTGAGTTCTACTTTCTCGCCTTCAGCAGGCATCGTGTGAGGGAGGTTTTGGCTATTGGGAGTGGTCGGCGGGAACGGGTTTCGACGGAGCTTAGGGGGCTTATGAGACCCCGCAGAGCTAACAGACGCAGTAGAGGATGAAGCGCGTGCAAACTGCGAGTATGTGTAACTTAGGGGACCGCCTGGCACAGAGCCTGCCAGGGGTGTAAAAGTGCCACTCACATGCTGAGAAGTGGATCGGTGCGCATGGTGTCGACTGGAGATAGGATAGGCCGGTGGGAGTTGACTTCTGTCGGTGGTTGTGACTAGGAAGGTCGTCGATGAGTTGAGCAAATGCAAATTGGAGGGTAGATCACTGGCGGAGTGTCGGTGATGGGCGCCCGGCACAAGTCCTGAATGGGATCGGGCAAGCTGAAGTGTAGTTGGTGGAGAGAAAAGTTCGTGACGATCGATACCGTCACTAAGTTGAGACCCTTGCTCCGGGGAATGATAGATTGCCTGGCCGTGCGCAGGAGTCGTAAAAATGTGGCCAGCACCGGGAGTGCGGACGCTTCGAGTGATGGAGATGCGAGGGTATGCTGATTTGTCGCGACTAGGGGCTAGTGTAGAAACGTTGGTGGGATCATACGCAACATGAAGCCGCAGGTTATCGATTGGACTGGATAGTGTAGTGGTTGCGGTTGATGGGGACGACATGGGCTTGGTGCGTTTGAATGTGTCTCTGTCTTCAGGGCGCTGTCCTAATGTCTCCGTTGGTGAATCATCCATACTTGGTGCAGAGATATTGACCTCGAGCTGCCTCTCTGGGACCGGATCGAGGGAGTGCAAGTTGGCAGGTTTGTTTGTTGAAGCTGACTCCTGAGGATAACTCATATCAGCCCACCTGACGCTCAGTCTCTTGGTTGTGACCACGGCCTCATGCTCGCCGGAGTGTATCTGTGCTAACGGAGAGACATGCTCAAGCTTGACTTTCGAAGGAAACCCGGAGAGCTCAACAGGGGGTGTTTGCGACCGTCCAAGCTCACCTTTTGAGCCCCACTGTTGGATTAACTCAGAGTGGTCTGAGTCATTCGCAAAGTTGTCGTGCGATTCAGCCAATTCGGAATGCACCTCCGACAAGACACTTCCTGAGGGTAAGCGAGCTTCCGGTTGCGATTGCATGAAGACCGCATGTGGCTGATGGCGGCCGGTCGGCGCATGAATCTCAGGTGTCGGACCCTTGGGTGATTGCAGAAGTGTGTCTTGGATATCTTGCTGGTGTTGGGGAGGGTGCTGCAGCTGTTGGGCATCATAGGTCTCCTGTTGTTCCACTGATCCTAGATGCGGAAATAGATTACTATTCGCTGCCACACCAATATTGCCTTGTGTGCGGCTAGGATGACTAATGTGAGCACCACGCGTTGGTGACCTGGCTGCAGCTGTCATCAGGACGTCGGGTGATAGTAACTGATGCTCCTGTTCGATGTCATTAGCTTCTAACATCGGCAGATTGTCCAGTGGGTTGGGAGAGAGTACTTCAGAGTCTAGTTGATAGGACTTCGACACCGAACCACTGGCGCTCTTCCCCGCTACAGCCTGGTCATTAGCACTATCAAAACCCACATTGCTGTGGACGGAACTCTCACCCTGACTCACAGAACACGTGGCATCACCCTCGCTCTCACTGCGCCCGGATGGCGAGGTACACTCAGATACCAAAGTTCCTTCTGCTGATGTACGTTTTGACTGACGTGAGGAATGTCCTGGTGCGATTCGCGGAGTCTTACGTGGTGAAGGGACGTCCGCGAGGTCTATCTCGGTCTTACTGAGATCCTCAACGGTTTCTGCGCGGGTCCTCTCGGGCAAGCAATGAGCGCACCCCATGTGGACCGTTGGCGCAGTGTCCTCACCTCTGGGAAACTGTAGTATGTGGCTATAGTTGCGATAAAAACATATGCATCCGGGCCCGTACCATAGCGAGTCGGAGCAACTTCACTGCTGGTGGGGCCTCAGAAACGACTAGCGTGATCACACCACGTGGTCGATGTCATTTGAACGGCTCGGTGAGTTGAAAATGACGTTTGCGACGGTTTTACGACATAATGCGTGGCATTCACGGGCTTAAAAGGTGTAGAATAAATCAAAAGGGTGCGGAAAATTGATTCATTTCGTTTCGCACATATCACACACATCGCATCCCCCACTTCCACAACCACCCAATTGTTTACTTTTCGAACACGCGACTCGAAGAAACTTCCTGAATGGGCACTGGTGAGTGGCTGGCCTGGTGCCACACGGGCTCAGTAAGCCACGGAAAACGCGCATGCTCGCTATGATGCAGTAGACTAAGCATCAGTTGGAATGATCAAAGTCGCAGTGCCAGCTGGAATACTCGACATGCCACTCACACGTTTTATGAGACCTACATAATGGGACACTCCTCGGTTGAGGGAGAAACCAATTCCAGACCCGGAATGTCCAGGATATCGCTCTTACTTGCGCTTCTTACACCCGTTGAGACCTCTGAAGTGCCTGCAATAGATTCGGGCTGCATATCACTGGCATCACTCTGCCGATCTTCAGAGTCATCATCGTTGTCATCCAACTTCAGACGGTTCAATCTTCGCTCGCTGTCTTCGATTGTAGGGGAAGTCGCATGCTTGGAGTTACGTCCATCGTCCGTATCGCTCATTCGATCGTAGTCAGAACCATCCTTCAAGCGAGCAGGTAGAGGTCTGCCGCGGTCTGAAGTCTTCCTTGCATAAGAATACGCCTGTGGTTTGATCGCTAGCCTGGAAAGGAGCCTAACAAGACGTGGTGACACTGCCGTGGACAGTAAGGAGTGCCGACACATCGTGACTCTTGTAATCTGTTCCTTCCAGTGTCTGCCCAGTGCTAACAGAGTCATCGCCAGGAACTGAGCCAAATTCGTGATGGTGTTTCCAGGACCTGTGGCGCGTTGGAATTCATGTAATTCAGCGATTTGGGCTGCAACAACTTGGGCGAGCACTTGAGGGCGTAACCCAAGGTGCCTACTGACTTCATTTAGCATACCATGCTGAATGTAGGAGAGAAACTTACGAGGGATCGGCTTTGTTTCAACGGTCGGATCATCTCGCTTCAGAGCCTCGGACGAACGAGCGAGGATACAGGAAGCCCATGCTGAGATGAGAGTTTGGATGACTTTTAGCGGCATACTCCCACCTGAAGCAGGAGCGCCCTGTAGTCTTGATTCACGGAAGTAAGCGTCGGGCTCCTCGTCAGCCATAGCATTTAGGGACTCTTCTGTGACTAATCTAGCTTCCTCCGCAGCAAGCAGTGAAACTAGTTCAGGACATGCAGAAAGAGGTGTGAAGTGCATGAGCTCATGAGTGCAGGGACGATGCCATCTGGGGCTGATACTTCTCGAGAACCCTGAGAGGGATTGAGTCATAAGAGAGAACGCCGTCCCCGCAAGAACTTCCGCAACTGGCGGAATACTCGGATAGCTTGAAAGCAAGTCTGAGCCCTGCGCCTGAATCTGAGCTTCGCCTGGCCTTTGAGTCTTACTTTCAATGTGCTCCATGGTCCTCGCATTCGAGGCAGCTGGTCGAACGACCTCAATGAAGTGCCATTGAGTAAGGCCCTCAGGGCTGCGGATAAATCTGGTGTATGTTGTGGGTATTGGGTGGTTGCGAGCAATCGAGCTTGCTTTCTGCAAACCTTGCGCTATGCCTGCCTGTGTCGATGGTTTCTCAGCGGAGCCTCGAAGACGTGTCCTGACCTGCGATTTAGAGGGGCCGTTGTAGGATCCTGACAACGACGAGATCTTGATGTGGTTCTTGTCACCGGACTCGAATTCTGCAGAGAGTTGCGACATCGATTCAGATCCCTTGTTCTCTTCGAACGACGATGACTTGGCACTGAGCCCCTGGCCCGGTTGTGAAGGCACATGAACGCACACGCGTGTGGAGTACAGTCGGTTGGCCAAATCCTCGGTGACGCCGTAACCAATGCCAAGGGGGAATGCCGCTAAGACATCTTCTTGTACTTTCATCACGCCCTCTACAATAGCTGGGCACTGAGACGGGGGAGGCGCGGATGATCGGGCATTCTGTGATGAGGATTTGTTCTCCTCATTCGATTCAGCTGGTGGAGAGGTCAGCGCTGCCTCATTCAGTGATAGAAGTTGGAGGTCTGTTAGCATCATACATCGGGCAGCTTCAAAGAGGTGAATGGATAGCTCTTCGATCGAATTAGGCTCGATTCCTTCACGTCGTAATTCATGAGCTAATGCTGCCCACGAGGGACCCATAAGGCGCTGCATTTCAACAATGGGTTCCAGTGCTAGAGTTCCCCCTGCTGTAAGTGGGTCATCCTTTTGTGCGGAAAGGGTCGCGGACAGAGCTTTTCTTGTCTCTTCCTGGTTTGTTTCTTCCATTGCTGCTGCTGCAGGTAGTTTGGCTGTCCATTTTCGCAAGGCCTCAGCGCAGGACTCAATCAGGCCCAGCTCCTTAAATTCCACGGGCTTACAGTTACATTTATCGTGAGGGTGACCCAGCTCACATTTAATGCGATTAACGCCAAGTTGTGCGTTGATTGGCTTCCCTCTGAAGACCGCATTTACAAGATGCTTGATACCCCGTCCGAACTTGGAAACCATGGCGAAGAATCCTGACTTGGACTCTGCCTTTTGGTGGTCCGAAGCGGCCCCAAGCTCGATTCGCATGAGAGGGATGCCCTTTAGCATTTGGGCCCACTCTAGATACTTTGGTGGGCCCGCAAGATGCCCGAGGCCAAGGCTCCCAGGACTTGACTGAATTAGCAAGTCGAGAATGTTCGCAGCTGATTGCTCGCCTCCTTGCACAAGAGGGTTCTCCGTTACAGTTGGCAGTTCCTCTTCACGATTAAGTAGCTGCCCTAGTTTCTGACCGAAGAGAGATATGGGTAACCCAGCTGACTCTGGAACGCAGTTCTCACTAAATCGGGACCATTCAGTTCCCAGGAAACCAAGTTGAGATGGCAGATCCAAGTGTTTCGACGCAGTTGAGGCTTTAATATGTGAAGTACGAAACATCTCGAAGTATCTGAGCATATAGCTCTCGCGACATGTATAGCAGTGTGCTGCACCTCCAACGAAGTCCATGGCTTGACCCAGCGGCACCTCAACTTCACGGGACCTTCGTTGAAGGGATGAGTTGATTAGTTGAATATAGCCGCGCAAATTGTTCTCACCGACCGCGCGAAAGCTTTGCAATGGAATATCCTGTGGACGCAAAGGAATGTAAGACCGACTAGACGGCAAGGAACCCAGGTGTTTCTCACCCCAAAGGACCTTGAAGGCGTGCCTTAGGGCATGTAGCAGAAGCGCATTGTCTGCGATCCGAATCTGGCCCTCAACTGGCGTTACGTGCTTCACAGGTGTACAGGCCGACAGTAATTGACGACTTGCATCACAGCAAAGCGAGTTTGTTCTGGATAATGCTCTCCTCAGCTTTGTGAGCCTATCACTTTGAGCCTGCTTTGCCGGCTTTTGCCAAGCTCCGGGCTGTAAAGAGTTTCGCCGCCCACATGTAAAGGCAGGGCATATCAAATAGCCACACAACTCAGCGCGTGAGTAGGATCCTAGTGTACTCGACAAATCGAAGTCGCTATCGGATAAAGTATTGCCTTCCGCGTCTTCATCGTCTTCTTCAACTGGTACAAACTGGCTTGCATAGAAGAAAGGAGAGTATCGCAACTTATACTTTCTACGCCTCTGTGGGGCGGTTTTACCCACTAACTCTGGGTGTGAACTCATAGCTTGCAAGTTTGTAGTTGCGCTGCTGTCCCTCCGTTCATCCTGCCCTAGCTTTTCACACTGTAGCCCGGGGATGGCTTCGTACATGACTGATGTGAAAGGGCCGGCGGATGCAACCCAAACTGGTGCGCCCATAAGAGATGCAGCCTGAGAATGATGTCTCGTCCAAGCGTTCGCAGGGTCGTCGCGGGTACTCGCAGCAAAGCTTGAGCTCTCTGAGAGAAGTGATGACGGCACTATTGCCATCAGGGCTGTCGATGCGCATGGTGTGGTCGTGCGCCCTCGGGTAAGCCAGCGGTACTCAGTAGTGAAAATCGGTAAATGAGGTGCGAATACTGAGGGATCGATCGGTGGAGCAATGGGCCATCGAGAGACCGAGTTAAGAGAACTAAGCGCTGAAGTGTCTACTACAAGTGTTCGTCCTATATCATACGAGTCTTTGCAGTCTTCATCGTTCTCAGTCCAGCTAGAGTGTGATGTGGGACTTGGGAGCTCAGATGAGCCAGATGAGCCGACGAGACCTGAGTTGTAAGAACCCAGCTTTAGCTCAAGTAGCGGCAGGACGAACTTTCGCAATGACGCTGGCAGTTCGGCTGGCCCTTCCTGATCAAGGCTCTCTTCCGGAGTCTCATAGTCTTCATCAAACTCAATGGGCTCCCAAATGCTGAAATCTACTACCACGGACTGCTCGTCTGGGCTCGACACCAGCAAAGTGTCATGACTTCCAAAGAGCAGGTCGTAGATCGGGTCAGAAGTGGTCGCAGTATCTTCGGAAGTCCCGGGCTTGTGAGTGCGGCATTTGTGCTTATTCCCGCTCGCGGCTGCGTTGCTTCGAGGGCTCTGTAGCATCGCTTCCTGCCTATGAGTAGGTCAATGGTGCTTGAGAGAGCGTACTAAAGAGACATCGGAAATCGAATATCTCCAGCGTGTTGTGTATAGGCACGTACAACACTGCTGGTCTTGTGCAGAATCTTATGTATCGTGAATTTTCACTAGCATATACTGTTTTATCTGCCGCAAGGGTCTCGCTGACTCAGTCAACTATTGAGAAATACTTTCATTGAAAACTTCAACTGGAGTGGGATGAAGCGGGTGTGCCGCTTGCACTTTGCATTGGGGAGTTCTCTTCGCATGATAGGTTTATATAACCACCATTGGTGTGTATCGCATTGTATCCGTCATTATTACCGAGTTTTCGCGGAAGATACCACGTCCAACCACAAGTCAAGTCCCGATACTCGGCTCACTGTCCCACTTTTGAGAACATCTGGCCAAGTTTAACAAAAGTCCTGACTGTGAGCACTGCTTTGAGAACTATCTGGATCATTTGCTGAGATATGCCGGCATAGTACTCACCCCCGGGTGGTCTAGTACACATGCCTAACACAGCACAGTGGATTCCACTCCTACTCCCTACTCTCCAGAGTGAAGGGGTTTATGGACGTGTTCGTCCTTGACCTGAGGCACCCTATTCATCCTCAGCAGGTGCTTGTACGTTTATCTACAGCCCATCTGCTGCCGCAACTTGCTTGGACACTTGCATGTGATCATTCTCTCTCTCTCTCTCCAGTCTCTCACTTAACTAGGCTCGTGCGATTCGATCTAATTGTTCGTAGGCCTTCGCCAAGATCTGTGCCGAGTTGGTGTTTGAGCGATGCTTGTATGAGCAAGCCTATGTCCCGGTCGAGGGGATTCTCGTCGGTAATGTTCCCCAGCATGGCAGAAGTAAATCCTCCCAAACAAGTGACTTAGGCCCCACCATCAGTCTCGCGAATGCACGATCCGTGGCGTTGCTCGCAGCGCTGAACTCAGAGCTCGAGTGGGTGCTCCTACCTTCGGGATCTATTGCAGATGTACAAGCAAAACTAAAGCACTTCACACATGACCTCGGTGATCGTTTGCATACATGTGAAAGCAAATTGACCAGTACGTAAGGTTGGGCAAGTAATGATATTGTGCTCCGTCAGTCCACGTTCATTGCCTTTCGCCCTAGTGCATTTTCACCCGCCATCCTAACGCCGCCCTCCTCTCTAGCCGCGATGGTTCTAAAGGACATCGCTCGTTTCATTAGTGAGTCTGGGCAGATTGACATCAAGATAACCTTCCTCTCACCTTGTATCGCCACGGTTGATACTGACGGAGTTAGTACGCCTGGGTTCATGACTCCTACTCAACAAGCGTTTATTGCATGTGTCGATCAAATTTTGCAGTACTCTGACTCGACAACGTTAAACTTTGTGCATATTCTGCTCGACCGTCCTCGAGGAATAAGTACAGACAGTCATGTTCAACGGACGCAGAATCTTCGGCTTGTTTCTGAGGCTTTGTTCGGGGAAGCAGGAGTCGATGATACCATGATGGACGGATCTTCTGTGACCACCTTCACGAATGATGTTGAGAACACGTCGGAGGAACTGACATCTTCCAACCCCTTAATCGTTAGGAGGATCACTAGGTGTGCCATGCGAACAGCGAGAGCGAACAAGCTCGCTTTGGCTCCATATCTCTTACAGATCGAGTACGTCTAGGAGTCTTCTTGTCGTGATGATCTTAAGAGGGACAGCGACCAACGAACGCGTTATTGATTTGTTGAACTCACTCGGTTATGTATCTCTCGGTATTTCACGTCGCTCTAGGCCAAGATCCATCTTGCCAATCAAACTGGTCTTTCCTCGCGTCAACGAAGCCCACGTCGACGTTACGGTGTCTCGCACTATTATCGCAGGAGCGGCATTGGATGCATTAAGGCCTCAACCAACAATTATGGAATGCGCGCTGTGTCCTTGTCATCTTGAGCCACTGGTGCGCCACGCTGTGAAGGATCCGCTGAGCCGGTATTGTATCCACAGTGGGAAGCGAATTCAGTTCCCTGCCCAATTTCGCAATCTTGCCGCCCAAGAGACAATCGGCACAGTTTCCAGTGGGGGGCTATCGTCCATACCAGCAGTGGCATTTGGGTATAGCGATCCTGTGCCGATCGATGGGCATGTGTACGCGACCATGCTTAGAGCATGGTATACGCGTCAGAAAACGGCGAGTTCAGCAGAGGAAGAATCCGACGCTGACCTATTCGAATATGCAACGATATCGGTGCATGGTAGAGTGCCTCTCAATGCCGTCGATGGTGTGAACCTAGTTTGTGGGCTACCAATTTACTTAGTTCCTCTTTGGTCGTCTGGTCTCGCATCCCAACTCGGAGCGGAAGCTGCAGCACATAATGCAGCCTTGCTCGCAGCTCTTGCTGAGAGCCTCGCCCAGACTAAATCGGCCCTTGTTGTTGAGACCGCCTGCCCAGGCCTCCTCATTGGCCCATCGCTCGCTTCGCTTCCCCTTGCCTATCATCCTTGCAGCTCACGTGAACTCGCACGAGCGAGCGGAAGCGGAAGTAATTGCAGTGGCAAGTTTATGATCCTTCCTGACACCGAAGGAAAACTGGTTCTTCGCCGTATGGCTGATGCAACACTAGTTCGCCCTAGTGTCACAAATGCGAAATTTAACCTGCGCAGCTTATATCACTCCATGGATGATGCCAGCGCAACGGCTGCCAAATGGGGAGTAGAAGTGCTACTCGAAGGACTTTCGTCTGATCCTGAACTGTTGAACCCATGGATCCAGCTATCTGAAGATGCAGAGGCAAGCGAAAGTAAAGGCGCATCGTTCGCGAACGAATTCGTGAATCTTGCCAAGGCTATCTTGACGTCTGCCCTGAGTGGCGAACAACGTGAATCGATCCTACAGTCAGGAGCAGCTCTAAGACAGACCATGACTGGTGCAAGACGAGCTGGCACCACGACGAGCCAAGGCAAGCCAACCAAGGAAGTTACACCTGCTCATTCAGCCAAAGCTCTCACGCCTGCAAGGAGCCAAGCAATCGAACAATCCATCAGATCTCCTCTCAGGCTCTCAAGCGCCAAGACTCCAACAGGAACGGTGCAAACCACAGCAGGGTCGCAAGCCCTTGAAGGCCATGAGAACGTATTGGACACACAACCATGGGGAAGTCGAGTCACGATCGTAACGTCTACAACAACTGCAGCTACAGAAGAACCTCCGGGCAGCCCTAGTCATGCGCGGATAGAAGTACAGCGAATGGAGGCTGATCTACATGGATTAAGTGGACTTATGGACGACTGACCAGTTCATGGTGAGTGTCTACGACGGTCACATAAACTGAGCTGTTGTGTGAAATCAACAATATGGTGCATTTATTAATCACTAGAACACACCCTCGAACGTCTAATACCCGAGAATGAGTGTAGGAAGTGTGTGGGCCACAATCATCATGAGATTTCTTAGCATTTACTGGCTGGCCTGGGAATCTGGAACAGGGAGGTCTGCAGGGGGGCCAGCAAGTTCATCAGCGGCTGGCACAGATGCTGCATTCTCCACCACAACGGAGGCTGCCGCAGCCTGAGCAGCGGCGTCATCCATAGGTCCTGCAAGCTGGTCTTGTTGAACAAATCGAGAGTAGATGCGGTGCGCTAGTGGGAGCAACTCATCACTCCAGACACCCTTCATGAGCTCCTTAACTTTGACAACGTATTGCTTGAAGCCTTGCTCTTCCGCACTTTGAGCCGCAGCCACCTGTCCTTCTACTGCGGGTTGGGAAGGGGCGCTCTGGTTTTCGCCTTGTTTGCCCTCACTAAGCAACACTTGAGAGACCGCCGCGGAAGCATTGGACACGGACTCAACCAGACCCTGCTGTGCGCGTTGCGACTGCTGAGCTAGCCTTTCACCACCGGCAGCAATTGCAGCACGAGCGTGAGTGATTGCACCACTCGCGTTCTCCTTAACTGAGAGATACGCTTGGTGCGAAACCTGCACGAGTAGTTGGGTCGCAGCGCTAGCGTAAGTCTTCAGAGTTGCAGCATTTTCTGACATGCGGCCAAATGTTTCCATGGCGCGTTCCTTACCGGCTTGTGCGAGGAGTGCTGCGGATGCCTGTAGCTGCGTAAGCTTCTCCGCAGTCTTCTGGCCGAATTCACTTGCTAGGAACTTCTCTTTTTGCTCCGCAGCAGTTTGCTTAATTTGCTCTTTGATTATGGGAGCCTGTGTGCGTGCTTGCTCTGCGAGCTCATGTGCTTTCTCACGCGCTTGCCCGGCGATTTCTTGCGCCTTGTCTCGGGCAACACTGATGGTAGAAGTGAACCAATCCGAGGCTGCAGCCAAAGGTGATGCAGAGGCGCTGTTTCGCCTGTCGACACCGCTAGCTACATTGGAGGGCGAAGCTGAAACCGGAGTAGCCCCGGTCGGTCCGGCCGGGGCATTTGCAATCCGGCCCTCAATGATGGCGAATTCCTCCCCTGAGCCAGGTACGAAGTCCTCTCCACGTGAGAAGTAAAGAAGATCTGAGTTTGAGATCATCGCCGTGCTCGTGATCTCCTCACCGCGGTCATTGAATACGCGGCACATGCGGTAACCAGACTTGTACTCCTCCTCGGAGAAGAGCTGGCGAGAACCCAGCTCCAGTAACTCGGTCATCGGAACCCCACTTCGGAACAGGATGGTTTTGCCACCTGGATACAAGGAAGGGAGGAAAGGGAAGGAACGGCAAGCGATGCGCTTAGGAGGTGAGAGGGATGGAGTCACAACAGAGCAACGCAGCTGCCAGCCCTAGCAAGCAGATCTCATGCAGATACTGACGAACACCACTTACCTGAGGTGTGATCTCCGTTTTGGAATATGGTGACTTCGGTTTGACTCATATTTCGCGGTATAATCGGCTTGTCTGTGAAATTTCTCTTCGATACCTTAACTGCCTCAAGTGAGATCTCGATGATCCTTTAGAAATAACGTCGAGAACTTAAACAAATCGGCAGATATCCGACCTGAGAAAAAGTGTTCGATCACGTTGGATCTTGCAGGAATTTCCTCAGAACTCGGTGACTGATGAAATGAGCCGACGAATTCCGCTAGAGTATGACAGGAGTCGCACCAGTCGGGAACACTGGACACATATGAGGTCTCAGTCTCGCACACGTCGCGAAGACTGCTCGGTCATCAGCATGAGTCTAACAAGGGCCCTTATTTATGTATGGAGTAAACAGAAAGGTCGTAAAAACAGAACATAGCGAGGTTGTTGAGGTAGGATGTGTAACACCACACTGCCAGGGATTAGACCGAGTCAAGACACCTCTGACCTGGGCAAATCTGCATGGCGAATGGATAAAACAATATGGCGGATGGAAGGAGCACGATGGCCAACCCATTGGAGTCACTCCAGGATGCTCTAGTGCTCCGTGGATCAGTTTCACACTAACGACTAAAAGTTCCGCACCAGTTGACGGGAACTGCTAGCGATGTGACATGAAGAAGTCTGCCAGGAACGACACAGTTTAGAAAGGGTGATGGGTGATTGTAATGTTGCTGTACGTCTTGAGGTAGGCGTTGAACCTGTTGAGAGAGAGTCTCGCCAGGAGCCAGAATCAGTCGTTGGTGTTGACGATCCAATCGATTGTGCGATGCACGTTCGTCGAGATAGACTAGTATTCCTTAGCGGTTCTTATTTCTTGGTCCGTCGAGTAGGGTTCGTCATGAGCAGCAACAGGACGCGAACCGGGCAGATTTGACCTGGAAGGCGTTCAATGTTGACTGCGACATAGAACTGTGGAGATACTGAATCCGACGTCTCCAGCAAGTCTCCGCAAAGACGGCGAACTTGGTCACCAATACGGTTGGGATCTGCGTGCTTGAAATACAGCAATCGCTCTTGGTAGTAAACTTCCTGCTTGAGATTATCAACAATCTTGGATTGAAGTTTTTTGACCTCCTGAGAGTAGCTCGTGGCCAAGAACTTCTTCTCGTCGGCATTCTCTGCGAGCATGGAATCGAATACACGCAAGCCTTCATCTCGCATACCATGCTTGACCTCAATGTCAAATCGCAGTCGCGCGTACGTGTCTGCGCTATCAATGTCTCGGACACTACCGTTGAAGTCGAATTTCTCGAAGAACACTGTTTCGAACTGGTATTGGTAAGATCGCATCGTGCGGATCGCGTCACGAAGTCGAGTAAGCATGTCCTGTCTAAGTGCCTCAATTTCACGTTCGGGTGCAAGAACGGAGACGATCGCTCGATCCTTAAAGAAAGGATACAAGGTCTCATACTTGAAGCACTCAGTCCAGTTCTCCTTAGCGAACTCGATCCAGCGGCTCTTGTTGTCCAGCTCATACATAATTCGCTCAGGGTCCGCCTGTTGAAGGTTTGCAAACAAGCACTCGTGGTTGAAGACCACCTCAAGCGATGCATACGGGGTCTTCTTTGGTTTGGGTCGGCCTTGATTATCGTATGATTCCCAGAAGCGATCCTTGACATGGGGGAAGCGCTGTTCTTCTTCACGGGCAAACTGTTGGAGAAGTTGCATACGGTGGCGTGCACCCGCTCGCTCATGATCAACAACAGCCGAGGTCTTAGCCTCATAAACGTTAAGATTAGTTGAATCCGGGATCCCCTTCAGCCCATTGTCTTGCGAGATTGCGAGCAATGCAGCATCGTCCTCGGGGTTGAACGCCTTGATTTCCTCCATAATCTTGTTACCCACTGTATCCCAAGGTAGATCGACATCCTGCTCCGCCTCAGCCGCAGCTCCTGCAGCTGCAGCAGCTGCAGCGCTTGTTGCAGCGTCACCCTGGCCGTCTGCCACCTTCGAAAGAATCGATTCACGCTTTGCTAGGCGAATCGCTTCAGTTCGCATCATATTTGTGGCATGATCGTAAACCTCGTCGAAGCGGCGACCGTCCAGAACAAACGTTTGGCCGTACTTGATTTCCCAGAAGCGAACGACTGGCTCACCAAACTTCTCCAAAGTCATGACCCACGTGTGGGGAACTGGCTCACCCTTGGTCGTGAGAACAGTACCAATGCAGACGAAGACATTGAATTGATGTTTCGGGAGGCCACATCCCAAGAGGAAGTTGCACAAGAGAATAGCATGGTCACGGAGATCACCGCGCTTCTTTTCGAAGAAGAAGTAGGGATCACTCCAAACCCAGATGTCCTTGTGGACAATCGGGGAACATGCATCTCCTTGCGCGATATGCCGCCTTCGAGTGACTTCATCAACGATGGCTGGTGGCTTTTGCACACACTCAATGGAAGTGACGTAGTAGAAGATTTCTGACAGATGCTTCATATTGGCAGGTGGATGCATGGGCTTGATGAATCTCGGTAGGAAATGGAAGTCACCGGTATATTCATCCTTACCGAAGAACGCGAAGAATCGGTTCTCTTTCTCGCTCACGTAGCGCAAACTCTCGTTCCAAAACGCGCGAGCACGAGAGAAGCGATCACTAATCTCCGCGCTTGTGACTGTAGCAACTTCCTTCTCGGGGGATTTCTTGCTATCAATCGCAACGTTATCAACGCGATCGTAATAGACTAGCACTTCGAGATACTTCTCTTCTGCCTCGAGCTGCTTGTGCTGCCTGCGAGTTTCGATGTCGTCGGCAACCTGCGCGAAGGGGTAATCCAATGCAAGCCTAGTCTCGTACGCCAAATGGGGCACTTTCGTATCTGAACTGAAGATGTGCACAGGCATTTCACGGCGATTCTCAAAGATCGTCTTGAAATCAATTTCTGCGTAACCGAGGACAGAGCGAGAAAGACCGCTTTCATCCCAAACAGTGAACACAACCTTCGAATTCTGGACAGACTCAGCGAAATCCTCAAGGCGCTGAGGTGCGCCACCTTGGTCTGGGATTTTGAAATAAACATCGTAATCCCAGTAAGGGCTCACACTCTCAGGAACCGTTTTGGTGCGCTTCTGAATACCACCCCATTCGACGACGACGTAAGGGTTTAGCGTTTCCTTAAACTCGTCAATCGATTTGAGTGATTGCGCACGGACAACCTTAACGACGAGGTACGTGGCTGCATCTCGGGTTGTAGCGAACGAGAGCAGCCCACTCTTCTTCGCTGGGTCGACACTACCTTGCTGACGATATCGAGGGAAGGTACCGCAGGTAATAACACCCGATAGGTTCATAGGCACGAAGTACTTCATGTGCTCTGCTCGTTGCTTATCGCGTTGCGCAATTGTCAAAGGACGGCCGAGCGCTGAATAACCCTCTCGACCGCAATTACAGCTTGGGCCAAAGCAAGTACGTGCATGACTACACAGAGAGAAGCAGCATTGCTTCATAGAATAGCACGTGTGGTATGCAGAGCATGCTTTCTGACGCACTGGTACTTCCTTGAGAATGTAACCGTAGTCGAGGGTGCCCTGCATCGGCATGACAGTCGAGGCAATTTCTGTACGGCAGCAGCACCATCCACAGCAGCAGGATTTAGCCCACCGGATCTGAAGTTCTTCATCTTCCAGCCATGATAGCGTACCTGGGTAGATGACACTCGCGGCAGGCGCGCCAGGTGGAGTACGGAAATCGACAACGCCAGGGCCCAGAGGGAGGTAGTTCCAGTCAGTACGCAAGCACGGGCAAAAGCAATTTCTTAAGCTCTCCAGCGCGCCGGCTCGGCTGCGAGGAATTTGGAATTCAATTTGGCTCTTGTACATAGGCGTGTAGCAAGTGGTCTCCTGGATACGAGCAGCCTCTTCATCGGGCTTAGTATACTCCGCAGACCAGTTCTGGAATTGGATATCGAATCTGAACCACTCCTGGAACTCACACTTGAATCGCACCTGGCACACGACCTCTTCACGTGCCGACTGGCCCTTACGGCTAACGTTCACTGCACGATCGACTTTGCTATCTGCAATGGCAATCAGGCTTTCAGTCGCCTCACCAATGAGAATGTTGCCACCGATGAACTGTGCAGACCAAACACGGATTTTGAGCTGTTCTTTCTCGAGATCAGAATAGGACCCTCGCCAATAACCTTCAACGCGGTCATACTGGTACTTCTCGACTGACTTTGCCTTAACATGTTTCTTCATGTAGCTCATATAACGGAAGTGGGGAACTTTCTTAACGCGAATAATTTTGACATACACGGGTTGCACTGTTTCGCGCTCTTCCACCGAACCGTCAGCCATAGTGACCTTCTTCTTGACGACCTTTTGAGTCACATCATCGGTATCAGCCTCGATGGACTGGCCACCAAATTCGAACTCGACGAAGACGTTCTCACACTTAACCTCGAAGCTGACTGAGATCTTGTCGATCGTGACGAAGAAGTCGCGCACGCGATCATCTTCATCCTGATGATCGTCTGCGTGATTATCTAGACAAGTGCGTGGAGTGGGACGAGAAGCATGGTTGGGTTTGAGTTAAGTGTCTCAAGGCCAGGGTGATAAAGAATCTGCAACGGAGTCAGCAGGCCGCTAAACTCCATTAAGAGCTTTCAAAGCGGCACTAGCTTGACCATAAAGCAGCAATATATGGGAAAAGTCACGACAAATGGTGGATTTACGTACCTGAACTCATCTTGGTTGCCCTCGAACTTTAGAGCAGGGGCCTTAACGGGCTTCTCCACGATTCAGACGGGAATTGTGACCCAACACAAGCAGTTCGGCAGATGTGATAACGTGGGGGAGCACGTTGCAGCCGCCGGCCCGGATTAAACCTGCAAGGGAGATGACGCGGCGAGGATTCGTTCCAAGCTAGGAAGATTCGTTCGAGCTGGAGCGATATTCCCTCGAAAAGCACACCCTCTGGTCTGTGTGCGCAAGAGATGAGTGGAATTGGGGACTAGGCGGTGAGATATGTACCGCAGCATGAGGATTATAGGTCGACTCAATCCACGGCTCGCCTCGAAAGCACGACTTGAAGCGGCCGGGACAGTGAATCGGAACGAGATGTGTGAATAGCGGCGATTTCCCTAGGTTCATCCGCATTGGTCGCAATATACTGCATTTGCTACGGCTCGTCGGCATAGCTCACACACAATCCAGTGATTTGGAGCGCGAAAGCACAACACCGTCACGCGTATTTTGCAACCAAAAAAGCCTATCTTTGATTCCAATCTCCCTAGCTGCTTACTTCCTCGAAAAAATTTCCGTCAACTATGGAAGCCCTGGTAGAAGTCAGGATACCCTCTCGAACTCCGTGTATTAGGTGTAAACAAGTCCGAACAGCAAAGTACTAAGCTTCTCAGTTCGCCAAAAGACTATATTGTTTTCAGTGAGGGTGAATATGCAGAAGAATGCACAACCAAACGGTTGTGACATTACAGGGAATTCAATCAAGTGCCTCAGGTGTAATAAAAGCTTATGCTCCTCTCGTTGGCAATGTCCGCAGTCCATAGGGTATTAATATAACGTTCCGAGAGATTTGGAAGTGCATAATCACGATGACAGAGATGAAGAGCCTTGAGCCAGGCTTCCGATGGAGTTGGTTGTTTCGAGGGAGTTCTTGATGTGGATGAAGTTTGTAGCGATGTTGACGGGGGAGTTACAGCACGGTTTGTCGGAGCAGATGTGGACGCCGCTGTGCTGGAGTATGGGTCGGTACCATAATCAAAGGGTGGATAGATATCCGAATGTGGGATAGACGTCATTTCGACGGTCGCAGGCGCATGGGTTGTGATGCTGGATCCGCTGTCCGTACGTGGTAAGGTTAATGCCAGGTTCAGTGCTCGCAGTCGTGAGGTTTCATCGCGAGAAGGATCATGAGGGACGGCAGAACCCTCAGGGGTAAAATATGTGATGTCGGATTCCAACAAATTATCATTAAACACATCTCGAAAACGCTCAGGCACAACACCAACAACGTGTTCGTCGTCACTGTCTCCCGGGTCGAGTATGGGTTCGACTTCTTTTCCAAGTGAATTATGTTGCTCCTTAGATTCCTCAGAGGTACCAGCAGGTAGCCCTAACTCACTCAGGAAATCGTCGAGGATTCGCCAGTTTCCTCCGTCCGTCAAGACTTCAACTGGGGATGGGCTTCGATGCGTTGCGCGTTGATGTCTTGGTTTCGCGACATGGCTCGACTCCGACTGAGCCGATGCCGCGGCCATTTGAAGAGCGCGCTTGTTTCCAAGTTTCGCCAAGGTTGCAGACTGATTGCGAATTTGCTCCTCAACCACGTTGCTTAGCTCATCAAGTGCAGTTTGCAACCGATCTAAGCTGCTGCTTGAATTACTCCTAGGCCATGAGCTCTTGCTAGTATCAGTGTTCTGATCCGATCTCCGTGAAGCTGTAGGGCTATGGCGCTCATCCCGAGACTGAATATGCATTGAGGCCACCGTTGTGGACACAGGAGAATTGTGTAGGCTTGAGGTTGGGGCACTAGGTAGCGAAGGCATCTGATGCTGGTTCGAGCCAGAATTAATGAACGATTCAGTAGACAGGAGTTGGGGACACCAGCTCTGCTGAAACGTAGTCATGGCAGGCACGGCATGCATATGCGGGTTTAGGACCCAGACAGTTGAGGGCGCATATGGCATCCGCAGTGATTGCATGCCAGGGTAGTTGTTTGAAGGGACTTGAGCGGTCCCAGCATAATGTTGCTGAATTACATAGCCAGACGGCTGAGGAGGGTGGACTGGAGCTTTCGACTGGCTCCAAGCAGCCTCAAGATAACTTCGGTCGTCCATAGAGCGGCCGGTGTTTGAAGGGGAGGCGGCGGTCGCCCAGGCCTCTTCCAGGACAGTGTGAAGGTGAGTTGAGCAAGTCTGTGGCAACTGGCATACGGGTTGAGTTTGGACGTGAACTGTTGCAGCTGAAGTAAACTGATGCTGGACAGAGGGTTGTGGTAAATTGCGAACCGTACTCACTCCATTCTCAATGTGGTTACAGGCACTGTCGGTCTGGACATTGTGTAGCTCTATCTGGAGAGGAGGAGATGGGTCCTCGGCGAGAGTCCGCTGAGGTCCCTGTGAAATCGAAGGAGCTACACGCCATGGCCTGATGTAGCCATACTCATGTGCATGACTCAGGTAGTTACGAAGGCCATCTCGTTCTGGCAATCCGCCAGCAACGGACTTCATGTGGTAGTGTTACTCACCAGCAGCTCGTTCGCTAGCGATCAGCAGGAGTCGTGCTCCAGAAGCCCTGTGATTGTTTGAAAATGTGCAGGAACCTCCAGCTCTTCGTAGGGATGCTGGTGCGACGCTAGTATGCTGATGTGGGTATTGTCAAACTAGCTTCGGGATACCGCTTGCATCGTCCAACTGTCTCACAGGGTGCGTTTGTGGCTGTCCTACGGCCTCAGATAGCTCCACTCGAGGTATATCTTCGCCCCGCCTACGTTCTGAGTAATCCCTAAGCAGTCAAGTGCACAGCACCGAGCCGCCTATGCCAACCTCTTGCTGAACTTGAACTCAAGCAGAGGCGTCGAGATGTGTGGAGAGTGGTCTGGACTCGTCCTAGCTGGTGGCGTGGGCACGCACACGGGGCCGTTCAGCTCGCGGTGTCGGTCCGGTTGGATCTCTCGACACGGCGGGTCTATAACGAGCGTGGATATCTAATCTGGATTCACACAAGAACGTCACCGGTTTGGCCTGATTGGGTTAAAACGCTGCGCCCGGAAAAGAAAAGTTGGGCAAAGAATGTGGGGTCGCGGCGTCGAGTGGAAGTGGGTGGAAGTGAGTCGGGGGTGTGGAAATATGCGGCAGGGAAAATCGCGGAAAATCAGGAAAAATACCCAGAAAATCCCCGAAAATCCCCCAAGTGAGAGAAAATTGACTCTGTGTAGTAATGTTTTAAAGGATGAAATTCTTGGCATTATTACAAGTGTTGCTCGTTTTGAGCACTGCATTGCATGTGCAGGGATCCATGCTCGAGATGGTACGTTTTCTCATCGCTTCACACCCGCTCTAAGCAGGCTAGAAACGTCACACAAAATTCTCTAGCTAGACAAGTCGTGCTGTCACACTCATTCTCGCTTGTTTTGTACACCAGACATGCCCTGGCTACGCTAGTGTCCAGTCGCGTATAGTAGCTTACCATACCTCTCGTCCCTTCCACCCCATCTAGCAATCGGGCGCGGACCTGTACACCGCTGCAGAGCTGGCACTTCTTGCCGAGCAGAGCAAAGCAACAGACCCCCACTGGTATGTTCGTACCATCTCGGTGGTCGCACCGGTGCCCCTGAACGACACTGTGGCGCCCTTCGCGAGTGCAGGTCTTTACCCCACTCTCAAGGTCGGTCAGAAGCCCGCTAACCCTCTCAGCGATCCCAACGTCAAGGCTGCCATCGAGCAGGCACGAAAGCAGGACGCCGAGCAGCGCCGCCAGGCTCAGCTCGTTGCAGCGACTTTGAACGCTAAGAACGCCCCTGCCAACGCCACGTTGCTCAAGCCTGCGCTGGTTGTGCCACCTCCGGCTCCCAACCCTCTCTTGCCCCAAAATGACACCGTGATTATCGGTGAGCTTCCTCCTGCAGAGAAGGCTAAGCTCAAGCCTGCCGTGATCTTGGGCACCCCCGACCCGGTTTTGCAGCCCCTTGCATACCGCGTCTACAAGGAGTACGAGCAGGATCACTTCGGCTATGCTGGTCTTCACCCCGTGAAGCGCCTCAACCGCACTCGTGCATTGCGTGGTCCCAAGTTCGGCGTCCTTGCTCCTGCTAAGGTCATTGGCACTCAGGATCCCTCGGCGCCTTTGATTCCCACCATCCCAGTTGAGGAGCGTCACGTGCTCACTCACCAGCCTATCATCATGCCTGGCGTCACTCCTCCTCCGCCTGCACCCCCCGTTCCTGTTGCGCCTTTCGCCCAGTACCCCTTCGCAAATACTCCTCCTGCTTACGTGCCTAACCCCCCTCAGCCTGTTCCAGGTGCCACCTTCATCGAGGCTAGCGCTTGGAATGCTTTGACGGAAGGTGTCGCAGCATTGTTGCAGGAGTCCATTGAGGAGCACAAGCGTGCTAACGCGCGCATCGCGGAGCTCACCCAGCAACTCGCCAGCAGTCTGCACCCCCATGCTCCCCAACTCGCCACCACTCTCCTCGAGACCACCTCGGAGAGCGAGGCTACTGGACACATCGAGGCTGAGCACGAGCCTCACCACAATCTCGCTGAGCAGAGCGGCATCCACCCTCAGTTCAACTTCGCTCGTGCCTCCCGACTCTTGACGCAAGGCTTGACAACCGCCAACGCTGAGCACTCTCAGAAGGTTGGCCAGCTTGAGGAGTCCATCAACGTCATTCAGGCTATGATGGAGGAGGCTGCCAAGGTAGATGCTGCATCCGGCGCTGAAGCTGAGGCTGAAGTTGACACCGAGGCCGACGTTGACGCTGAGACCGAGGCCGACGTTGACGCTGAGACCGAGGCCGACGCTGACGCAGAGACTGATGCTGAGGCCGACGCAGATGCTGAGGATCCCCTCATCCCTGCCATGGCTTTCACTGCTCCCATGAACCCCTACTTGGCTGATCTGGCTGGTCGCATGCGTGAATTCACCAAGGCTGGTGCAGATGGCGACGTCTGGCACCGCGTTGAGGTTATCTCGAACGCTCCTGAGCATTCGCCTCTTCTTCGCGATCTTGCGCTGAAGCTCCGTGCGGCACGCGAGGACATCCGCCCCTACTACCTCCACTACGATGCCTCCGTTGTCCGCCTTGCTGAGAAGGTCCAGAACCTCCTCAACAAGCTTTCCCGTGCTAGCGCTGTTGAGCGCCGCATCGCACTGCGAGCTCTCAACCCCCGCGCTTACCGCCTTCTTGCAGCACGTGCTAAGCTCGCTAAGCGCCTCCAGACCCATGCCGCAGTAGCTGCTTACAACCGTGGTCAGGAACTGATCAAGCGCCTTGAAGCGGGCTTGCGCAATTTGGATGCTATTCGACACCAGAATAAGCTCGAGGCCTCCGCTTCGCAGATTATCCGAGATGCAAAGCGTGCCATCCGCGCTGCGGATGCATTGAAGGCTCCTGATGCTGCAACTCCTGAAATTCCTTCGGTCCATGCAGCAACTGTGGCCCAGCTCCAGAATCGCATTGCTCACCTGGAGAGCCTTATTGCGCGCTTCCAGCCCTTGGTCATTCCCGGTCAGGTTCCTTTGGTCTACCAAACATCTTACTCGGAAGTCGCCACCAGTGGGCCTGTCCCTGAGTCCGCTGTGGCCGCTGACAAGCCAAAGGCTGACAAGCCAAAGGCCGAGAAGCCAAAGGCTGAAAAGCCAAAGGCTGAGAAGCCAAAGGCTGAAAAGCCAAAGGCCGAGAAGCCAAAGGCCGAGAAGCCAAAGGCCGAGAAGCCAAAGGCTGACAAGCCAAAGGCTGACAAGCCAAAGGCTGAAAAGCCAAAGGCCGAGAAGCCAAAGGCCGAGAAGCCAAAGGCTGAGAAGGCGAAGGCTGAGAAGGCGAAGGCCGAGAAGGAGAAGGCTGCAAGTGCCAGCAAGTCGCTGATTCAGCTCTCGGTTGCATGCCCACGTGCCCGAGCTGTCTTGAAGCGCTGCGATGGTAAGGCCACTGGTCTTTGCAAGCAGGCCCGCATCGCTGTCAACTCCGATCGATGCCAGTCCTTCTTCATTCAGCAGCAGCAACACGAGGCGGCTCCTGCATTCGAGCCTATTTTCTCGGCTGAGGAGCGCGAGCTTCTCTCCTCCTTCATGGAAATCGAGACCGAAGTTGAGGCTGATGCTGAAGCAGAAGCTGAAACCGAGTTTGAGGCCGAGGCTGAGACTGAGGCTGAGGCTGAAACCGAGGCGGATGCTGATATTGATGCTGATGACTTCGTTCTGGAAGAGGACGTTCGTGAGTCGACCTCTATTGCGGATGAGATCGGTACCCTTGCTCACAAATCGTTTGCTGAAGAGGGTGCCGTCCTGAACGCGAACTCCCGCGTCGCTACTCGTCAGCACAGCGCTGCATCTCTTAGTGCCGTGCTTCCCTACACTCCTACTTACGCCGAGACTGGTAATGAGGGTAAGATGCACACGACGGAGCCTGCTCCCTACAGCCGCCCTGACACCCTCAGTATGATCTCACAGGCGTGGGACGAGCAGAATGCATTAATCCTTTAAACAGCATGTTAATGTGTGTATCACCGGCGTGAAATCACCCCGAGTTTGTATCATTCCGCACCTCTTTCCCACTTTGGTAGCATTTGGCCAATAAATTGCAACCTTCGCATTCATTTAACCACACCCTCCGTCGTTCAGGCATCGGGATCTTTAGATTTTGTTGTCTTTTGTTTATTCACAGGTTCGACATGGTCCATTACCTTATGTCATAAATACAACGTAGCTTGGAATACCGCTTGCCATGAGCTGCATGAATAGGTGGTCGTTAGCTTTGGTGAGTTGAGAATACTCTTGCCAGAGCTGTTGGTATTGTCCTACTTTGAAGGAAGAGAGCGCAGCTAGGAGTAGCTCTTGCCTCAGGTTCTCGGCCGCCTGCGAATTGAAGATGAAGGCTTGCATGCCCGTCTGTGGCCGATAGCGCGAGTCCCCAACGAGTGGCCCTGTCTCCGAGGACCATGGATAGCCTGGCGCAGCGTGGCGCCGAACGTCGGGAGAATCAATAGGATTTCGCAGATAGTCATACCCTAGGGTCTCAAGCATCGAATCGAACAACTCTTGCTTGTTTCTCTCGTCCTCTAGCTGCTCCTCGCGGACTCGCCTTGCTTCTTCCTCCAATGCCTTTGTTTGATTACTTGACTCCTCTGCCAGTGCATGTGAATTAGCTGTTTGAAACGCAGCCGAGCTCTCAAGACTGGACAGCGCACTCAACTGTTCAATTGCGGCTTTCGTATCGTACGAAGTCGACTCGGGGTGAAGGATGCTGTGGACTGAATCCTCGGTCTTTGCTGCGAGTAGCAAAGGATCGTCGACATTACCGTTCTGTCTAGCCTCAACTTCCGCAGCAGCTTCATTTGCGATGTCCGGAAGCGATGGAGCACCCGATTTATCTTGAGCCTGGAGAGCCCGGACCTCTGCATCGACCTCCAGGAAAGATGTGCCTCCCTTCTTTCGAATACGCTGCGTGGCGCCTTTGGTCTTAGCGTGGGGCAGAGCATTCTTCTGTCTCCATTTACGTGCTTCTGCCTCCTGAGTGCGCATCTCTTGAACATTTCGCATGGCGATGTTAATCTCGCGCTGCTTGTGCTTGCGGACGGGATCCGTGGTCGCTCTCGCTGGACCTGGAGCGACATTTGGAAGGGCTCGTGTCTGGGGAGGGAGCTTCGAGATGGTGAGGACGCTATGAATCTTTTCTGCAACGCAATACGCTGAGTTGCGGACGTCTAAAAAGAGTCGTTCCTTGTGGAGGCCCTCAGCTACAACGAATTGAAGCCTTGTGTGAAGCAGCTCTCCTTCAAACTCTTTGTCACGTCTCCAAAGTAGGTTGAAATAGGCTTCGAAGAGCTTATGAGCAACGTTCGGACGGACCTTGAACTTGTCAGGGAATTCAAGCATAAGCCGAATTGACAAGTTACCATGGTGTGCAGGCTTCTGTAACGCATTCAAAACGGGTCGTGCCAAGAACGCGGGAACATTCGTTAGATCCAGCAGTTGTGAGCCATGAAGACCATAAGTGTCGCGCAGCCATTGCGTCAAGCGCATGAGTGCGGTAGTATCAGTGCTGAAGTAGAACTGCTCATGGAGACCTTTTCCTCGTGATTGCGAAATCCACTTCAGGAAGAATTGTGCAACCTCAACACTAGTCACAGGACGTTTGCGCTTACGCTCGATAAAGGACAAGACTTGGATGAATTCCCCCATATCACCTCCGAAGGTACGGGGTTGGTCAATATGAATCTGTCGGCCGTCAACATCGGCGAAGCTAGAATGCGAGCTGGTAACGAGGCGCACTTCATTAATGCTGCCAATGAGACGCTTCAGTAAGGCTGGGGAGGCCTCGGGGACACCACTTGGTTGCCACGACGCATCTTTGTGAACCGTAATACGATGCGGTATGAGGCACTGTGAGCCTTCAAGCTTCCGAATTCGATCAGGCAGGTGGCAAAAGCAGGCCGCGTCAGCCTCTAGTCGCTTTAAGTCCATGCGGATCACACCACCAGCGATGGGTTCGACGTCCACATTGATGGGTGGGAACGGCTTTTGAAAGGCTGGATGTGTGGGATCTGGCGTACGAGGGTCAACTTCATTGGGATCTTTAAAGCTTGGGGTGAACCTCAGGCCAGGTGTCTCTTGGCTCGCAACCGCTGCCGCCGATTCTACCAGGCTTCCAGACAACACCTCACTCACATGGTTCAAGTCGCGCGTATGGTCCGAACTCTCACCGTTCCAGGTAGCAACCTGCCCTTGTAGGGCTGGGTAGTGATCGCCCGTCGGCGCTACTTGTGTGTCAAGCTCTGTCTTCGGTAGCGAGGCGATATCTGCACCCGAATCCGAAGGCAGAGCACAGGTAGGCGTACCGTGGAACTGTAAGACGAGGCTAAGTACCGTGAACAGTACGATTAGCCCACGCATTACAGCTCTGTGGACGCGCATCTGTCTATAGTTTGTGAATTAAAGGAATTTGGTGGCCTCGTATGAGATTTCGTCCCTAACACGTGCAATATACGAACTAAAAAACGTGTCCCCCTAGCCCTCAGGAGGAAGGACGCAGTTTGGGAGATACTGGAAAGGATTCCGGGCGATACATCCAAAGAAACATATTTATATGACAACACTACAGTAAATGTACTCATTTATAGCCAAGTGTATCACTCAAAGACCTCAAAATTCAGATAGGAAAAACGAAGTCGAAAGGGTATGAGGATCAACTTCATCCACCCCTTTGCCGAATGCTTGCATCCGTCCTGGCCCGGAGATAGGTCGGTTGTTGACAGCACTTTAGCTACGCGTGACCATTGGCCAGTCAGCTCCAGCACTCAACAGCTGACGGCGTTAGGTCGTCGTCATCGTAGTAGTAGTAGTAGTAGTAGTAGTAGTAGTAGTAGTAGTAGTAGTAGTAGTAGTAGTAGTAGTAGTAGTAGTAGTAGTAGTAGTAGTAGTAGTAGTAGTAGTAGTAGTAGTAGTAGTAGTA
>Ga0180217_1000383_pt1 | contig 75728 bp, 54 predicted proteins | sample eDN3rd37CBELigOP_FD_128521 | JGI IMG/M metagenome (GOLD analysis project Ga0180217, IMG submission 128521) | Enriched Organic Plus compost microbial communities from Emeryville, California, USA - eDNA 3rd pass 37_C BE-Lig OP (version 2) (version 2) ...
CTCGAATTCCTGGTGCGCGGCGGCTACTCGCTCGCCCACGCCATGATGATGCTCATTCCCGAGGCCTGGGCGGGCAATCCGCTCATGGACGACGGGCGTCGCGACTTCTACGAGTATCACGCCTCCCTGATGGAGCCGTGGGACGGCCCCGCCGCCATCGCCTTCACCGACGGTCGCCAGATCGGCGCGACGCTGGACCGCAACGGCCTGCGTCCGGCCCGCTATTTCGTCACCCGCGACGGCCTCGTGGTGATGGCCTCGGAAATGGGCGTGCTCACCTTCCCGGAAGAGGACATCGTCGAGAAGTGGCGCCTGCAGCCGGGCCGCATGCTGCTCATCGACCTGGAGAAGGGCCGCATCGTCTCCGACGACGAGATCAAGAAGGAGCTGGCGACCATCCACCCTTACCGGGAGTGGCTGGAGCGCACCCAGATCGTTCTTGAGGACCTGCCGCCGGTGGAGCCGCGCGCCGCGCGCGGCGACGTCGCCCTGCTCGATCGCCAGCAGGCGTTCGGCTACACCCAGGAAGACCTGAAGCTGCTGCTCTCCCCCATGGCCGTCACCGGCCAGGAGGCTGTCGGCTCCATGGGCACGGACACGCCGATCGCGCCGCTGTCCGGCCGTCCGCGTCCGCTGTTCAACTATTTCAAGCAGAACTTCGCCCAGGTCACCAACCCGCCGATCGACCCGATCCGCGAGGAGCTGGTGATGAGCCTGGTGTCGTTCATCGGCCCGCGCCCCAACCTGCTCGACCATGAGGGCACGGCTCGCCTGAAGCGCCTCGAGGTCCGTCAGCCCGTCCTCACCAACGGCGACCTGGAGAAGATCCGCAACATCGGCGCGGTCGAAGACCAGTTCGACACCAAGACGCTGGACATCACCTACCCGGCCGACAAGGGCGCGGAGGGGATGGAAGAGGCGCTGAAGCGCCTGTGCGAGCGCGCCGAGGACGCCGTGCGCGGCCGTTACAACATCGTCGTGCTGTCCGATCGCCAGGTCGGCCCGGACCGGATTCCGATCCCGTCGCTGCTGGCCACCGCCGCCGTGCATCATCACCTGATCCGCAAGGGCCTGCGCACCTCCGTAGGCCTGGTGGTCGAGACTGGCGAGGCCCGCGAGGTGCACCATTTCGCCTGCCTCGCCGGCTATGGCGCGGAAGCGGTGAACCCGTATCTGGCGTTCGACACCATCCTCGACATGCACGCCCGGGGCGAGTTCCCGGCGGAAGTCGACCGCAAGGAAGCGGTGAAGCGCTTCATCAAGTCGGTGGGCAAGGGTCTGCTCAAGGTCATGTCCAAGATGGGCATCTCGACCTACCAGTCCTATTGCGGCGCCCAGATCTTTGACGGCGTCGGCCTGTCCAGCGATTTCGTCGCCCGTTACTTCACCGGCACCGCGACCCCGATCGAGGGCGTCGGCCTGGCCGAGGTCGCGGAGGAAACCGCCCGCCGCCACCGCGACGCCTTCGGCAACGCGCCGATCTACCTGAGCGCCCTGGACGTGGGCGGCGATTACGCCGTGCGCATGCGCGGCGAGGCGCACGCCTGGGAATCGGACACCGTGCGCGACCTGCAGCACGCGGTGCGCGGCAACTCCCGCGACAAATACCGGGCCTTCGCCCAGCGCATCAACGAGCAGGGCGAGCGCCTGCTGACCATTCGCGGCCTGTTCGGCATCCGCACCGCCGAGGACGATGGTCGCCAGCCGGTTCCGCTGGAAGAGGTGGAGGACGCCGCCAGCATCGTGCGCCGCTTCGCCACTGGCGCCATGTCCTATGGCTCGATCTCGCGCGAGGCGCACACCACCCTCGCCATCGCCATGAACCGGATCGGCGGCAAGTCGAACACCGGCGAGGGCGGCGAGGAGCCGGATCGCTTCCGCCCCATGGCCAACGGCGACTCCATGCGCTCGGCCATCAAGCAGGTGGCCTCCGGCCGCTTCGGCGTGACCACGGAATATCTGGTCAACGCCGACATGATCCAGATCAAGATGGCCCAGGGCGCCAAGCCCGGCGAGGGCGGCCAGCTCCCCGGCCACAAGGTCGACGCGGTGATCGCCCGCGTGCGCCATTCGACCCCGGGCGTCGGCCTGATTTCGCCGCCGCCGCACCACGACATCTACTCGATCGAGGATCTGGCGCAGCTCATCTATGACCTGAAGAACGTCAACCCGAAGGCTGACGTTTCGGTGAAGCTGGTGTCGGAGATCGGCGTCGGCACGGTCGCAGCCGGCGTCGCCAAGGCGCGCGCCGACCACGTCACCATTTCGGGCTTCGAGGGCGGCACCGGCGCCTCGCCGCTGACCTCGATCAAGCACGCGGGTTCGCCGTGGGAGATCGGCCTCGCCGAAACCCACCAGACCCTGGTGGCCAACAAGCTGCGCAGCCGCATCGTCGTCCAGGTCGATGGCGGCCTGCGGACCGGCCGCGACGTGGTCATCGGCGCGCTGCTCGGCGCCGACGAGTTCGGCTTCGCCACCGCGCCGCTGATCGCCGCCGGCTGCATCATGATGCGCAAGTGCCATCTCAACACCTGCCCGGTTGGCGTCGCCACCCAGGACCCGGTGCTGCGCAAGCGCTTCACCGGCCAGCCCGAGCACGTCATCAACTACTTCTTCTTCGTCGCCGAGGAAGTGCGCGAGCTGATGGCCGCTTTGGGTTACCGGACCTTCGACGAGATGGTCGGCCAGATGCACATGCTCGACCGCCGCCAGGTGGACGCGCACTGGAAGTCGCGCGGGGTGGACTTCAAAAAGCTGTTCCACAAGCCGGAAGCGGACGGCCCCAAGGCCATCTATCACAACGAGTCCCAGGACCATCACCTGGAGGCGGTGCTCGACCGCCGGCTGATCGCCGCCGCGACGCCCGCCCTGGAGCGCGGCGAGCGCGTCGACATCGACATGACCACCTGCAGCGTCGACCGCTCCACCGGCGCCATGCTGTCGGGCGAGGTGGCCCAGCGCTACGGTCACGTCGGCCTGCCGGACGGGACCATCAACATCCGCCTTTCCGGCACCGCCGGCCAGGCCTTCGGCGCCTGGCTCGCCGCCGGCGTCACCCTCGACCTCACCGGCGAGGCCAACGACTACGTCGGCAAAGGCCTCTCGGGCGGCCGCATCATCGTGCGTCCTCCGGCCCATTCCGGCATCGTCCCGGAGAAGTCGATCATCGTCGGCAACACGGTGATGTACGGCGCCATCGCGGGCGAATGTTACTTCCGCGGCGTCGCTGGCGAGCGCTTCGCCGTCCGCAACTCCGGCGCCATCGCCGTGGTTGAGGGCACGGGCGACCACGGTTGCGAGTACATGACCGGCGGCGTCGTGGTGGTGATTGGCCAGACTGGCCGCAACTTCGCGGCCGGCATGTCGGGCGGCGTCGCCTATGTGCTGGACGAGGCCGGTGATTTCGCCAGCCGCTGCAACCTCTCCATGGTCGACCTCGAACCGGTCACCGAGGAAGAGGAGCTGATGGAGAAGCGCCACCAGTCCGGCGATCTGGACTTCAAGGGTCGCATCGACGTGCTGGCCAACATGTCCAGCCAGGATGCGGAGCGCCTGCGCCAGCTCATCGCCGACCATCTGCGCTACACCGGTTCGGCCCGGGCGAAGCAGATCCTCGACAACTGGGCGGATTACCTGCCGAAGTTCGTCAAGGTGATGCCGGTGGAATACCGCCGCGCCCTGCAGGAGATTGAGCAGTCCCAGCGCCCCGTCGCCGCCGAATAAGGCGCACGGCCCGCCGGGCGGCCCACGGGTCGCCTGGCGAGCGCTCCGGTTGTCGTCAGGACAGCCGGGTCCCAGATCAACCAGAGGTTCGGGCGGTTGCGCGCGCCAGCGCCAGGCCGCTCCCGCAATGCGCCGCGGCTCGACGCCGCCTGGAAAAGGCAAACGCAGACGATGGGCAAGGTTACCGGCTTTCTCGAAATCGACCGCCAGGATCGCAAGTACCGGCCAGCTTCGGACCGTATCCGTCACTACAGGGAATTTGTCATTCCGCTGGGCGAGCAGGGCGTGCGTGACCAGGCGGCGCGCTGCATGGATTGCGGCATCCCGTTTTGCCACAACGGCTGCCCGGTCAATAACCAGATCCCCGACTGGAACGATCTGGTTTACAACGGCGCCTGGGACGTGGCGCTGCGCAACCTGCACTCCACCAACAATTTCCCGGAGTTCACCGGCCGCATCTGCCCGGCGCCGTGCGAGGCGTCGTGCACCCTCAACCTCACCGACAGCCCGGTGAACATCAAGACCATCGAGTGCGCCATCGTCGATCACGGCTGGGAGCACGGTCTGATCGCGCCGCAGCCGCCGCAGGTGAAGACCGGCAAGCGCGTCGCCATCATTGGCTCCGGCCCGGCCGGCCTCGCCTGCGCCCAGCAGCTCGCCCGCGCCGGCCACGACGTGCATCTGTATGAGAAGAACGCCCGCGCTGGCGGCCTGCTCCGCTACGGCATCCCGGACTTCAAGATGGAGAAGCATCTGATCGACCGCCGCGTCGCCCAGATGGAGGCCGAGGGCGTCACCTTCCACTACGGCGTCCACGTCGGCGTCGACGTTACGGTTGATCAGATCCTCGCCGATCACGACGCCATGGTGCTGACCGGCGGCGCCGAGCAGCCGCGCGACCTGCCGATCCCCGGCCGCGACCTCAGTGGCGTCCACTTCGCCATGGAATTCCTGCCGCAGCAGAACCGCCGGGTTTCCGGCGAAAACACTGACCGCGTCGCGCCAATTCTGGCCACCGGCAAGCATGTGGTGGTCATTGGCGGCGGCGACACCGGCTCCGACTGCATCGGCACCTCGGTGCGTCAGGGCGCCCTGTCCGTCACCCAGCTCGAAATCATGCCGCAGCCGCCGGTGAAGGAAAACAAGCTGCTGACCTGGCCGGACTGGCCGCTGAAGCTGCGCACCTCCTCCAGCCACGAGGAAGGCTCCGAGCGCGACTTCGCCGTGTCGTCGGTGGAGTTCACCGGCAAGAACGGCGCGGTGAAGGCGGTGACCTGCGTGCGCGTTGGCCCCGACTTCAAGCCGCTGCCAGGCACGGAGTTTGAACTGAAGGCCGACCTGGTGCTGCTGGCCATGGGCTTCACCCAGCCGGTGCACGAGGGCATGCTGACCGATCTCGGCGTCGACTTCGACCAGCGCGGCAACGTCGCCGCCAACGTGATGAGCTACAAGTCCTCGCGCGAAAAGGTGTTCACCGCCGGCGACATGCGCCGCGGCCAGTCGCTGGTGGTGTGGGCCATCCGCGAAGGCCGCCAGTGCGCCCGCTCGGTCGACGAATTCCTGATGGGCTCCAGCGAACTGCCGCGCTGACAGAGCCCCGGAAGCGGGTGCAGGAGAGCGCCGCAAGGCGCCCTCTGGCTTCGCTCCCGCCAGGCGCCTGCCGGGCGCCAGCAACGTCAGACAGGCGGCTTGACAGAGGCGCGGGACAATTCCCGCGCCTTTTGTTTTGCCCGCTGCATGGCCTTTCCGCCGCCCGGCCCCACCAGACAACGCTCACCCCGCAACGCTCATCCCCCCGGCCTCGGCCAGCGAAAATCGTCGGCGCGGCCAGGCGGCGGCGCGGCTGGAACGCCTTCACGCAAGGCCTTGCGCGCCGCGGCGTCCGCCAGATCCTGCCGGCCGCCATCAAGCGGGGCCAGTTTGCCGTCCGCCTCCTGACGGACGACATTCAGCGGCAGCACCGGGCCGGCTTCAGGTTTTGCGACCGGCTTCGGCGGCGTCACCGCAACGGCTGGCGCGGGCGGCTGCGGCCCGGGCAGGCTGAATGGATCGACCGCAGCCGCCCCCGACGCTGCGGCCTGGCGGACCTGCAACCGGCGCGCCTCCACCACGATGAAATGCGCCAGCTTGCGCGCCCCGGCTTTTGTCAGGCCGACGCCGTCGTCCTCGCGCAGGCGCGCCGTCTCGCCGGTCACGGCTGGCCCGTAAACGGCGAACCCTCCGCCATCGTCGGCGAACACCGCCCAGGCGTCGACAAAGCCGCCGCCCGTCCTGTCGGCGGCGGCGCGCAGGGCGCCGTTCAGGGCGGCGTAGCGACTGGACTGCTCCTTGTCGGCCACCGGCGGCAGGCCAACCCAGACCACCGGCGCGCGCCGCGCCGTCATATTGGCCGACACGCCGGCAACCAGCGCGCCCAGTTGCGCCTCCGACAGCTTCGCCCACTCCGGCGTCGCCACCACCACGAGCACCGCGCTTTTGTCCGGCCCGGCCAGGGTCGCGGGCGTGGCCGCCAGCAGCCCCTCCGCGCTGGGCTCCGATGCTTGCGCCCCCTCCCCCGGGAGGCGCAGGCTTCTGAGCCCGGCGACCGGCCGGTCGGCAAGCGCCGCCTCCAGCCCTTCGCCGAGACGCGCGCCGGACGCCGCTGGCGCCAGCAGATAAACGAATTCGGTCTGCTCAACCGCCGGGCGCGGCGCCGCTGGCGCGGCCGGCGGCCGGCGCACCGTCCGTCGCGGCTCCTGACGCGGCGGGCGCGCCACGGCCGGCGGACGCGGCCGGTAACCCGGTTGGTACTGCGGGCGCTGCGGCGCGCCAAACAGGGTCTCGAAGAACCCCCGCTGTTGCGGCTGCGGCGGCGGCGCCTGGCGATAGCGCTGGCCGGCGCGCACTGGCGCGCGCGGCTGGCCGCGGCCGCCAGGCTGGCTGAACATCGGCCGGCGCAAATCCATATCCAGCGCGACAGCCACGCTGACGCCCGCCGTTATCGGCCCGTTGTGGCCGGCCAGCCGCTCGGGCGCAACCAACAGCCAGGCGGCCAGCGTCGCCGTCACCATCCCCACCGGTTTCAGAGCCTTGCCCATCGCACTCCCGTTTGCTGCGCCCGGCCGCCATGGCGTTCATGGAATATAGCCCGTCATCGCGCGCCCGTCATCGCAGGCCGTCATCGCAGGCCGTCACCGGCGCGCCTTATGGCGGCTGACAGGCGGCGGAAGGGAAACCGCGCGCCGGCCCGGCGCGCTTCCGCAGGATGTGATCGAAATCACGGGGAGAAGCCAGGTCCGTCACACGCAGGCCACGGATTCGTCACATCCCCCCTGACAATGATCGTCATGGTCGTTTTTACGTTCCCAGGGGCAAGCATGTTGGGCAGGAACGCTGCTGACGCGTGGCGTTTTATCCAGATCGGCGCGCGTAAGCGCCGGCAAGGCGCAAGATGATCCTGCGACCGCCGTTTTGCAGGCCCACCGCCCGACTTTCCAATCCATCAGCCAATTATTAAGCTGTCAGTGTCACGGACACGGACAGTTCCTGTCGACTGAACCAGCATTCAGGATTTTTCATGCCAAAACCGATCCGCAAAGCCGTTTTTCCGGTCGCAGGCCTCGGCACGCGCTTCCTGCCCGCCACCAAGGCGATGCCCAAGGAGATGCTGACCGTCGTGGACCGCCCGGTGATCCAGCACGCGGTTGACGAAGCCCGCGCCGCCGGCATCGAACACTTCATCTTCGTCACCGGCCGCAACAAGGGCGTGATCGAGGACCATTTCGACAACCAGTTCGAGCTTGAGCGCACACTGGCCGAACGCGGCAAGACGAAGGAGCTGGAGCAATTGCTGGCCGAGTTGCCCGGCGCCGGCCAGACCAGCTTCACCCGCCAGCAGGCGCCGCTCGGCCTCGGCCACGCCGTGTGGTGCGCCCGCGAGATCGTCGGCGACGAACCCTTCGCCCTGGTGCTGCCCGACATGCTGCACTTCGGCGCCACCGCCTGCCTCGCCGACATGCGCGCCGCCTATGACAAGGTCGGCGGCAACATCATCTCGGTCTATGAGGTGCCGGAGGACCAGGCCAACCAGTATGGCATCGTCGGCGTCGAGGCGCCGCGCGACGGCGTTTACCCGATCACCCGGATGGTCGAGAAGCCGAAGGCCGGGACCCAGCCGTCCAATCTCGCCATCTCGGGGCGTTACATCCTGCAGCCGGAAATTTTCGACCTGCTGGCCAAACAGGAGCGCGGCGCCGGCGGCGAAATCCAGCTCACCGACTCGATGATCCAGCTGGCGCAGAAGGACCGTTTCTACGCCACCCGTTTCGATGGCGAGATTCACGACTGCGGCTCCAAGCTGGGCTTCCTCATGGCCAACGTCTCTTACGCCCTGTCGCGCCCGGATCTGGCCGGCCAGTTCCGCGACGAGCTGAAGAAACTGCTGGCGACGCACTGAGCCGCCAGGCTGCACCGCAGGCCACGCCGCCGGATTCCTTGCGGAATCCGGCGGCGTTTGCGTCTGCTCTCCGGGACTACTATTTATGGCGCCTGTTCGTCCGGCGCCCCCTGGTTGGCCGGAAAAACCCATTGATAGCCCGCGATTGACCGGCGGGCCCGCAGATCCCGGATATTGCCTGTCGATGAGCAGCCTGCCCGCCTCCAGCCCCGCGTCAGACGCCACCGATCACCCGATCGCCTCGGCGCTGCGCACCCTTGCGACGGAAAAAGCCGGCCTCGACGCGCTGGCGGCGGCGTTCGCCAATGGCCTTGGCGCGCCGTTCACCGCCGCCGTGGCGCTCATCAACGCCAGTCGCGGCCGGCTGATCGTCACCGGCATGGGCAAGTCGGGCCATGTGGGCCGCAAGATCGCCGCCACCATGGCCTCCACCGGCACCCCGGCCTATTTCGTCCACCCGGCCGAGGCCAGCCATGGCGATCTGGGCATGATCCAGACCGACGACGTGATTCTGGCCATGTCCTGGTCCGGCGAGACCACCGAGCTGTCCGATCTGGTGGCCTATTCGCGCCGTTTCCGCATCCCCCTGATCGCCCTGACCTCGCGCGCGACCTCCACCCTCGCCCGCCAGGCGGACGTGGTGCTGGCCCTGCCGGCGGTCGATGAAGCCTGCCCCAACGGCATGGCGCCGACCAGTTCCACCACATTGCAGATCGTCACGGGCGACGCCCTGGCCATCGCCCTGCTGGAAGGGCGCAGCTTCTCCCGCCAGGACTTCGGCGTGTTCCATCCCGGCGGCAAGCTCGGCGCCCAGCTCCGCCACGTGCGCGAGATCATGCACGTCGGCGAACGCCTGCCGATCGTCAAAACCGGCATGCTGATGCGCGACGCCATCGCAGAAATCAGCAGCAAGGGGTTTGGCTGCGTGCTGGTGGAGGACGCCGATGGCAAGCTCGCCGGCATCATTACCGACGGCGACCTGCGCCGCCACTTCAGCCCGGAGATCGCCACGACGCCGGTGGACGCGGTGATGTCGCGCAATCCGCGCTCCGTGGCGCCGGACGCCCTGCTGGCCAGCGCGCTGGAGCTACAGGAGCGCAGCAAGGTCACGGCTTTGGTGGTGGTGCAGGACGGCGCCATCGTCGGCCTGGTGCATTACCTCGACCTGCTGCGCGCCGGCGCAGCCTGAAGCTGGCGTAACCCCTGGCTATCTGGCCCGCGGCTATTTCCCCGCCAGCTCGACAATAAAGCCAACGCCCTCCACCGCCACGAGACGCACCATGGCGCCCGCGGGCGCGTCCGGCCCCTGCACGCGCCAGATCGTGTCATCAATGCGCACCGTCCCACGGCCATCGACAATCGCCTCATGCAGGGGGGCGGTGCGGCCGATCAGGGCGCTGGCGCGACGGTTCAGCACCACCGGCCGGGCGTCGTTGCGATCGAAGGCTGTGCGGGTCAGCCAGCGTCCCACCGCCACGGTGATGATGCTGAACAGGCAGAAAGCCGCCAGCGCCGCCTGCCAGCCAAGGCCAAAAGCCGCGTCAACGGCGCCGGCGAGCAGCGCCGCCAGCCCGAACCAGAGCAGATAGACGCCGGGCGCCACGATCTCCAGCGCCATCAGCGCCACGCCGCCGATCAGCAACAGCCAGCTGGTTTCAATGCTGTCCATGGCGCGTCCGCTTTCAGGTCAGGTGCCCGGAAAAGGCGTTCTGGCAGGCGCCCTGCCCCGCCCAGGGGCAAGTCATATTACACGAGGCCGGCCCGTGCATGGATGGCCTGTGCATGGATGGCCGCAGCAGGCCCGGCCATGGCGGAGAGGCGGGGGCGTCGCCGCGCCTCAGACGTGCGGCGTCGTGATCGGCCCGCGCCGCGCTGGCGCAGGGTTGCCCTCGGCGAACGCCTGCTTCGAAATCTCGGCGATGCCGGCGACAGCGCCGATCAGCCCGGCGGAATCGTAAGGCGCCACGACCACCTTCTGGTTGGGCGAAGCGGCGAGCACGCGGAACGCCTCAATGTACTTTTCCGCCACCAGGAAGTTCACCGCCGTCACATCGCCTTCGGCAATGGCGGCGGAGACCATGCTGGTCGCCTTCGCCTCGGCTTCGGCCTGCCGCTCCCGCGCCTCGGCGTCGCGGAAAGCCGCCTCGCGCCGCCCTTCCGCGGCGAGGATCTGCGCCTGCTTGTCGCCTTCGGCGCGCAGGATGGCCGCCTGACGCAGGCCCTCGGCCTCCAGCACGTTGGCGCGCTTCTCGCGCTCGGCCCGCATCTGCCGGGTCATCGCCTCGGCGATGGAGGGCGGCGGCAGGATGTCCTTGATCTCGATGCGCGTGACCTTGACGCCCCAGGGCGCGGCGGCCTGGTCCATGACGCGCAGCAACCGCTCGTTGATCTCATCGCGGTGCGACAGCAGCTGGTCGAGGTCCATGGAGCCGACCACGGTGCGGATATTGGTCATGGTCAGCGTCAGCAGCGCCACCGGCAGGTTCGACACCTCATAGGCGGCGCGCGGCGCGTCCAGCACCTGGAAGAAGGCCACGGCGTCGATGCTGACGCCGGCGTTGTCGCGGGTGATCGCTTCCTGGCCGGGAATGTCGAGCACCTGCTCCATCATGTTCATGCGATGGCCAATGCGCTCCATGTAGGGAACGATGAGGCCAAGGCCAGGACCAAGGGTGCGCGCATACCGGCCAAAGCGCTCCACCGTATAGGCGTAGCCCTGGGGAATGGTGCGCACGCCGGCGATCACCGTCACGATCACCAGGATGACCACGGCGATGATGAAAATGTTGAACCCCGTCAGCATGCGCGCTCCCCCTGTGCTGCGGCCCGGAGCGTTTCCCAGCGAAGCGGACGCCGCTTTGCGTGAAGAAAACGCGTCAGCTCACCAAGCGAAAATCCGGTCCAGCGTGAACGGATCCCGCTCCTCTCTCCAGATCCCCCAGGCTGTTTCATAAAGCCGGGCGCCAGACAATCCGCGATCCGGGGCGCCGGCGCAAATGTGAAGGGCGCCGCCAGGGCCGCGTCAGATCCAGCCCTGCAACTCGCGCGTCACCAGGGTCCGCAGCATCTCGCCGTTTTCGGGGCTGTCGTTGAGGCAAGGGATCGCCGCGTATTTTTCGCCGCCGTTCTCGTGGAAATATTCCGCGTTCTCGACGCCAATTTCCTCCAGCGTCTCCAGACAGTCAGCGGCGAAGCCCGGCGTCACCACCGCCAGCCGCTTCACCCCATCGCGGGCCATCGCCTTGATGGTTTCGTCCGTGTAGGGCCGCAGCCACTCGCCCCTGCCGAACAGCGACTGGAAACTCATGCGGAAGCGCTCTTCCGGCCAGCCCATCGCCTCACGCATCAGCCGCCAGGTGACATGGCACTGGCAGTAGTAGGGGTCGCCCTTGAGCAGATAGTCCTTTGGCATGCCGTGGAACGACACCAGGATGACTTCCGGCTCGAAATCCAGCTTCGCCAGATGCCCCTTCAGCGACCCGGTGACGGCGTCGATGTGGGCCGGGTCGTTGTAATAGGGCGGCGCCACGCGGATGGTCGGCTGCCAGCGCATTTTCATCAGCGCCCGGAACGCCTGGTCCATGGCGGTGGCGGTGGTGGCGGCGGCGTATTGCGGGTAGAGCGGAACCATCAGGATGCGATCGCACCCCTGGTCCTGCAACGCCTTCACCCGGTCCTCCACCGACGGCAGACCATAACGCATCGCCCAGTCGACCACGATGCGGTCGTCGACTTCAGCCATGGCGGCCGCGAGCTGTTCGGTCTGCGCCCGGGTGATGGTCTTCAGCGGGCTTTCGTTGCGCTCCGTGTTCCAGATCGATGCGTAATCCCGGCCCTTGGCGGCGGGGCGTTTGGTGAGGATGATCAGGTTGAGCAACGGCCACCACAGCAGGCGGGAGGTCTCGATTACCCGGCGGTCCGACAGGAACTCCTTCAGATAGCGCCGCATGGACCAGTAGTCCGTGCCCTCCGGCGTGCCCAGATTCATCAGCAGCACGCCGATGCGGCCATGCAGCGGCCGGCCGTCGTTCCCAGGATGATTATCCGGTTTAAAACCGGAATCACCGGCAGGAGATGCAACGCGCGTCATGTCATTCTGCTTCCGTAACCCGGGAGGGTTAGTGAGAGTTGGATCACATGGAGCGTTTCCCGCGCGCGGACGTCGCGTCGCGCAAGGAAAACGCGTCAATTCAAAAAGGTGGAGCGAAACCCATTCAGCATGAACGGATTTCGCTCGGGCGTCGTCCCGCCCGGGCAGGGCGGCGACGGTCTGGCGCGCCAGATACATACCGCAGCAGGAAGGCCGGGGGGAGAAAGCATGGGTGAGTTAACGCGTCGCGGGGCCATCGGCGCCCTCGCCCTGCCCATCGCGGCGGGAACGGCGGCCTCGGCGCAGGCGGCCATGCAGAATGAAACGCCGAAGCCGGCCTTCTCGTTCCTGCTGGTCAACGACATCTACCGCATGAACGCCGGGGACGGGCGCGGCGGTTATGGCCGCCTCGCCGCCGTGGTGAAGGCCGAGCGGGCGCGCGGCGTCCCCATGCTGTTCTGCCATGCCGGCGACGCCTTTTCGCCGTCGCTCTACTCGGGCTTCGATCAGGGCGCCCATGTGGTGACGCTGACCAACATGGTGGCGCCGGATGCGTTCGTGCCCGGCAACCACGAGTTCGATTTCGGCCCGAAGGTATATTTCCAGCGCATCGCCGAAGCGACTTTCCCGGTGTTCGCCGCCAACCTGCGCGATGCCAACGGCAGGCCCCTGCCGCGCCACCAGGACCGCAAGATTTTCGATCTCGGCGGCTTCCGGATTGGCCTTGTCGGCGTGACCCTGGCGGACATCCCCATGCAGTCCAACGCCGGCGATCTGAGATTCGCGCCGGTGATGGAGACGCTGGCCGAACAGACGGCGTTGCTGCGCAAGGAAGGCGCCGAGTTCATCGTCGCCCTGACCCACACCGACCGGGAGACGGATTTCAGGATCATCCGCTCCGGCCTGGTCGACCTGCTGCTGACCGGCCATATCCATGACCTGTTCGTCTATTGGGATGAGCGCACGGCGGCGGTGGAATCCAGCCACGACGCCAATTACGTCACCGCCATCGACATTTACGCCCGGCGCGCGCCCGGCCGCGACAGCAGGCCCACGCTGCAATGGAGCCCCGGCTTTCGCGTGCACGACACCCTGCTGGTAAGCCCGGACCCGACGATGCAGGCGCGGATCGACGCTTTCGAGGGCGACCTGTCCAAAGCCCTCGACGTCGCGCTCGCGACCCTGGGCGGTGAGCTGGACACCCGCGCTGCCGCCGTGCGCTACCGCGAGGCCAGCGGCGGCGACCTGATCGCCGACGCCATCCGCGCCATGTCCGGCGCCGACGTCGCCATCATCAATGGCGGCTCGATTCGCGGCAACCGCATCTACCCCGCCGGCGCCACGCTGACCAGGCGCGACGTCCTGACCGAGCTGCCGTTCGGCAACAGGACCGTGGTGGCGAAGGTGAGCGGCGAAACCCTGCTGGCGGCGCTGGAAAACGGCTTCTCACGGCTGGACGCCCGCGCCGGCCGCTTTCCCCAGGTCTCGGGCGTGCGGGTTGCCGTCGATCTGGCGCGGCCGGTGGGCCAGCGCGTTGCCGAAGCAAGCGTCGCCGGCAAGCCGCTCGACCGGGCGGCGATGTACGCCGTCGCCATCAATGACTACATGCTGCGCGGCGGCGATGGCTACGGCATGTTCGCGGCGGCGATCGGCGTCGCGGGCAACAGCGCCGACGCCGGCAACCGGCTGCTGGCCAATGACGTGATGGGCTGGCTGCGCGAAAAGGGCCAGGTGACGCCGCAAACCGACGGGCGCATCCGCATCGACCAGCAGACGACGGATACAGACGCCAGATAAGCGGCGCCGGGCGGCGCGGCGACAGGAACGCGTCCGCGCGCGTCGGGAACCATGTCCGGGCAGCCTCGTCGTCACGCCAGCGGGCCAGGCGGTCGGTGAAACTGCTCCAATGCTTCGTGGATGATCGCGAGGCTCCGCCCCTTCATCCCGCCGGCAAATCGCTCTATCAGGACGCCATGACCGCCGCGCCTTCCCTCGCCAACCCGCCTGCCGTTCCCGCCGGCTACGCCGACGCCGTGGCCCGGTTCATGGCCAGCGGCAACGGCTGGGCGTCTCTTGGATTTTTTCGCTCGGGCAAGGCCAGCCAGGCGGCGGCCCGCGCCGACGCCCGGCGCGACGCCGGCGCGCACATCCTGCCGCCGGCCGCCCATGTGTTCACGGCGCTGACCCTGACGCCGCCGGAGGCGGTGAAGGTGGTCATTCTCGGCCAGGATCCCTATCCGACGCCGGGCGACGCCCATGGCCTTGCTTTTTCCGTTAACCGGGACACGGCGCCGCCGCGCTCCCTGCGCAATATTTTTCGTGAGATGGCCGACGATCTCGGCGCGCCGGCGCCCGCAACCGGCCGGCTCAGCGGCTGGGCCCGCCAGGGCGTGCTGCTGCTGAACGCATCGCTGACCGTTGAGGCGGGCGCCGCCGGCGCCCACCGCAAATTCGGCTGGGAGGCGCTGGCCGACGAGGTGATCGCCAGCCTAGCCGGCGGCGACAGGCCTGTCGCCTTCATCCTGTGGGGCGCGGACGCCCGCAGGTTCGCGCCGCTTGTCGGACAGCTGGACGCCAGGGGCCGGCATCTGGTCATCGAGAGCGCCCACCCCTCGCCCCTGTCGGCCCGGCGCGGCTTTTTCGGCTCGCGCCCGTTCTCGCAGGTGAACGCCTTCCTGCAAGCAAACGGTCGCGGCGTCATCGACTGGAGCGCGACAGAATAATCCTGCAATTCCAGGCTGTCCGGCCTGGTTATGACCCGGAATATCGATGACGATCCGGCGCTCTCGCCGGAGACAGCCGCAAGAAAACAACCAGGCAAGCAACTCCGGCCAGACCTGACCGGTGTTCCCTTGGGAGCCCCGGTGGACGGACGCCTGCCGACGCGGCGCGGCGCCCGCTCCCCGGAGGCGCCCTTACCCCACCGGCCGTTCGTCGGCGATCACCTTGCCGTCGTTGGGCAGGCTGCCAGGGGCAACGAGGCTGACCGCGCCCTTCAGCTTGGTCAGCCCCTGCAGGGTCTGCTGCACCGCATCGCGCAGCTCATCGCTGTGTTGCGACGCCTCGGCGCGCAGCTCCATGGCGTCGGCTTCGTTGTGGCGGGTGACGACCAGCCGCAGCCGGCCCAACTCCGGGTGGCGCCGGCCCACGTCGGCGATCTGCTCCGGCCGCACGAACATGCCCTTCACCTTGGCGGTCTGGTCGGCGCGTCCGAGCCAGCCGCGAATACGCGGCGCGGTGCGCCCGCACGGCGAGACCCCGGGCATGATCGCCGTGAGATCGCCCAGCGCCAGGCGGATCACCGGATGCAGCGCGTCCAGCGTCGTCACCACCACCTCGCCGACCTCGCCGTCCGCCACTGGCTCGCCGGTCCCTGGCCGCACGATCTCGACGATGATGTCCTCGTTCAGCACCATGCCGTCCCGGGCGACCGTCTCATAGGCCACCGTGCCCACATCGGCTGTGCCGTAGGACTGGTAACCCTCGATGCGGCGGGCGGAAAACGCCTCCTGCAGGGATTTGGGGAACGCCGCGCCGCTCACCGTCGCCTTGCGGATGCAGGAGATGTCGTGACCATCGCGATCCGCCGCCGCCAGCAGGATATTGAGAAAATCCGGCGTGCCGGCATAGGCGACAGGCCGGAAGGCGCGGATCACCTCAAACTGCTGTTCGGTGTTGCCGGGGCCGGCGGGGATCACCGGGCAGCCGAGCGCCCGGGCGCCATGATCCATCATGAAGCCGCCGGGGGTCAGATGATAGGCGAAGGTGTTCAGCACCACGTCGCCGCGCCGCAGCCCGGCGGCGAACAGCGCCCGCGCCGTGCCCCACGGATCAGCGCCGGTTCCCTCGCCCTCGAAAATCGGACCGGGCGAGGTGAACAACCGGCCGAAATGCGACAGGTCGGATGGGCCGAAGCCGCCAAACGGCGGCGATTCGCGATGCTGGCCAGGCAGAACCGATTTGCGCAGCACCGGCAGCCTGGCGAGGGCGGCGCGGTCGCGCACCGCCCGCGCGTCGACGCCGGCCAGATGCGCCGCCCAGCCTGGATGGCGCATGGCCGCCGCAACGGCGTCCGGCAGCCTTTGCATCAGGTCGGCTTCGCGCGCCGCCGGATCACGGGTTTCGCGCGCATCGTAGAAGTCGCCGGCTCCGCTGCTCATGCTCCATCCTCCCGCATGTTCCGGTTTGCGCCCATCAGAGCCCTGACGGGCGCGCCATGCAAGATGGAAAACAGCGCGTTCCGGGCCCGGCGTCAGAAGACGCGCTGCACCCGCACCTTGCCCATCCAGCCGTTGTCCGAGTGGGTGGAAACCGGCACGGGCCGCGGCCGCGGATCCGGGCCGGGATGATGCTGGCGCGTTCCGACCCAGGCGACTTCCGCCGCGATCGTCAGATCCTCCACCGGCGACCAGGCCAGGCCCGTGCCGACAGCTTTCGTCAGATTGCCGGAAAAATGCCGCGCAAAACCGCCCGGAACGCCAAAGCCCGCGGGGAAGCCCGAGCCGAAGCTGACGCCGGACACGCCGGCGAAAAGGCTCTGGGACAGGTCGTGCCGCCAGTAATGCTGGAACGCCGCCACCGCCGACCAGCTGTCCGACAGGTGCAGGCGGCCGCCGGGCCCCACATAACCTTCCGCCACATCGGCGTTGATGCGGCCGAAGTTGGAGCCGGAGGCGAGATCCAGCCCGACAGGCCCGTTAGCGCCGGTATAGCTCATGGCGCCGCGCGCCGCGGCGGCCTGGAGCCATAGCCGGTCACCCTCAGCCAGCGCTGGCAGATTGAGCATCAGGCCAGCCTGGGCGGCCATGCCGTACCGCGCCGCCGGCCGCGCCGCCCGAACGTCAATGTCAGGCGGCAAGGGGCCGACGAACGGGCCGACATTGACCTGGTGCAAGGCGCCCGAAAGCTGGAAGGCGCCCCAGGCGCCGTCGAAACGCAAGGCGGCGATCGCGTCGGGAACATTGAGCCGCTGACGCGTGTCAATATAGGCAAAAACCGGCGCGCCGCCGGCGTTGTGGCCGACGACGACCGGCGCAACCGGAATGCCGCCAGTAATGATGGAGCCGCCGCCATACAGCCGGTTGTAAGCGACAGGCGTGCGGCGGAAGGTGGGATCTTCCGCCGACAGGGTCAGGCTGGCGCCGCCGCCAAGTTTGAAAGTCCACGCCAGCAGGTTGATGGTGGGCGGGTCCGAAACCGGCGTCGCGCCGATGATTTCGAGATCGTGGCCGTAGAAATCATAGAACGAGGTCAGGCGACCGGCCGTCAGGCCGCTGAACTGCACGAACGCCCGGTCGAGCAGCACGCCTTTCTGCGCCTGTCCGTAGGTGTCAACTCCTGTTGCATTGAAAGCTGAGGCCGCCGCCGCCAGATCGCCCGACACCGCGCGCCCGGTGCGACTCTGGATATCGAAGCGGACGAAGGTCCGGACAGTGCCCCAGTCGCTGGGGGTGCGCGCATCGATGGTGAAGCGCCCCTGCGCGAGGAAGCCGAGCCGGTTCCTGACGCCAGCTGGCAGGGGGGAGGTGCCGTTGACATCGAACCGCGCCATGCCGCCGAGCCTCACGCAGGTGGTCATGCCCGGCAGGGTGAAAAATCCCTTCCCATGCTGGGGGCAGGCGACGACCGCCGGCGCGGCAAGGCTGGCGCCAGCGGCGCCGGGCCGCTCGGGCAAGGCTCCGGCCAGCGCGCTGGCGCTTCCACAGGACAATATGGCGGCCGCCAGGGAGAGACGCCGCCCCACGGCGGCGCCAGTTGGGTATATTGAAGAAATATGCATGTCGCTCACAATAATTATAAATATAATATGAATAATATTTAATTTTTATCAAAAATTACGCCCCCTGCAATATCACTATTTATTGAATATCCCGACATTCTCAGCGAATACTATATTTGTTTATATCAATAATTATCTATACAACTGACCAGCGCCGCCATCGCGCCCTTTACTCCCGGTTCTTGCATCTTTCCCCTCCGGAGCAACGGGCCTGCTGGGAAACGACCAACCAGCGCGGCTGCCCATGGGCGCGCCGGCCGCCGGCGTCGGAATTGCGCGGATTTGTCATGCGCGGGCTATTCAGACGGGCGGGAATGCGCTCTAGAACAGGTTCCGGCCAGGCTGTTACTGTCCGGCCGCCAGAGCAACCACAAGCACCAATCATCTGGCTCCGGGCGCTTCCCGCCGGTCTGACCGTGACCGGCGCATCCCCCGGCGCCAGACGGGCGAGGAAACACATGCTGCTACCCATGGGCGATACGCCGCGCTGGTACGCGGACCGCAAGGGCCACGATGCGCCAGCCATCATTCATTCCGGTGAAATCTTGACCTGGGGCCAGCTGGAGCGCGGCGCCAACCGCCGCGCCCGCGCCTTCATGGACCTGGGCGTGGAGCCTGGCGATTTTGTCGCTGTCGGCCTGCCCAACAGCAACACCTTCTACGAGAACACATTCGCCATCTGGAAGTGCGGCGCGACGCCCTGCTCCCTGTCATACCGCCTGCCGCCTGGCGAGGCGGCGGCCATTCTGGAGCTGCTGCGCCCGTCGCTGGTGATCGGCGGCGAAGCCAACTGGAACGCGCCGAAATCCGTGCCCGCCGACTTTGTCCCGCAAGGTTATGACGACGCGCCGGTGGAGGCCCCCGTGGCCCGCTACTGGAAGGCCATGACCTCCGGCGGCTCCACCGGCCGCCCGAAGGTGATCGTCGATCACATGCCGGCGATCCACGACACCCTGGCGATCCCGCCGCTGGTGCACCAGGGCGCGCGCCTGCTCAACCCGGGGCCGCTGTATCACAACGCGCCCTTCATCATTTCCCACAGCGCCCTGCTCGGCGGCGGCCTGCTGGTCGGCATGCAGAAGTTCGACGCCGAAGAGGCCCTGCGCCTGATCGCCGAGCACCGCATTGACTGGGTGAATTTCGTGCCGACCATGATGAGCCGCATCTGGTCGCTGCCGGAGGACGTGCGCAAGCGCTACGATGTCTCCAGCCTGAAGACCGTGTTCCACATGGCCGCCCCCATGCCCCAGTGGCTGAAGGAAGCATGGATCGACTGGCTGGGCGCGGAAAAGATCTATGAGCTCTATGGCGGCACCGAGCGCCAGGCCTCAACCGTCATTGCGGGCACGGAATGGGTGAAGCGCAAGGGCTCGGTGGGGCGCGTCGAGAACGGCCAGGCCAAGGTGGTTGACGAGGCCGGCAATGAGCTGCCGCGCGGCGAGGTTGGCGAAATTTTCCTGAAGGCCGCCGACGGCCCGGGAACCACCTACCACTACATCGGCGCCGATGCGAAGCGCGACGCTGATGGCTGGGAGTCGCTCGGCGATATCGGCCACATGGACGAGGAAGGCTACATCTGGCTGGCTGACCGGCGCTCGGACATGATCCTGCGCGGCGGCGCCAACACCTATCCGGCCGAGGTGGAGGCGGCGCTGATCGCCAACCCGGACATTCGCAGCTGCGCCGTCGTCGGCCTGCCTGACCCGGACCTGGGAGCCCGCATCCACGCCATTGTCGAGATCGCGCCGGAAACCTCCGCCGACGCCCTGCTGGCGGGACTTCCGGCGTTCCTCAGCGAACGCCTGAGCAGGCCCAAGCACCCGGAGAGCTACGAATTCACCAACGCCACCGTCCGCGATGACGCCGGCAAGGTGCGCCGCACCATGCTGCGCGACGAACGCATCCGCTGGATGGAGGAAGGCCGCGACTTCCGCATTCCGGCGCCGCGCTGAAACAGCCAGGCGGACCATCTGGCGCGCCGCCGGCCGACCAGCTGGCGGCGCAAGCCCAGCGGCCGAAGTACCACACGGGCGCCCCCGCCAGCCATGTGGCGCATATGGCGTATTTTGCCAGAGAACCGGATAACGCTCCATAAAGCTTCATGATGATCACTGGACGCCGGGCAGGTGGTCCCCTTTTGGGGGATCACCTGTTTTTTCTGGCGATTATACTTGTTCAGGCCTGGCTTTCCTGGCGCGGCTTTCCTGGTTTGGTTTCCTTCGTCTGGCTTCCCGGGCCTGTCCTTCGAAGCCCCAGCGCCAGCCGACGCCAAACGCAATCCGGGCCACGGCAGGACTTCAGGGCTTGCCGCGACAAGCATATCGTCAAAATTAGAACAACATTCCAAGTAAATTGCAAAAATATACCAATATTTATTGAACAATTATTTTTGAAACAACAGGGCTAGGCGCCAACCCCCAAACAACGGATCGCCGCCAATCCCGGCGAACGGCGCTTGCCAGGCGCGGCGACAGCTGCTCCGTCGCAGCGCCACGCCCGGCCTGGCCCTGCCGTTGACTGCTCCTTGCGCGCAACCGTCCGCCGGAGCCGTCGCTTTCACAGCCGGAGGCTATACTTTGTCCAACGCCGTCCTTCCACCCACGCGGCTGCTTGTCGCCAGCATGGTGGGCACGACGATTGAATACTTCGATTTCTGGCTCTTCGCCACCGCGGCGGTGCTGGTGTTTCCGAAGCTGTTCTTTCCGGCCAGCTCCCCTGACGGCGCCATGCTGCAATCCATGGCGGCCTTCGGCGTCGCCTTTCTGGCGCGGCCCGTTGGCGCGGCGGCGTTCGGTCACTTCGGCGATCGCATCGGCCGCAAAGCCACGCTGGCGGGCGCGCTGGTCATCATGGGCGTCTCCACCACATCGATTGGCCTGCTTCCAGGCTATGACAGCATTGGCGCCGCAGCGCCGTTGCTGCTGACCCTGTGCCGTCTGGGCCAGGGGCTGGGCGTTGGCGGCGAATGGGGTGGGGCAGCGCTGCTGACGACGGAAAACGCCCCGCCCAACCGGCGGTTCCTGTATGGCTGCTTCGCCCAGCTTGGAGCGCCGCTGGGTTTTTGCCTCGCCAACAGCGTGTTGCTGCTGCTGGCCGCCGTCATGGACGAAAGCCAGTTTCTCCGCTGGGGCTGGCGCATTCCCTTCATGGCCAGCGCCGCCCTTGTCATGTTCGGTCTCTATATCCGGCTCAACCTGGAAGAAACGCCGGCCTTCGCCCAGGCCCGGGCCCAGAACCACATCAAACGCGTTCCGCTCCTGGCGATCATACGCGACTATCCCGGCGCCATGCTGACCGGCTCCCTTGGCCTGACAGCCGCCTTTGCCCTGGCCTGCCTGACGTCCGTATTCAGCCTGAGCTGGCTGACCACCCATCACGGCGCGCCGCATCACACGCTGCTGGTCATGCTCATGCTGGGCAAGCTGGTCTTTGCCATCGCCATTCCGGTCGCAGCTTGGTTCAGCGATCGCAATGGCGGTTGGCCCATGATGATCGGCGCCAATCTGGCCATCGCCGCCTTTGGCTTTTTCACCGCTGCCGGCCTTGGTTCCGGCAACCTGTGGTTGACGGGTCTCTATGTAGCCGGCGGCCTGATGCTCGTCGGCGTCGCCGTTGGTCCGGTTGCGGGCGCGTTCGCCGCGATGTATCCGGCCGAGGTCCGCTATACCGGAATCGCGCTCAGCCTCAATCTCGGCGGCGTTCTGGGCGGAACGCTGACGCCTTACGTCGCCACCTTCGTGGCGAACCGCCATGGCCTGCCGGCCGTCGGCTGGTGCCTGACCATCACCGCGCTGGTCTCCGCCGCCGCTTTCGCTGTCGCCGCGCGGCAACGTGCGGCCTGCAACACCCCGGCGCCGGCGGAGGCCTGACGCGGCGACCGCCGCGGGCGCCTGCCGGCTGTCATGGCCTTGCCTGTTCGCGCGCAGGCGCGCCGGCCTGTGTGTAAAGCGCGTCAAACCGGAAAAGACAGCGCCGTCCCCTGCATGAAGCGCAAGGCATGCCGGTGTCTGGAGCGCGACGCCATGTGACCAGCGGGACCCTGATGCAGCGAAAGCAGTATTGCCGGCGGGACGCCGGCGATTTACGCAGCGTCACAATGGGTTCCCGCCAGAACGGATGTCAGCCGCGCCAGCCGCTCCGCCGGAGTGGTTTGCACGCCTGTCATGGTTCTGAACCGCGCGGTGGTCGCGCCGGACCCGCCAGATAACAGCATGCCGGAGCCCGCAGCGTGTCCAGTTCAACCATCTCCCCGCCCGCCAATTCGCCGGCGCGGGTTCTCGCCGCCAGCCTGATTGGCACAACGATCGAATTCTTCGATTTCTATGTCTACGCCACCGCCGCGGTGCTGATCTTCCCAAAGCTGTTCTTCCCGGCCAGCGATCCCACCAGCGCCCTGCTGCAATCCTTCGCCACCTTCGCCATCGCCTTTTTTGCCCGCCCCATCGGCGCGGCGATCTTTGGCCACTTCGGCGACCGCATCGGCCGCAAGGCCACCCTGGTTGCTGCGCTGATGACCATGGGCATTTCCACGGTGCTGATCGGGCTGTTGCCTGGCTACGAAACCATCGGCGTGGCGGCGCCGCTGCTGCTCGCCCTTTGCCGGTTGGGTCAGGGGCTCGGCCTTGGCGGCGAATGGGGCGGCGCCGTGCTGCTCGCCACCGAGAACGCCCCGCCCGGCAAGCAGGCCTGGTATGGCATGTTCCCGCAGCTGGGCGCGCCCATCGGCTTCATTCTCGCCAACGGCTCGTTCCTTGCGCTCGACCACATGATGACCAACGAGCAGTTCCTGAACTGGGGCTGGCGTCTGCCGTTCATCATCAGCGCCGCGCTGGTGCTCGTTGGCCTCTATGTGCGGCTGAAGGTGACGGAAACGCCCGCCTTCCGCAAAGCCGTGCAGCATAATGAGCGGGTGCGCGCGCCCATGCTCGCCGTGCTGCGCGAATACCCCGGCGCCCTGGTGCTCGGCTCGATCGGCTCCATGGCCACCTTCGTGCTGTTCTACCTGATGACCGTGTTCTGCCTGAGCTGGGGCACCGCCCGCCTCGGCATTCCACGCGATACATTCCTGCCCCTGCAGATGCTGGCGGTGGTGTTCTTCGGCCTCGGCATTCCGGCCTCGGCCGTGTTGGCCGACCGTCTCGGCCGGCTGTGGGTGTTGATCGGCGTCAGCCTGGCCATCGCCGTTTTCGGCTTCTTCACCGGGCCGATGTTCGGCTCCGGCAACATCTGGCTGGTCGGCCTGTACCTGATCATCGGCCTGACCCTGATGGGCTTCACCTATGGCCCGCTGGGAACGGCGCTGGCTGAGCTGTTTCCCACTTCGGTGCGCTACACCGGCTCGTCGCTGACCTTCAACATCGGCGGCATTCTCGGCGCCTCGCTGGCGCCTTACATCGCCACCTCGCTGGCCACCACGCACGGCCTCGGCGCCGTGGGCTGGTACCTGACCATCGCCGCCCTGTTGACCGCCGCGGCCCTGGGGCTGGCCGCCCGGCGCATCGCCAGTCACAGCGTGGCCATCAGCCCGGCGGAATAACGGGCGGGCCGGCGCGAGCCAGACGGTTGAAAGGGCGGCTTTGTCCGCCCTTTCCTGTTCCGCGCGACGGTCTTCCGTGCCGCCAGGCTCCTCCCGGCCGCCAGGAGCGGGCATCAGGAGCGCGCATCAGGAGCGCGCGCCGGGCGCGGGCGACTGCCCGGCGCCGCCGGCGCCCAGTTACCGCACCGCCACCGGGGTGAAGATCGCCTGCACCGAACCGGTGATGCGCGGCGGCGACAGGATCACCATGAACTCGTGCGCCTTGTCGGCGGCCAGATCCTTCGTGACGATATTTTCCAGGATGTAGGTGCCCTTGCGCGCCAGCAATTCCTGATGGACCGGGAACAGATCCTTGGTCTCGCCCGGCAGCACCTCCAGCGCCGCCGTATCCGAACCGATGGCGATGACGCCCTTGCCGGTCAGATATTTGGCTCCGTCCATGCCAAGCCCCGGCTGCACGGCGATGTATTTCTTGTTGTCCTTGCCGATCATGTCGGCCCAGCCGGTGTGCAGCAGCACCACGTCGCCCTGACGGATCTCGACGCCCTGCTTCTTCGCCGCCTCCTCGATCTCCTTGCTGTTGATCGGCGTGCCTTCCTTCAGCATGTCGACGCCTTTCAGCGCCGCGATGTCAAGCAGCACGCCGCGCGCCACCACCGGCGGAAACTTCTCAAGACCCAGTTTCTTCAGGCCCTTGATGTCAGCGAACTCGTGGATCTTGTGGCCATTGTAATAGACGTGGTCCACGCCAAGATGGCCAAGACCGTCGATGTGGGTGCCGGCGCCGTTCCAGCCGACGATCATGTCATCGTTATAGGTGGCCTTGTTGGGGCCAAAAGTTCCGGCGGGGCCGGCCTGGGCCGGCTGCACCACCATGATCTCCATCTTGCGCGGCTCATAGGCCGGCAACGACAGGTTGGACTCCATGGCGAGGTTGTAGACCTTGCCGGTCTTGACCAGGTCGGCCGCCTTTTTCACCAGCTCGGGCGTCTGGTAGTTGGCGGCGCCCACCTCATCCTTTGGGCCCCACTTCGACTTGGTCCAGTCCTGTTCGGTTTTGCCGGCCGGCGCCGCATCGTCCTTCGCCAGAAGCGGGCCGCCCGGCGCCGCCGCCATGGCCAGCGCCAGCGCCGCCCCCAGACCTGCCCGCCGCGCGGTGGCCATCCGTTCCCTGGTTCCAGGCGCACATGTCATGAATTGTCCTCCCCGCAAACCTGTTTGCCCGCCCGTCTCATCAGGCGACTGTGGTTCTTCGAGATTGCCGTTGCGTGGGCGACGCCTGCCGCGCCTGTCCTGACGCCCCCGGCGCATGAAGTGTGCGGCGCCTGACAAGCATTAATCAAGCTTCCCGCCGCCCACACTTTCGTGTCCGGCAAGGAAAAACCACCGCTTACGTCGACCGCGCCTGATTTTTCATGAACGATAGGCGGAAATTCTGGGAAGCCCGCCAAAACACAACGGGCGCTCCGGCCAGGCCGGAGCGCCCGTTGGCGTTCATCTCCTGTCGCGACGCGCAAGCGTCGGGGCGGGAAAGCCGCCCCCGCTCAGTGGATGCCGTCGCCGCGCAGGTAACCTTCCTTGCGGTTGTCCGGCATCAGCAGGCCGACCACCAGCACCAGCACGGCCATGGCGGTGACATACCAGCCGAACCAGGTCTCATGGCCGGCGTTCTTCAGGGCCAGCGCCACATATTCGGCGGTGCCGCCGAACACCGCGTTGGCCACCGCATAGGGAAAGCCAACGCCAAGCGCCCGCACTTCCGGCGGAAACAGCTCGGCCTTCACCACGCCGCTGATCGACGTATAGAAACTGATCATCAGCATGCCGGCCAGCACCAGCGCGCCAGCGATGAAGGGGGTCGACGCGGTGGCGATCCGCGCCAGCAGCGGCACGGTGCAGACAATGCCCAGGACGCCAAAGATAATGATGAAGGTGCGGCGGCCGAGCTGGTCCGACAGGGCGCCGAACGCCGGCTGCGCCAGCATGAAAATGAACAGCACCGACGTCATCACCACGCTGGTGGCGGCGGCGGGCAGCCCCGTGGTGTTGATCAGATACTTCTGCATGTAGGTCGACCATGTGTAGAACATGAGCGACCCGCCGGCCGTCAAACCAAGCACCAGCAGAAACGCCTTGGGGTGCTGCGCCAGCAGGGCGCGCAGCGACCCCGCCTCCTTGCGCTGGGCGTGATCGTCCGACAGCGTTTCGGTCAGGGTGCGACGCAGGAACAGGGCGATGAGGGCGGCGATGGCGCCGATGAAGAACGGAATGCGCCAGCCCCAGGCCCGCATGTGTTCGTCATCGATCGTCGCGTGCAGGATCAGCACGACCAGCGACGCCAGCAACTGGCCGCCGATCAGCGTCACATACTGGAAAGAACTGAAGAAACCGCGGCGTCCGGCCTTGGCCACCTCGCTCATGTAGGTGGCGCTGGTGCCATATTCGCCGCCGACCGAGAGGCCCTGCACCATGCGGGCGAACAGCAGCAGGGCCGGAGCCAGAATGCCGATGCTCTGGTAGGTCGGCAGCAGGCCGATCATCAGCGAGCCGCCGCACATCATCAGCACGGCGATGATCATCGAGCGCTTGCGGCCGAAGCGGTCCGCGATCATGCCGAACAGCCAGCCGCCGATCGGCCGCATCAGGAAGCCGATGGCGAACACCGCCGCGGCGTTCATCAGCTCAACGGTCGGGTTACTCTTGGGAAAGAAGGCGTGCGCGAAATAAACCGCCGTGAACGCGTAGGCGTAAAAATCGAACCATTCGACCAGGTTGCCGGAAGATGCGGCGAAAATCGCGAAAATGCGTTTTCCATCGGACATTTCGCTATTGTCCGACCCGGTCGCCAGGGGCGTGGCGGCATGACTCATGAACAGCTCCTGCAATTCACCATCAACCCCCGCGCCCGGCATAGGGCCGATCAACGATAAATCAATAACAGGGCCAGGATTTTTCCGGCCTGCCGCCCCAATCCGGGGCAGTTTCTCCCCATATGTCCCAATCTGGTCACAACACGGCCAGACGGGCCCATCCAGCAGGGCCGGAGGCGTATGGATACGCGCCTCCGCCAGCCAGGGCGCAGAACGCCACTCCGCCGCCCAGCCGACGGGAGGACGGCGAGCGGGCGTTGATGGCGACGATCTTTTACGTCAACCAGCGTTTGCGGCGGCGATAACTCTTGACGGCGCGGAAAGATTTGCGGTCACCCTCCGACACCCCCAGATAAAACTCCTTCACATCCGCGTTGGCGCGAAGCATCTCCGCGTCGCCGTCCATCACCACGCGCCCCGTTTCAAGGATGTAACCGTAAGTGGCGTACTTGAGGGCCATGTTGGTGTTCTGTTCGGCCAGCAGGAAGGATACGCCTTCGCTCGCATTCAGTTCCTTCACGATTTCGAAGATTTCGCCAACGATCTGCGGCGCCAGCCCCATGGAGGGTTCATCCAGCAGCACCAGCGTCGGACGCGACATCAGCGCCCGGCCAATGGCGCACATCTGCTGCTCGCCGCCGGAGGTGTAGCCGGCCATGGATTTGCGCCGCTCGCGCAGGCGCGGAAAATAGCCGTACACCTTCTCCAGGTCCTGGCGGATGGCCGCCGCGCCGTCGCGGCGGGTGAAGGCGCCGGTCAGCAAATTCTCCTCGATGGTGAGGTGGCCGAAACAATGGCGCCCCTCCATCACCTGGATGCAACCACGCCGCACCAGTTCGTTGGGGCTCATCCGGTCGACGCGCTCGCCCTGGAACATGATGGAGCCGCGCGTCACCTCGCCCCGCTCGGCGCGCAGCAGGTTGGAAATGGCCTTCAGCGTGGTGGTCTTGCCGGCGCCATTGCCGCCGAGCAGCGCGACCACGCCGCCGCGTGGAACCTCGAGCGAAACGCCCTTCAGCACCAGAATGACGTGGTCGTAGATGACCTCGATATTGTTGACGGCCAGGATAACGTCCTGACCAGCCGCGCGGTGCGCCTCCCCTGGCGGCGCGATGGCCGCGCTCATGTCCTTCGCCATCTCCATGCTCCCCGGATGGAAGGCCCGGCCGGGCTGGCGCGACGCCATGGTTCCCCGCCATGCGACCGAACCGCCGCGCCGCGCCAGCAACAAACTGGAGCCGGACCACCGGCTCCAGTTGTCGGAGCGCGGGCCTATTTGCTGTCGCAGGCTTCCGTGCGCTTCGGCCAGCCGGCGTTCTTCTCCACGTAGTCCTTCGCCGCGGCGGCGGCGACCGGGCCCACCTTGTCCTCCATCGGTTTGATGGGGCCGCCGATCTTCACGTATTTCTCGCCGTCCCATTCCTGCACGAAAGCGGCGCCATGACCGTTATGGTCGGCGCAACTCAGCTTCAGCGGATCGGTGAAGCCTTCCATGCCCAGCTCCTTCAGCCGCTCCGGCGTCAGGTTGATGGCCTCCAGCCCCCGGCGCACGTCCTCGCCGGTCACCGCCTTCTTGCCGGTGAGCTTCTGGGCGTTGCGGATGCCTTCGGCGATCAGCATCGAATTGTAGACGCCGCGATTGTAGAGCACCTCGCCTTCCTTGCCTTTGGCGACCTTGCTCAGCCCCTTGTCGATCACATGTTTCTGGATTTCCTTCAGCACCGGGAAATCCGTGCCGACGCCGTGCCAGTTGAGTTCGCGGAAACCTTTGGCGCCGGGGCCGGCGGAGCGGGCGTCGTCCTCGGACGGCCACCAGATCGAGATGAAGCGGTTCATCGGATAGTTGATGCGCGCCGCTTCCTTGATGGCGGTGGGGTTGAGCGCGCCCCAGCCGTACATCACCATGTAGTCCGGCCTGTCGCGGCGCACGCCGAGCCATTGCGAGGACTGGTTCTGCATGTCGGTGGCGGCCACCGGATACAGCTTCAGCTCGAAACCAAGGTCTTTGGCGAACTGTTCGAACATCGGAATCGGCTCCTTGCCGAAGCCGGCGTCGAGGTAGATGTAGCCGATTTTCTTGCCCTTCAGCTTGTCCAGCCCGCCGAGCTCATTGGCGATATGCTTGATGATGACGGAAAGGCCATCCCAATAGGTGTTCGGCGGGTTGAAAATCCACGGAAAGGTCTGGCCGTCCGCCGAGGCTGACAGGCCATAGGCCATGGACAGCACCGGGATCTTGTCGACGGCGGCGCGCGGGATCAGCGGCAGGGTGATGCCGGTGGACCAGGGGTTCACCATCACCGGATTGCGGCCCTTCACCGCCTCGTAGCACTCCAGCCCCTTCTTGGTGTCGTAGCCGGTTTCGCATTCCTCGATGACGATCTTCGCGCCGCCGATGCCGCCGTCACGCTGGTTCAGCATTTCCAGATAATCGCGCATACCGTTGGCGATCGGAATGCCGGAGCCGGAGAACGGCCCGGTGCGATAGGTGAACAGCGGCACGAAATTGGCGTCCTTGCCATCCTGCGCCTGCACGGGCGCCAGGTGCCCGCCCAGAAGCATGGCGGCGCCTGATGCGGCCGAAAGCAGAACCTTGCTCATGTAACCCATGGCTGTCGTCCTCCATGTGCGGCGCGGCGCCCGCCGTTGCTGCTGGCGCTGGCCCGTTATGGTTTTTCGTCGTTCGTGACGCCCCGCGCCAGCCTCAATACGGGAACGGCCAGACGCGCAGCTTCTGCTTGATGGTCCGCCAGATGCTGGCGAGCCCGTGCGGCTCCGCGATCAGGAAGCCGATGATCATGGCGCCGACGACCATGAAGGTGATGTGTTCGATGGTGGCGGCGCCGACGCTGAGCCCCAGCACCGGAAACAGCGATTTCAGCACGATCGGCAGGCCGTAGATCAGCGCCGCGCCGAAAAACGAACCGATCAGGCTGCCGAGGCCGCCAATGATCACCATGAACAGGATCAGGAACGACTGGCTGATGGAGAATACTTCCGGCTCGGCCGAGCCGTACCAGAGGAACACCATCAGGGCGCCGGCGACGCCGCAGTAAAAAGATGACACGGCGAAGGCCAGCAGCTTGGTGGGCAACAGGCGGATGCCCATCAGTTCCGCCGCGATGTCCATGTCGCGCACCGCCATCCAGCTGCGCCCCACCCGCCCGTGCACCAGGTTCGAGGCGATCCACGTCAGCAGCGCGACGGTCGACAGCACCACCAGATAACGCAGCTCCGCCGAGGCGTGCGGCCCGGTGACCGGCATGCCGAACAGGGTGCGCACCGGCGCCTCGATCGCCCCGGACACGTTGTTATTGTACAGCCACGGAATGCGGATGAAGCACCATTGCAGGAAGAACTGCGCCGCCAGCGTCGCCACCGCCAGATAAAAGCCCTTGATGCGCAGCGACGGCAGGCCGAACAGCACCCCGACCGCCGCCGAGAAGAAGCCCGACGCCAGGATCCAGACGATCAGGTTCACCTCGGGGAAGAACGTGGTGAGCTTGTAGCAGGCGTAGGCCCCCACCCCCATGAAGCCCGCCGTGCCCAGCGACAGCTGGCCGGTATAGCCGGTGAGCAGGTTGAGCCCCAGCGCCGCCAGCGCGAACACCAGCAGCGGGATCATCACCGCGCTCAGCATGAATTCGCTGGCGAACAGCGGCATGCCGACAAAGGCGACCAGCAGGATGAGGCCAAGGCCAATCCGGTCCTGGCGGATCGGAAACACCGCCATGTCCGCCTTGTAGCTGGTTTTGAACTGACCGGTTTCGCGGTAAAGCATGGCGCTGTCCCTCAGATCCGTTCGATGATTTTTTCGCCGAACAGCCCCTGGGGCCGGAACAGCAGGAACGCCAGGGCGATGAAATAGGCCAGCCAGGTCTCAATGCCGCCGCCCACCAGAGGCCCCCAGTAGAACTCGCCCAGTTTCTCGCCGACGCCGATGATCAACCCGCCGACGATCGCCCCCGGAACCGAGGTGAAGCCGCCGAGCACCAGCACCGGCAGCGCCTTCAGCGCCACGATCTCCAGCGCGAACGACACCTCGGAGCGGGCGCCCCACATGATCCCGGCGGCCAGGGCCACCACGCCGGCCGCGAACCAGACGATGACCCAGATCTGGTTCAGCGAAATGCCCACCGACAGCGCCGCCTTGTGGCTGTCCGCCACCGCGCGCAGGGCGCGGCCGATGCGGGTTTTCTGGAAGAACACGGCGAGCACCGCGACCATGATCGAGGCGATGACCGCAGCGGCGATGTCGATTTTCTGGAACGACACCCGCCCGCCCAGCATCTCCACGTCGATGACGCCGCGCGGCAGGCCGAGCTGCGCGGTGATCATCGCCTTGGGATTGCCGCCGAACACCAGTTCGCCGAAGCCGATGAGGAAATAGGTCAGCCCGAAAGTGGCCATGAACAGGATGATGTCCGGCTGGTTGACCAGCGGCCGCAACACCACCCGCTCCACCGCGACCGCCAGCAGGAACATCACGACCAGGGTCAGCGCCAGCGCCACCCAGGCCGGAACGCCCTTCTCATACAGGCCGACCAGCGTCAGCGCCGCGAACACCACCATGATGCCCTGGGCGAAGTTGAACACGCCGGACGCCTTGAAGATCAGCACGAAGCCAAGCGCGATCAGGGCGTAGAGCACGCCAGAGACCAGCCCGTCCCATAGCGCCTGAACCAGCAGGTCCGGCGCCCCGGCCATCTGGACGAAGGGATCGATGAAGATGTTGTAGAGCATCGTCCCGTCTCCCGGAGCATTTTCGGAAAAGTGATCGCCACTTTCCGTGACCAACATGCCTCAGACCAAAAATATGGAGCGTTTCCGGCGCGGTTCGCCGGAAACAGCACTAGTGCGCCACGCCGAGATAGGCGTCGATGACGGCCTGGGAAGCCTTGACCTCATCCGGCGCGCCGTCGGCGATCTTGCGGCCGTACTCCAGCACCACCACCCGGTCGGAGAGGTCCATCACCACGCCCATGTCATGCTCGATCAGGGCGATGGTGACGCCGAAGGCGTTATTCACGTCGAGGATGAAACGGCACATGTCCTCCTTCTCCTCCAGGTTCATGCCGGCCATCGGCTCGTCGAGCAGCAGCAGGTCCGGCTCCATGGCCAGGGCCCGCCCCAGCTCCACCCGCTTCTGCAGGCCGTAGGGCAGCTTGCCGACCGGCGTCTTGCGCACCGCCTCGATTTCCAGAAAGTCGATGATCTCCTCGACGACGCGGCGGTGGCGGATCTCCTCGTCCAGCGCCGGGCCATGGCGCCACAGCTGCCAGAAGAAGCCGCGCTTCATGTGCAGGGTGCGGCCGGCCATGATGTTGTCGAGGGTGCTCATGCCCTTGAACAGGGCGACGTTCTGGAAGGTGCGTGAGATGCCCTGGGCCGCCGCCTGGGAGGGGCGCATGCGCCGCCGCGTCTGTCCGCGGAAGCTGATGCGGCCCTCCTGCGGATGATAGAAGCCGTTGATGACGTTGAGCATCGAGGTTTTGCCGGCGCCATTGGGGCCGATGATCGCCCGCACCTCGCCCTTGCGGATGTCGAAGGAGACGTCGCTGATCGCCTTGACGCCGCCGAAGCGCAGCGAGACGTTCTCGACGGTGAGCAGGGGGTCGCCCTTCGCCACGCCGTCGTCCCTGCGGCTGAAAAGCGCCTGGCCGCCGCTGGCGTGGCTATCCATGACCTGACTATTCATGGCCTGGCTATTCATGGCCGCCCCCTTTGTCTGCGCCGGCCTCGGTGGGGGCCGGTTGGCGCCCCTCGCCCAGATCGTGAATCCGCAGCCGCGCCGACAGCCGGCCCTTGCGCCCGTCCTCGAAGGTGACTTCGGTGGTGATGTCCGCCTCGGCGGAGCCGTCGTAAAGCGCCTGCACCAGCGGCGCGTAACGCTCGGCGATGAAGCCGCGCCGCACCTTCTGGGTGCGCGTCAGTTCGCCGTCGTCCGGGTCCAGCTCCTTGTGCAGGATGATGAAACGGCGCACCTGCGAGGCCGCCATCGCCTCCTCCTGCGCCAGCGCGGCGTTGGCGGCGACGATGTCCGCGCGCAGCAGTTTCGCCACCTGTGGATCGGCGGCGAGCTCCTGATAGGAGGCGTAGACCACGTTGTTGCGTTCGGCCCAGGCCGCCACCGCCGCCAGGTCGATGTTGACGAAGCAGGCCACGTCGGCGCGGCCGTCGCCGAAGGCCACCACTTCCTTGATGTTCGGGTAGAACTTGAGCCGGTTCTCGATGTACTTCGGCGCGAACAGCGCCCCGCCGGCCAGCCGGCCCACGTCTTTGGCCCGGTCGATGATCTTCAGGTCGCCGTCGCCGGTGAAGAAGCCGGCGTCGCCGGTTTTCACCCAGCCGTCCGGCGTCATCGCCTCGTGGGTCTTGTCGTCCTCGCGAAAGTAGCCGGTGAACATGCCCGGCGAGCGAAACTGCACCTCGCCGTCATCGGCGATGCGCAGATCCACCCCTGGCGCCGGCGGCCCCACCGTATCGGGCCGCGCCCGCCCGTCCGGCTGGGCGGTGACGAACAGGAACGCCTCCGTCTGGCCGTATAGCTGCTTCAGATTGATTCCCAGCGACCGGTACCAGGAGAACAGCTCCGGCCCGATTGCTTCGCCCGCCGTGTAAGCGACGCGGATTTTCGAGAAACCCAGCGTGTTCTTCAGGGGACCATAGATGAGCGCCTCGCCCAGCGCATACGCCAGCCGCCCGGCAACGGGCGTGGGCCGGCCCTCGAGAATGGCTTCGCCATGACGGCGCGCCACGGCGATGCAACGCCGGTAGAGCCATTGCTTGAACCGGCCGGCGTCCTGCATGCGGATGGTGATGCGCGTCAGCAGGCTCTCCAGCACCCGCGGCGGCGCGAAATAATAGGTCGGGCCAATCTCGCGCAAATCCTCGGTCACCGTATCGGCCGATTCGGGACAGCAGACGCAAAAACCGGCGACCATGGCCTGGGCGAATGTGAGGTAGTGATCCCCCACCCACGCCAGCGGCAGATAGGCCAGCACCTCCTCCCGCTCGTCCAGCCGGTCGAACTGGCAGGTGCTGCGGGCGGCGGCGACGGCGCGCTCATGGCTGATCATCACGCCCTTGGAGCGACCTGTTGTGCCAGAGGTGTAGAGAATCACCGACAGGTCGGCGCCGCGTCCGGCGGCGATCTCGGCGTCCAGCCAGGCCTCGCCGCCCTCCCCCTGCGCCGCCAGCCGCTCGCGGCCCCGCGCCATCACCGCGTCCAGATCGTGCAGCCGGCTGTGGTCATAATCGCGCAGACCGCGCGGCTCGTCGTAAATAATCCCCTGAAGCTCCGGCAACTGGTCGGCCACCGCCAGCAATTTGTCGACCTGCTCCTGGTCCTGCACCACGGCGAATCTGGCGCCGGCGTGAGCGCAGACGAAGGCCAACTCATCCGCCACCGCATCGGCGTAGACCGGCGCCGGCGTGGCGCCGAGCGCATGCGCCGCCAGCACCGCCCAATACAGGCGCGGCCGGTTGAAGCCGATGATCGAGATGCAGTCGCCGCGCTTCACGCCGAGCGCCGCCAGGCCACTGGCCATGGCGCGCGCCTCACGGCGGGTTTCCGCCCACGTCCAGGTCTGCCAGACGCCGCGATCCTTGTGCCGCCAGGCCGGGCGCGCGCCGCGGTTCGCCGCGTGCAGGTCAAGCAGTCGGGCAAAGGTTTCGCCCGCGCCAGACGCGGCCGCCGCCGTTGCGGGAGCCTGAACGGCGCCTTGCGTGAAATTTTCAGCCTCTGGAATGGCTGCGGACACGCGGTTTCCTCCAGCCAGATCGCGCCTTGCCGTCATTCACAGAAGTTTGGCGGCGCATTTTTATCCTGTCAGCACAGAGCCTTGCAGAAATACATGAGCGACACAACACGCCAAAACGGCGACTTTCGCCATACTATTGTCGAATTGCCTCATCTGGCCCGTCGTGCCGGGCGAGGTACTTGCCCCGACGGGCGCCAGCAAGTAATCGCCGATAAGTAATCTCGTTGATGCAATGCGCCGGCGCGACAACAGCGGACGCCCGGAGCCCAGGAATCCGCCGCGCCGCCCCACCTTGCCTGACGCGGAGGCGTCGTATCTCCTGCGTGACGCGGAGGCGTCGTGTTTTCCAGGACGCGGAGGCGTCGTATCTCCTGCATGACGTGAAAACGCCGTCTGCGCGTCCTGCATGACCGCAAACAGCCCGGCGCCGGGGAGCCGTATGAGAGGCAACAGTTTCCGATTTGGCCGACGCATGGCCGGCGCCGCCCTGGCCAGCGCCGTGGCGCTGGCGCTCCAGGCGCTGCCGGCGCTGGCCCATCCCCATGTGTGGGTCACGGCCTCGGCCACGCTGGTGTTCGATCAGCAGGGTCGCGTCGCCGCCATTCGCCACCGCTGGCTCTTCGACAAGGCGTTCTCCGCCTATGCTGTCCAGGGCCTGGACAAGAACGGCGACGGCAAGTTTTCGCGGGAGGAACTGGCCGGCCTGGCGAAGGAGAACATCGACGGCCTCACCGAATTCGGCTGGTTCACCAATCTGAAGATCAACGGCGCCAAAATCACGTTCAGCCCGCCCAAAGACGGCGCCATGGATATGGTTGATGGCCAGATCGCGCTTGGCTTCCTGCTGCCGCTCGAAAAGCCGGCCGCCCCCGGCAAGGCGCTGATGCTCGACATTTCGGATCCCACCTATTTCGTGGCGTTCTCGCTCGCCGATGGCGATGGCGCCATCACCCTGGAGCAGGGCCCCGCCGGTTGCGTCACCAGCATTACCCGTCCCAAGGCCCCGCCGCCGCCAACCCGGAACCTGACCGAGGATTTTTTCAACGCCCTCAACCAGGCCTCCGATTACGGCAGCCAGTTCGCCAACAAGGTGGTGGTGGCCTGCCCGTGAAGCACATGCCCATAAATCGCATGCCCATGAACCAGGAGCCCATGAGCGATCGTGATGACTGAGGTCAGGACCAGCGGAGCGTCCGTCAGCGACCAGCTGGCGCCAGCCAGGCCAGGCGGGCGCCTTGCCCGGCGCATCCTGTTCATGGCGGCCGCCGTGGCCATCATCTCCGGCGGCCTTGCCCTGTTGGCGCTGGCGTTCTCCCAGGCCGCCCCGCCGCCGCGCAATCCGTTTGCCGGCGGCATGGCGGAAACGGCCGCTGGCGGGCGCATCGGCGCCGTCATTGTCGCCATGCAGTCGGCATTCTACCGGGCGCTGACCCAGGGGCTTCAGGCGTTCTCCAGCGGCGGCGCCGGCCTGTGGGGCCTGCTTGGCGTCAGCTTCGCTTACGGAGTGTTCCACGCCGCCGGCCCGGGGCACGGCAAGGCGGTGATCTCCGGCTACCTCGTCGCCAACGAGCGCACCCTGGCGCGCGGCGCGGCGCTCAGTTTCGCCGCCGCCATGCTGCAGGCGGTGGTGGCGGTCGCCCTCGCCCTTGTGCTGTCGCTGATGTTCAACGCCACCGCCGCCCTGGTGACATTCAGCACGACGGTGGTGGAGCTGGTCAGCTTCGCCCTGGTGGCGCTGCTCGGACTGGCGCTGACCTGGCGCAAGGCCGGCGCCCTGGCGAACCTGGGCGAGCCACAGGCGGCCGACGCCGGTTGCGGACCCGGTTGCGGCCACGCCCACATGCCGGGGCCGGAGGCGGTGGATCGCGCCCGCGATCTGCGGGCCATGGCCGGCGTGGTGCTGGCTGCCGGCGTGCGGCCCTGTTCCGGCGCGCTGATCGTGCTGGCCTTCGCCCTGTCGCAGCAGGCGCTGGCGGCCGGCGTCGCCGCCACCTTCGCCATGGCGGTGGGCACGGCGCTCACCACCGGCGTCATCGCCGCGCTGGCGGTGTTCGCCAAACGGCTGGCGCTCCGGCTGGCTGGGGGAAACAGCCTGTCAGGCGCCCGGGCAATGGCGGCGCTGGAATTGCTGGCCGCCGCCTTCGTGCTGGTGACCGGCCTCGCCCTGCTCGCCGGCCTGCAGGCCGGCGCCGGCGGCTGAAGCCGCCTCCTGCGCTCGCTGGGCTGAAAATCCGCCGCGCGCCTCTCCCGCGCCGTCTCCGGCTTCTGCGTTCAGGCGATGCGTTCACGCGCCGCCTCGGCGACGCGGGCGGCAAGCTGGATCAGCGAACGGTCGGAACCGGCGGGGCCGAGCAGAGACAGGCCAAGCGGCCCGGTTTCGCCGTCGGGCACGGGAATGGTGACCTGGGGGAAGCCGGACAGGCTGGAGGGGCACATCAACCGCAAGGTGCGGTTGCGAAAATCTTCCATGGACGCCTCCGCCTCGGCCAGGAACGGCGGCGGCGACGGCATCGTCGGCAGCACCAGCACCGTGCCCTCCCCCAGCAGATCGGCCAGATGGTTGCGGAAGCGCGCCGCCAGCGCGCGCGATTCGGCCAGCAGCGTTTCGGTGACGTCCTTGCCGGAAGCGAAGCGCTCGGCCAGGGAAGCGTTCATCACCGGGGCGTGCCGCTCGATGAACGCCTTGTGAGCCTCCCACGCCTCCCAGGACTGCATGTGACGCAGGGCCCAGCACAGATTGTCGAGATTGGGGGCCGCCGCAGAGATGTCGAAACAGCCAAGGCGCAGCTCCACCCGCCGCAGCGCCACCTCCAGCGCCGCCGCCGCTTCGGGGCGGGCGAGACCGAAGCAGGCCCGGTCGACAAGAAAGCGCGCCGCCCCGGGCAATGGCGTCGGGTCCTCCCCCAGCAGCACGTCGCCGACGGCGGCGAGGGTTTCGGCGCTACGGGCAAACCAGCCCACCGTGTCATAGCTGGGCGACAGCGGCTCGACCCCGGCGTTGTCCACCCGTCCCCAAGTGGGGCGGATGCCGAACACGCCGCAATAGGAAGCCGGCGCGCGCAGCGACCCGGCCGTGTCGGTGCCAAGCGCGAAATCGACCTGGCGCGCCGCCACCGCCACCGCCGAGCCCGACGACGAACCGCCGGTAATGCGCCCGGGCGCCGCCGGATTGACCGGCGAGCCGAAATGAATGTTGCGCCCCAAAATCGAATAGGCGAACTCGTCGGTCTGGGTCTTGCCGGCAAACCGCGCGCCGGCGTCGAGCAGCGCCTGCACCACCGGCGCGGTTTTCGTGCGCACGCCGGACGCGGCGAGCTTCACCGGATTGCCGCACCCCGTGGGGTAGCCGGCCACGTCGATCACGTCCTTGACCGCAAAGGAAAGCCCCCGGAGCGCGCCATCCGGCGCGAACGGCGCGGGAGCGTCGGGATAGGGCATGAAAGCTCTGTAGGGGTCCTCGCGCATGGGCGATCCTGGGTCCTTGCCTTTGTCGTCGGTGATCGGCGGCGGACAAACCGCCCGCCGGACCTGATGCGTTTTCGCGGAGCCTGTCCCGGTTCCCCGGGAATACCGGCCCTGCCCCGTCGTGCAGGAGCCGCCGCGCCATCGTGACAAGCATAAGGCCCAGGGCGCTCCGGCTTAAGACCTGACAGCGGGCAACGCCCATGCATGCGCCGCAATCCGGTCCACGCCCCTATCCCGCTTCAACACGCCGGATCAACCCGCCAGGCGCATCCAGGGGGGCGGCCAGCGCCATTGCAATCAGGGCCGCCGACCAAATATAGACAGCAGACCGCGCCATGGGGTAATCAGCCTGGTCTGGCGTGATGGCGCAACAACAGGAGACGATGGGTGGCGAACTCAAACGCGACGGCAGGTTCCGGCGGCGTCAACTGGCGTAATCTGGTCACGCTTGGTTCGCTGACCGTGCTGGTCGGCGTCGAGGTCATCGGCGCGGCGATCGCTGGCGGCTGGGCCCTGGCTGGTCTGCTCGGTCTCGGAACGACCATCGAATTTGCTTTCATGATCATCTTCGCCGCCATCGCCATCTGGGGCATGGTGAAGTTTGTCCGCGCCGGTCTCAAAGTCGAGCCGATCACCCGGAGCTAAAACATTTTCCAGCAAAGGCGCCGCCACGCCGGGGCCCGGCGGCGCGATTTTGCCCCGGTCAGGCCCGCTTCCACGGCGTCTCGGCCACCGGCGTCAGCGGCCCGGCGCCGTCGAACCAGCTGAACAGATTGTCCACCACCAGCTGCGACATGGCGTTGCGGGTGTCGACCGACGCCGAGCCCACATGCGGCAGCAGCACCACATTGTCCATGGCGACCAGCGCGTCCGGCACGCACGGTTCATCGGCGAACACATCGAGCCCGGCGGCGGCGATGATCCCGTTCTGCAAGGCGCTGACCAGCGCCGGTTCATCAACCACCGACCCGCGCGCCACATTGATCAGCACGCCCTGCGGTCCCAGCGCTGCCAGCACGTCCGCGTTCACCAGATTGCGCGTGCCCTCGCCGCCGGGCGCCACCACGATCAGGATATCGCAGGCCTGCGCCAGGGCGACGGGACTTTCGCGCCAGCGCCAGGCGATGTCCGGCCGCTGGCGCCGGCCGTGCCATTCGATGGTCAGGCCAAAGGCCGCGCAGCGCGCAGCGATCGCCTCGCCAATGCGGCCGAGGCCAAGGATGCCCACGATCTTGCCGCGCAGCGAGGCGGACAGCGGGAACGCGCCCTGCAACCATTTGCCATCGCGCAGGAAGCGGTCGGCCTGGGGAATGCGGCGCACGGTGGCGATCAACAGCCCGAGCGTCAGATCCGCAACCTCGTCGGTCAGCACGTCCGGCGTATTGGTGACGACGATGTTGCGCGCCGCCGCCGCGGCCACGTCGACGCCGTCATAACCGACGCCAATGTTGGCGATGATTTCCAGCGCCGGCAGCCGGCCGATGAGCCCGGCGCTGACGCCGCCGAACCCGGCGACAGCGCGCACGCGCGGCCCCACCTCCGCCAGCAGGGCCTCCGGGTCTTCGGCTCCGCGTAAATCATGCACGTCGCAACGGCGCCGCAGCGCCTGCAATGGCGCGGGCATCATCGGGCTGACCAGCAAAACCTCGGGACGGGGCATGTCATCTCCAGAATTCGGCGCTGCGGCTCCAGATCGCCGCAGCGCGCTGTGGTGTTGGTGGCGTTGAATCCCGGCGGCGACCCGGGTCGCGGCGCCGGCCTGGGCGGGATATGGGCTGGCGACCGTAAGGTCGAAACTGATGGAAGTCCTGGGGATGTCCGCCCCCGGCGACGCCGTGCAGACCGCAGGCCCGTGCCGCCAGTGGGCCTGCGCCCGGAACATCGCCCTCAGTCACCGGCCCTGGGGCTGGCTGGCCGCCGGCGCGTCATCCTCCCGCGCATCCCGGAAATTGTCCGCCGCCCGGCGCAGCAGCTTGCGCAATTTCTTGCGTTCGCGCTGATCAAGGCCGGCCAGCAGCCGCTGCTCCGCGTCAGCCCACAGCGCCGCCAGCGCGGCGGCGCGCCTTTGTCCCTCGGCGGTCAGGCGCACGCGCACCAGCCGCCCGTCCCCCGCCGCGCCGCCGGCGCGCCGCACCAATCCCTGGGCGGTGAGCCGCGCCACCGCCTTGGAGGCCGTGGGCGGCCGCACCCGCATCAGTTCCGCCAGCGCGCCCATGGTCACGGTTTCGTGGTCGTGCAACGCCTGCAGCAACTGCTCCTGTCCCGGAAACAACCCCAGCGCCGACAGGCGTTCGCCAAGCTCAACCCGGTGCAACCGCGCCAGCACGGTCAGCGCCCAGCCGACGCTTTTGTGCATGGCCTGCGCCGTGGCGGGCGCCTCGTCATGGCTCACGTCAGCGCTGGCCGCCGCCTCGTCTGGCGAAGCCGGCGCCCTGTGCTTGCCATTTTTTTTTCGCGCAGCGCCGCTGGCCGGCGCGCCAGCTGACCCGCCGACGGCTGTTTTGGCTGTCCTGCTCACCGCCATGACGCCTCCAGAAATCTCATTCCGTCCGCGCGCGGAAGGCTGCCAGTCACCCCACCGCCCCTTGTGGATATTATGAACATACTGACAGGGCGGTGAAAACGGCGGCGGCGCGGAAAATACGTCCGCGCCATCAGATTCATCACGGCGTGGCGCCCCGGCCGGGAAGCAGGCGGGACAACAGCGACAGGCTGGCGTGGATCAGCACGCCGCTCACCGAGATCAGCAGCAGCGCCGCGAACATCCGCGGAATATTGAGCCGATAACCGGCCTCGACAATGCGCCAGGCAAGGCCGCTGCCCTGCCCCGCCGCGCCAGCGGCGATTTCGGCGACGATGGCGCCAATGAGGGCAAGGCCGCCTGCGATGCGCAAGCCGGCGAGAAAGTGCGGCGCGGCGGTCGGCGCCTCCAGCCGGACAAGCCGCTGCCAGCGGCTGGCCCCATAGAGCCGGAACAGTTCATCCAGCCCCGGATCAACCGCCTGCAACCCGGCGGCGGTGTTGGACAGAACCGGAAAGAAGGCGACGAGAAAGGCGCAGACCAGCACCGCCGATCCCGGCTCCAGCCAGACCAGCAGCAGCGGCGCGATGGCGATCACCGGCGTCACCTGCAACACCACCGCGAACGGATATAGCGCCGCCGACAGCCACCGCGACCTGGAGAACAGCAGCGCCAGCAACACCCCGCCCGCCACGGCGAGCGCCAGGGCCTCCAGCGTGGTCCACAAGGTCACGCCCAGCGCCGGCGCCAGGATCGCCCGGTCGATCCACAAGGTCTGCAACACCTGAACGGGGCCGGGCAGGATGTAGGGTGGAATTGCCAGCCAGCGCACCGCCAGCTCCCACAGCGCCAGCGCAGCGCAGCCGGTGAGCAGCGGCGCCAGCGGACGGAGCAACCCGCCGCGGGCGGCGAGGCCGCTCATGCGACGGCCTCGCTGGCGGCCGCGGCCCGCTCCAGCACCGCGGCGCACTGGCTGGCGTAGGCGGCGCTGGCCCGGAACGCCGCGCCCCGGCCCGGCGGGGCCGCCACGGTGATCTCATCCAGAACCCGCCCCGGCCGGGCGCTCATGATGACGATGCGGTCGGCCAGATAGACGCTCTCCCAGCTTGAATGGGTCACAAAGGCGACGGTGAAGCCCAGTTGGGCGCGCAAGGCCAGCAGATCATCGTTCAGCCGGGCGCGCGTGAACTCGTCCAGCGCCGCGAACGGCTCGTCCATCAGCAGCAGGTCCGGGCGGGTGGCGAGCGCCCGGGCGATGGATACGCGCATGCGCATGCCGCCGGAAAGCTCGTGCGGCCAGGCCCGCTCGAAACCGGCCAGCCCCACCAGCGCCAGCATCGCCGCCGCCCGTTCACTGGCCTCGGCCCGCGCCACCCCGGCCAGATCCAACGGCAGGCGCACATTGGCGAGGGCGCGCGACCACGGCGTCAGGGTCGGGTCCTGGAACACGAAGCCGACGCGGCCCGCCGCCGTGAGGCCGTCATCGCGCTGCACCAGGCCGCGCGTTGGCGCCAGCAGCCCGGCCATCAGCCGCAGCGCCGTCGACTTGCCGCAACCGGAGGGGCCGAGAATCGCCAGCAATTCGCCAGCCCGCACGTCCAGCGTCAGACCGTCCAGCGCCGTGACGCCATTGCCCCAAGCCAACGCCACGTCCCGCATCCGCACCAGCGCCGCGCGCCTTTCAGCGTTTTGCTTCAAGCCCGACGCCCCGGTTGACGAATTGCAGGGTGTAGCTGGCGCGCCAGTCGAGATCCGGCCTGTAGAGGCCCGCCTTCGCCATGCGCCGGAAGAAGCTCTCCATGCGCGCGTCGGTCATGGCGCCGATGCCCAGCGTCAGGGCGTCGCCCGATTCCACCAGGCCGTATTGTTTCATCCGCGCCCGGGAAAAATCGATCTGCTCCTGGGTCATGTCGGGATTGTCTTTCAGGATCAGCGCATTGGCGGCGGACGGATCGCCGTGCAGGTAGTTCCGCCACCCCAGGATCGAGGCGTCGACGAACCGCTGCGCCAGGTCAGGATCGCGCATGACCGTATCGGCCCGCGTCTCGATGGTGGTGGAGTAGGTGTCGAAGCCATGGTCGGCGAGCAGGAACACATTTGGCTTGAAACCGCCCTGCTTTTCCACCGCCAGCGGCTCGGAGGTGACGTATCCTTCCGTGACAGAGGCGCGATCGGCCAGGAACGGCGCCAGATTATGGGTGTAGGGCCGGGTGTTTTCCTCACGAAAGCCGTGCTCGGCCTTCAGCCACTGGAAATAGGACGCCAGCCCTTCGCGGCCAACGAAAATGCGCGCATTCTTCAGATCATCCCAATTGTCCAGCCCCTGCCCCGGCCGCGACATCAGCACCTGCGGGTCTTTCTGGAAAATCGCCGCGATCACCTTCACCGGGATGCCTTCCGCGACGGCGGAAAATGGCTGCAACATATTGCCGCCCATATAGAAATGCAGCCGCCCCGCCGCCAGCAGCAACCGGTTGTTGTGCTGCGGTCCGCCAGGAATGATGCTGACGTCGAGGCCGTGGCGGGCGTAGGTTCCATCGGCGAGCGCCTGATAGAAACCGCCATGCTCGGCCTGGGCCAGCCAGTTGGTGCCGAAACGCACCTTGCGCAATTCAGCCGCCGCCGACGGCGCCAGGCCGGCGAGGCAAACGGCAGCGAACGCGAGCCATATGGCTGATATATAACGCAATAACCGTATGCCGCGGGCGATGACGCTGGTCGTGATCGCGCCGACGCCCGGCATTGCGAAAACGCCCGCCCGGCGACCATCCGCGCCAGGCCCAACCATGCGTAATTGTCCAGACGTCATCCTTCCCCCGCCCCCTGCCCTGTCCGGCCTGTTTCCCGCCGCATGGCCGTTACGGTATCCTGTCGCCCGGCGCGGACCGGTCGCCGGACCGCCGCAGCATGCGCCGCGCCGCCGACGCCCGCAACACTGATGCCCGCAACACTGATGAAGGAAAGCCCCGCCGTGCCCCATACCCGCGCAGCGCCCATGGTCCGCAGCCGCCTCTGGCGCGAGTTGCCGGCGGAAGCTTTCGGAGCCGCCCGCATGGCCGACGCCATCGCCGTGCTGCCGCTGGCGGCGGTGGAGCAGCACGGGCCGCACCTGCCCACCGGCGTCGACGCCATGATCATGGAGGGCATGCTGGAGCGGGTCCGCGCCCGTATCGAGGCCGCGCCGGAGGGAACCGTTCCCCTGACAGTCTTCCTGCCGGTGCAGGAAATCGGCCTGTCCACCGAACACATCGCCTTCCCCGGCTCGCTGACCCTGGCGCCCGAAACCGCGATCCGCGCCTGGCGGGAACTGGCCATTGGCGTCAGCCGCGCCGGTTTTCGCAAGCTGGTTCTGGTTTCCTCCCACGGCGGCAACAGCCCGGTGATGGATGTGGTGGGCCGCGCCATGCGCGCCGAGGCGGGCATGCTGGTGGTCCAGACTTCCTGGCAGCGCTTTGGTTACCCGGAAGGCCTGTTCGACGCCCGGGAAATCCGCCACGGCATCCATGGCGGCGAGATTGAAACCTCGCTGATGCTGGCTTTCCGGCCCGATCTGGTGCGGATGGAGCGGGCGGAGAATTTTGCTCCGGCCAGCCTGGCGCTGGAGCAGGACTACGAATTGCTGCGCGCCGACCGGCCCGCCGGCTTCAGCTGGCTGGCGCAGGATCTGCACCCTGCCGGCGCCATGGGCGACGCCAGCCGCGCCACGGCGGACAAGGGCGAAGCGGCGGCGGCCCATGCGGCGACGGCTTTTGTGAAGCTGCTCGGCGAAATCGCCCGCTTCGAGCTGGGCGACGGCACGCGCAGCCGGCCCGGTTTCTTGTGAAACCCGCGCATAAGAACGGGCGCGAAAATCCGCGCCCGTTGTCAGAAATCGCTCACTGATGACGCGCCCGGCGCGTCAGGCGGCGTGGGGAAGCAGGTTTGCGCCCCATCGAAGCGCGCCGCTTTCGCGGGCGACGACGCCATCTTCCAGAACGCCATCTTCCACGGCGGCCAGCGGCGCGGCGATCATGCCGGCGGCGCCGGCCAGCGCGCCGGGAGCCAGCTCCAGCGCCAGCAGGCGGCGCTGCTCATAGGCGCCAGGCATGGCGAGACCGGCGGTCGCCGCCGCCGAGAAACCAAACCGCACGTAATATTCAGGGTCGCCCACCAGCAGGATGGCGCCATGGCCGGCCGCGCGGGCGCGGGCGATCGCCACGCGCATCAGCGCGCCGCCGACGCCGTCCCCCTGCCGTTCCGGCGCCACGGCCAGCGGCCCCAGCAGCAACGCCGGAACGTCGCCGGCCCGCACATGCCACAGGCGCACGGTGCCGGCGAGCCGGGCCGGCCCGTCCACGGAAATGTCACGGGCGACCAGCGCCAGCCCCTCAGCCGGGTCCTGGCCCTCGCGCAGCCGCTCGCTGGACTTCAGCCTGCGGTCCGGCCCCATGGCGACGTCGAGCAGCGCCTCGCGCGCCGCCACATCGAAGGGGGTTTCATCGCCAATGCAGATCATGGCGCCATTCCTGCACATGCCGCCGGCGCGCAGGCCGGGCGGAAAAGGGGCATGCAACGCCCGCGTGTCACAAACGGGCGCGTGTGAAAAACCCACAGCGCAAGGCGGCGCTGTGGGCAGGAACAGCCGGTTGTCCGGTTGGGCGGGCCTTCACAGGCCCACCAGGAAATCCGCGTTTGACGGCGATCCCGTCAGATCACGTAGGACTTCAGGGGCGGAAAGCCGTTGAACGCCACCGCCGAATAGGTGGTGGTGTAGGCGCCGGCGCCCTCGATCAGCAGCTTGTCGCCGATCTCGATGCTGACCGGCAGCATGTATGGCTGCTTCTCGTACAGCACGTCGGCCGAGTCGCAGGTCGGGCCGGCCAGGATGCACGGCGCCTTCTCTCCCTCATGATCGCGCTCGGAGCGGATCGGGTAGCGGATCGACTCGTCCATGGTCTCGGCCAGCCCGCCGAACTTGCCAATGTCGAGATAAACCCAGCGCACCTCGTCGGCGTCGCTCTTCTTCGACACCAGCACCACCTCGGTCTCGATCAGGCCGGCGTTACCGACCATGCCGCGACCTGGCTCGATGATGGTCTCGGGGATGCGGTTGCCGAAGTGACGTCGCAGCGCGTTGAAGATCGCATTGCCATAGGATTCAACCGCCGGCACGTCCTTCAGATACTTCGTCGGAAAACCGCCGCCAAGGTTGACCATCGACAGGATAATGCCGCGCTCGCCGCAGGCGCGGAACACGTCGGCGGCCATGGCCAGCGCCGAATCCCACGCCTCGGTGTTGCCCTGCTGCGAACCGACGTGGAACGACACGCCATAGGCCTCCAGCCCCTGACGGTGGGCGTGCTCCAGCACGTCCGGCGCCATCTGCGGATCGCAGCCGAACTTGCGCGACAGCGGCCACTCAGCGCCGGCGCCGTCGCACAGCACGCGGCAGAACACCCTGGCGTCGTCGATGTCGACGGCGCTGGCGGCGCGGGCGATCTTGTCGACTTCGGCCTGGCAGTCGACCGCGAACAGGCGCACGCCCAGCGCGAGGGCGCGGGCGATGTCGCGCTCCTTCTTGATGGTGTTGCCGAAGGAGATGCGGTCGGCGGTGGCGCCGGCGGCCAGCGCCATCTCGATTTCCTGCACCGACGCGGTGTCGAAGCACGAGCCAAGCGTGGCCAGCATATGCAGCACTTCCGGCGCCGGATTGGCCTTCACCGCGTAGAACACGCGCGTGTCCGGCAGCGCCGAAGCAAATTTCATGTAATTGTCGCGCACGACTTCGAGGTCCAGCACCATGCACGGACCATCTTCGCGGCGATTACGCAGGAACTCACGAATACGCTGGGTCATAAGCGTATCTCCCCACAAAGCTGATGGAACGCCCGGAGCGTCGGCTCTGGCGGCGTTCGGCAAGATGCGGATGAAGAATCGCTTCCCGGCGCGCTGTGGAGACGCGACCAGGACAACAACTCTCTACCGACCGTGCTGCCTTGGTTCGGACTGGGAGATTCCCGGTCCGCACGCGCGGCAATGATGGACAAGCCTCTTCGGTGTCGACCTTTGGAGGGCCGACGAGACCAAAAAAGCCCGTTCCGTCGTTGCTTTAAGCTGCGTCCCCCGTGGAGAGCGGGGTTCGCCGGTTTCGCCTCCGGCTGCCGGTTTGATGTTGGGGTCCGGTCGAAACCGGGGCCGCCAACGCAGGTTTCCCACCTTTGCGTCGATCGACCCTTTAAACCCCGGGCGGTTGTCCGGCCTCTTGTCCGGATACCCACCAACCGACACGCGGCCACAGGCACGTGCGAAATTGGGCACGGGTCAGATAGGGCCACCGGCCCGGCGTTGCAAGGGTTTTTTGCCTTGTGAAGCGGCGCATCGGCAAAAAAACACAAAACTGACGCGAATGACGGCCATCAGGCAGAAAAACGCCCATCCGCGGTAGCTCCAGGAGGCGACAATGCGCCGGTTTTACCTCAGAAAACGCCCTCAACGGCGCCATGAAGGCGACCCTGCGCCGAATCGCGCGCAGATCACGCGGAGTGCGGCCTTGCCCCCCATGAATTCTCCGCATGAACCCTCCACGTGAACCGGCGCCGACATTCCGCTATGTCAGGAAGCGGCTATGATCGCCGCAAAACATCACGCATCATCACGCATCGCGACGTCGCCCGGCCGCAAGGCCGCATTCGCCGGACGGAACGCATATCCGGCCGGCGCGCGATATGAACCAGTGGGTCAGTATGTCGACATTCTCGCGCAGAAGTTTCGTTGAAGGTCTCGTCGCCCTTGCGACATTCGCCGCCACCGCCGCGACAGCGAAAGAGGCGCCTGGCGGCCGGCCGGCGGCCAGCGGCCAGCCCGCGGACGATCCGGCGCGCGCCGACGCGGCGATGAAGGAGGCGGGCCTGTCCCCCTTTGGCTATGGCGACGTCATCAAACGGGCGCGCGAGCTGTCGACCCTGCCGTTCGTCGAGAAGCCCTCGCAGGCGCCGGAGGCGCTGGCGAAGCTCGGTTTCGACCAGTGGCGCGACATCCGCTTCCGGCCGGACAAGGCGTTGCTGGGCAATTCCGACACGAACTTCCGCATGCAGATGTTCCACCTCGGCTTCCTGTTCCAGCACGCGGTGACGGTGAACATCATCCGCGACGGGGTCGCCACGCCGGTTCCCTATTCGCCGCAGATGTTCGATTTCGGCCAGAACAAATTCGGCAAGCCGCTGCCGGTGAACGTCGGCTTCGCCGGCTTCCGCCTGCACTACCCGCTCAATGATCCCACCATCCGCGATGAGCTGATCTCGTTCATTGGCGCCAGCTACTTCCGCTTCCTCGGCCAGGGCCAGGTCTATGGCCTGTCGGCGCGCGGCCTCGCCATCAACGCTGGCGGCCAGGAAGAGTTTCCGGCGTTCCGCGAATTCTGGGTGGACGTGCGCAAGGGCGACGACAGCCGCGTCACCGTCTACGCCCTGCTCGACAGCCCCTCCATCTCCGGCGCCTACCAGTTCAATATCTATCCGGCGAAGCAGACGGTCGTGGATGTCGAGGCGACGCTGTTCCCGCGCAAGACCATCGAGAAGATCGGCATCGCGCCGCTCACCTCCATGTTCTTCATTGGCGAGAATGACCGCCGCTTCACCGACGACTACCGGCCCGAGGTGCACGATTCCGATGGCCTGCTGATCCATTCCGGCTCCGGCGAATGGATCTGGCGGCCGCTGCACAACCCCCGCACGCCTTCGATCTCCTCATTCACCGAGAACAATGTGCGCGGCTTTGGGCTGATGCAGCGCGACCGGGTGTTCGAGCACTACGAAGATCTCGACATCGCCTATGAACGGCGCCCGGGCTATTGGGTGGAGCCCCGCAACCCGTGGGGCGAAGGCCGCGTCGAACTGATCGAACTGCCGACCTCCGACGAGACCAACGACAATATCGTCGCCACATGGGCGCCGAAGGAGCCGGTCGGGGCCGGCCAGCAGCTGATCTACCGCTATTCCATCACCGCCGTTGGCGCGACCGACGGCATGCACGCCGGCGGCCAGGCGATCAACAGCTTCCAGTCGGCCCCGCGCGCCCTTGGTTCGTCCGAACCGCTGCATCCCAACACCCGCCGCCTGATGGTGGATTTCGCCGGCGGCGAGCTGCCCTACTGGCTGAAGGCGCCCGACCGGGTGAAGGTGGACGCCTCCGCCTCCAGCGGCCGCATCCTGCGCACCTTCATCGCCCCCAATCCGAAAATCGGCGGTTTTCGCGCCGGCGTCGACGTCGAGGCGCCTCCCGGCCAGACCGTGGACGTGCGCGTGTTCCTGCGCGCCGACAACAAGGCGCTGACGGAAACCTGGATTTTCCCCTGGCGCGCCGAATGACGCGCGCCCTGCCCGCGCCAGGGCGCAACCGGCAAAAGCCGACGCCCGGCTGCGGCAACCACCTTCATCGTTCCGGGTGAGCCGCTTCCACACTTCGGCGGGACCTACCTCCCCCGGCCCGGATCAAACAAAACGCCACGCCGCGCGTTGCCCGTGTCTGGAAAAAACCGCGCCGGGACAGGATTCATGACCGATATCGACGCGCAGCGCCCCGGATGGGGCGCGCTGCTGGGCGGCCGCAATGGCCTGCTGTCGCTGGCCCTCGCCTGCGGCGTCGCCCTGCACGCCATCAACGTCTACATCACCACGACGATCCTGCCGTCGGTGGTCGCCGATATCGGCGGCATTGACTATTATTCGTGGAACACCTCGCTGTTCATTGTCGCCTCGATCCTGGCGGCGGCAGTCTCCCCCGGCCTGCTGGCCCGCTGCGGCCCGCGCGCCGCCTATCTGCTCAGCGCGGTGATCTTCGCAGCCGGATCGCTGGCCTGCGGCTTCGCCCCCTCCATGGCCGCCATGCTGGCCGGGCGCGTTGTCCAGGGCCTCGGCGGCGGCTTCCTGCTCGCCCTCTCCTACGCCATGATCCGCATCGTGTTTGACGAAGCCCTGTGGCCGCGCGGCATTGCGCTGGTCTCGGGCATGTGGGGCGTGGCCACCCTGGTCGGCCCGGCGGTCGGCGGCCTGTTCGCGGAATATGGCCTGTGGCGCGCGTCGTTCTGGTCGCTGGCGCCGGCGGCGGTCATCTTTGGCGTACTGGCGGCGCTGGCGCTGCCGGCCCGCGACTCCGTGCCGGCGCCTTCCGGCAACGGCGGCGCGCCGCTGTTGCAGATCCTGCTGCTGACAGGAGCGGTCATGGCCATTTCCGCCGGCAGCGTCATGACCTCCGCGTGGGCCAATGCGGCGGGCGCGCTCGCCGCCGTCGCGCTCGTGGCCCTGATCGCCGTCATCGAGCAATCCGCCTCGCGCCGCCTGCTGCCTGCCGGCTCCTTCAGCCCTGGCGGCGCGCTCGGCGCGGTTTACGCCGCGATGATGCTGCTGAGCATCATGGTGACCAGCAGCGAAATCTTCATTCCGCTGTTCCTGCAAACCCTGCACGGCCAGACGCCGCTGGTCGCCGGCTATCTGGCGGCGACGATGAGCGCCGGCTGGACCCTCGGCTCGATTGGCGGCGCCGGCGCCACCGGCGCGCGCATGCGCCGGCAGTTGCGCTTCGCGCCCCTGCCCGGTCTCATCGGCATGGTCATGCTGGCGGTCCTGGTCCCGCCTGGCGGCGCAGGCTCATGGCTGGCGCTGGCGCCGCTTTGCGCGGCCATGCTGATGGTCGGCGTTGGCGTCGGCCTCGCCTGGCCGCACCTGCTGACGCGCGTGCTGCAACTCGCCCCGGCGGGCGAGGAAGCCGTCGCCTCGGCGTCGCTGACCACCGTGCAACTGTTCGCCACCGCCGCGGGCGCGGCGCTCGCCGGCATGGTGGTCAACCTCGCTGGCCTCACCAACCCCGGCGGCGTGGCCGGAACCGCCGCCGCCGCCCTGTGGCTGTTCGGCGTGTTTTCCCTCGCGCCGCTGCTGTGCCTGTTCACCGTTCGCCGCGCCGTGCGCGACGGCGCGCGCTGACCTGAACCAGAGGCTGGACGCGGACCTGAGCCTGGGCCTGAACCTGGCCAGACGCGCTCACCGCCGCGCCGCCAGGCCTTCCAGCAGGGCGTCCATCACGGTGATCCACGCGTCGACGTCCGCGCCGCCGGCAATGGCGAGGGCGGCGCGGTCATAGCAAGCCGACAGCGCCTGCGCCGTCGCGTCCGGCGGCAATGGCCGCAGCACCCCCTGGGCCATGGCCTCGGCCAGACCGGCGCGAAGGGTCGCCGCGCCCGTGGCGGCGTCGATGGCGGCCATGGCCGCCGGCCCCAGCGCCGCCGGGCCCTCCACCAGCAGCAGGCGGGCGCGCCCGGGCGCCGTCATGGCCTGCAGGAACGCCCGCCCGCCCGTGCGCAGCGCCTCCAGCGGATCATGCGAAGCGACGGTAGCGGCGTTGATGGCGTCCGCCACGGCCTCCGCCTCCGCCCGGATCACCGCCCCGAACAGCGCCGTCTTGTCGGTGAAATGATGATACAGCGCGCCGCGCGTCACGCCGGCGGCCGCAACGATGGCCGGCGTTGTCGCGGCGGCGAAGCCTGCGCTGACAAAGATCTCCCGTCCCGCCGCCACCAGCGCCGCCCGCATCGCCCCTGACCGCGCCTCATTGCTGCGCCGCATGCCTGTCTCCGTCATTTACATACATTCTGCATGTATGTTATATCACGCCATCGCCGTCGCCAGCACCCATCCAGGAGAAACGTCATGAAACCGCTCATGAACCCCACCGATCCCTCCCCGCTCGCCATCACCAGCTTTTATCCGGTGCTGATGACCGGCGATGTCGCGGCGACCGCCGCATTTTACCAGCGCCTGTTCGGTTTCCGCCCCCTGTTCGAGGCCGACTGGTACGTCCATCTTCAGGCCCCGGGCGACAACAACGTCAATCTGGCCATCCTGCAGGGCGATCACGACACCATCCCCGCCCAGGGCCGCGGACGCGCCGCCGGCCTGCTGCTGAACTTCGAGGTTCCCGACGTCGACGCCATCCATGACCGGCTGGTCGCCGTCGGCGCCGACATCGTGCTGCCCCTGCGCGACGAAGACTTTGGCCAGCGCCATTTTATCATGGCCGCGCCGGACGGCGTCCTGATCGACGTCATTACGCCGATCCCGCCATCGGAAGCATTCGCGGCCCTGTATCAGGATAAGTGAACGCCGGCCCGCCGCCCTCATCGGTTTGGGACCTCGGCCCGGGCGGAAAATTGCACTAAAATGCCCGGGATTCGCTTGGCTGGCCGCGCATTGCCTCCGGCGGGCCGCGCGCCTGGCGCAAGGGCCGCCCGAGCCGGAACGCCGGTGAACACGCTCCAGAGGTCGCATGGAAACCCAACGTCGCGGAAATGACGCCGCCCTGCGTAGCGTCCTCAGCTTCACCTTCGCCCACTGGCGCCGGCAGGGCTGGCTGGCCGCCTGCCTTGGCCTGTCAGTCTGTCTCGCCACTCTCACCGAGATTTTCGCGCCGGTTTACGCGGGGCGGATGATCGATGCGCTGACGGCGGGTGAAGGCGCAACGCAGGCGGCGGTTTACGCCTTCGCCGTCATGACCGTGCTTGGCCTCGCCACCGTTGGCCTGCGCCACCTGGCCTGGTGGGGCGTGGTGCCGTTCACCCTGCGCATGATGCGCGACGTGGCCGGCGAGAGCTTCGCCCGCGTGCAGCGGTTCTCGTCGAACTGGCACGCCAACAGCTTCTCCGGCTCGGTGGTGCGCAAGATCACCCGCGGCATGTGGGCGCTGGATTCGCTCAACGACGTGCTGCTGATGTTCCTGCTGCCATCGGTGGTGGTGCTGATTGGCGCGGTCGCCCTGCTGGCCTGGCGCTGGCCGCTGATCGGCCTGCTGATGGGCGCCGGCGCCGCCATTTACATCGGGGCCACGGTGGCCCTGGCGACGCGCGTCATTGCGCCGGCGGCGCGCCTCTCCAACGCCTGGGACACCCGCATGGGCGGCGTGCTCGCCGACGCCATCGGCGCCAATGCGGTGGTGAAGGCCTTTGGCGCCGAGCACCGGGAGGACGCCCGCCTTGCCCATGTGGTCGGCAAATGGCGCCGCCGCACCTGGCGCACCTGGATGCGCTTCACCTGGATCGGCACCGGCCAGATGGCCATGCTGTGGCTGCTGCGCGCCATCGTCACCGGCGGCGCCCTGTGGATGTGGCATACGGGCAAGGCGACGCCCGGCGACGTGGCTTACGTGCTCACCACCTATTTCATGCTCAACGGCTATCTGCGCGATATCGGCCAGCACGTGAACCATTTCCAGCGCGCCGTGAATGAAATGGAGGAAATGGTCCGCCTGTACGAGCTGCAGCCGGACGTGAAGGACCGGCCAGGGGCCCGGGCGCTGACCGTGCCCCATGGCGAAATCCGCCTCGAGCACGTGGATTTCCGCTATGGCGATCACGTCACGCCGCTTTACCAGGACCTCAACGTCGTCATCGCCGCCGGCGAGCGCGTCGGCCTGGTCGGCCGCTCCGGGTCGGGCAAGACCACCTTCGTCAAGCTGATCCAGCGGCTGCACGACGTCACCGGCGGGCGCATTCTCATCGACGGCCAGAACGTCGCCGACGTCACCCAGCAGTCGTTGCGCGCCCAGATCGCCATCGTGCAGCAGGAGCCGATCCTGTTTCACCGCAGCATCGCCGAGAACATCGCCTATGGCCGTCCAGGCGCCTCCATGGCCGCCATCGAGCGCGCCGCCGAACTGGCCAACGCCCATGACTTCATCACGCGGCTACCGCGCGGCTACGGCACGCTGGTGGGCGAGCGGGGCGTCAAGCTCTCGGGCGGCGAGCGCCAGCGCGTCGCCATCGCCCGCGCCTTCCTTGCCGACGCGCCGGTGCTGGTTCTCGACGAGGCCACGTCCAGCCTCGATTCGGAATCGGAAATGATGATCCAGCAGGCGATGGAGCGGCTGATGCAGGGGCGCACCTCGCTGGTCATCGCCCACCGCCTCTCCACCGTGCGCGAGATGGACCGCATCCTGGTGTTCGATCGCGGCCGCATCGTCGAGGAGGGGCGCCACGACGACCTGATCGCCCGCCCCGACGGCGTTTACCGCGCCCTGTTCGAGCGCCAGAGCGGCGGCGTCATCCGCTGAAGCTCACCAGGCCGGAATATAGAGGCCTTTATAGCGATTGAGGATGAACTGGCGGATTTCGTCGCTCTGGTAAGCGCCGACAAGCGCCCTGACCCATGGCTTGCCGGCGTCGGCGGCGCGCACCGCGATGATATTGACCCACGGGCCGTTGATGTCCTCACGGGCAAGGCTGCCCTTCACCGGGTCGAGCCCGGCTTCCACCGCGTAATTGCTGTTGATCGCCGCTGCGTCCACGTCCGGCAGGCTGCGGGCGATCTGCGCCGCGTCCAGCTCGACGATTTTCAGCTTTTTCGGATTGTCGCTGATGTCGCGCACGGTGGCGGCGACGGTTTCGCCATCCTTGAGGCGGAACAGGCCGCGATCCGCCAGCAAGCGCAACGCCCGGCCGCCATTGGTGGGATCATTGGGGATGGCGATGGTCCCGCCGGCGGGGATGGCGTCGAGGGATTTGTGGCGGGTGGAATACAGCGCCATGGGCGAGGTGATGGTTTCGCCCGCCTTCACCAGCTTCCAGCCCGTGCTGTCGATTTGCGCCTTCAGATAGGGCAGGTGCTGGAAGGCGTTGGCCTCGATCTCGCCATTAGCCAGCGCCTGGTTGGGAATGACATAGTCGCTGAACTGGACCAGTTCGACCTTCAGCCCACGCCCGGCGGCAACTTTCCTGACCTGTTCGAGGATCTCCACGTCCGGCCCAGGAACCACGCCGACACGCACCACCGTGGGCGCATCCGCAGCCGCGCCGGCGGCCAACGCCACCGGCAGGACGCCGGCGGCGAACAGCGCCAGCAGGGCGCGACGGGTCTTTCCGGCGGCGCGGACCGCTCCGTTTGGCTGGGGCATCCCGTGTTCTCCATGTTGAAGCCGCCCCCGGCCCCCTGAACTATAGCCGTCAGCGCCCTTTTGGAATCCGGCGGCCGGGTCTGGCGAAGAATTATTGCGCCTGCCGGCAGGCCGGCGCCGCAGGGCGACCAGGGCCGCCGGTATCCCACCCTGTTCCAGCCCGCCCTAGCCCTGGCGCACGCGCTTGTTGAGGCGACGCGCCAGCCGGTCGCCAATGCTCTGCACCCCCTGCACCAGCACGATCAGCACGACCACCACCGCGGCCATCACATCCGGCATGAAACGCTGGTAGCCATAGCGGATGCCGAGGTCGCCAAGACCGCCGCCGCCCACGGCGCCGACCATGGCCGAGTAGCCGATCAGCGACACCACCGCGAGGGTCAGCGACAGCACGATGGCGGGAATGGCCTCGGGCAGCAGCACCTTGCGGACGATCTGTAACGGCGTCGCCCCCATGGCGCGCGCCGCCTCCACCAGCCCCTGGTCGACCTCACGGATCGCCGTCTCGATCAGGCGGGCGATGAAGGGCGCGGCGGCGATGGTCAGCGGCACGATGGCCGCCTTCGTACCGATGGACGTGCCGGCGACGAGCCGGGTGAACGGAATGATCGCCACCACCAGGATGATGAACGGCGTCGAGCGCGTGGCGTTGACGATCAGCCCGAGCACCCGGTTCAGCAATGGCGCCGCCAGCAACTCGCCTTTACCGCTGGTGGCGAGAAACACGCCCAGGGGAACGCCGATGAGCGTGGCGACGACCATCGCCACCGCCACCATCCAGAGGGTGTCGAGGGTCGCTTCCCAGATGAGCCAGGCGATATCAGCCGACATGACCAAGCACCTCCGCATCCAGCCCGTGGCCGGCGAACCAGGCCAGCGCCAGCGTCAGCGTCGCCGGATCGGCCGGCACGCCAAGCACCAGGGCGCCGAAAGGGCGGCCGGCCACCTCATCCACCGCGCCTGACAGAATGTTCACGTCAACGCCGTGGGTCTTCACCAGGCCCGACACCAGCGCATCGGTGGCGATCGGTCCCCGGAACACCACGCGCACCACCGCCTGGTCGCCGGGGCGCGACTCCGTCCGCAGCCGGCCGGCGAGCCAGCCGGGCAGCTTCTGGCCGCTGACCGCGCCCAGGAACGACCGGGTCGTCGCATGCTGCGGGCGGGTGAACACGTCATAGACGTCGCCCTGCTCGACGATGCGGCCGGCGTCGAGCACCGCCACCTGGCGGGCGATGCGCGCCACCACCGACATTTCATGGGTAATCAGCAGGATGGTCAGCCCCAGCTCGGCGTTGATCGATCCCAGCAGATCGAGGATGGCGCGTGTGGTTTCCGGATCGAGCGCCGAGGTCGCCTCGTCGGACAGCAGCGCCTTGGGCCGGGTGGCAAGGGCGCGGGCGATGCCGACGCGCTGTTTCTGGCCGCCCGACAGTTCCGCCGGGTAACGGTCGCGCTTGTCGGCGAGGCCCACCAGCTCCAGCAGCGGCTCCACCTGGCGACGGATGTCGGCGGCGGCAACGCCGGCGATCTCCAGCGGCAACGCCACATTGCCATAGGCGGTGCGCGACGACAGCAGGTTGAAGTGCTGGAACACCATGCCGATGGAGCGGCGCACGCCGCGCAGGTCGCGCTCACCCATGCCGGTAATGTCGACGCCGTCGACAATCACCTTGCCGGCGCTGGCTTTTTCCAGACCGTTGACCAGACGGATCAGCGTCGACTTGCCGGCGCCGCTGCGGCCGATGACGCCAAGCACCGAGCCGCGCCCGACTGACAGGTCGATGTGATCCAGCGCCACGAAGGCCGCGCCGCCGGCGCGCGGCGGATAAACCTTGCGCACCCCTTCGAAGCGCACCAGCGCCTCTCCGGGGGGCGACGACGGCCCGGCGCCCCGCTCCAGCGGGGCAGTTGGCGAGAGCATGTTCATCGGTCCTCGCTGAAGCCGCGCCGCAAGGCCGCGGGGCTGATCTCCCAAGGCGCCGACGCTTCGGGAGAGATGAATATGGACAGGGCGCCTGGCGCATCCGCGCCCTGGATGGACCGCCCCGCGCGACCTGCGGACCTGCATGTTACGGGGCTGTGGCGGCGGACGGGACATTCCCAAACGGGGGTTGACGCAGGACGCGGCCGGTCATCACAACCGGCGTCCCAGCGCGGTCGCCATAAATTCACTTCATATTTTGTTATTTGTCAATAAATACGTTTGAAAATGTTATTTCCAGAAAGGCGACGCCGGAGCCGTTTTCCCCTGCGCCGCCTGTTCACCCTGCCCAAATGGCGTCACCCGGCGCTTCCGGTTAACAATGGCCGAATCGTCAGGCTGATTCTTCCTGAAGGAGCCCGCTCGTGAGGGAGCTGGCGTGCGCCCCTTCGTCGGTCGCAGGAAATCGTCAGGTAATCGTCAGTCCCAGGTAATCGTCGCCGGTAGCCGCGTGGAAAACATGCCAGCCACAGAAACGCCATGGCCGAACTTCAGAGCATGGCTTCATCCAGGCGCCCGCGGCGCGGCCGCGACAGGCTGCAGCATGTTAACGTTGTGGGACGCCATCCAGGTCCGGCTGGCCGTGATGTCCCAGGAGCAGTTTCGGTGAAAGTGAACGTCATCCCGCTGCACAGGCTTCAGCGCCGCCCTACGCCTGTCGCGCCTGCTTGTGAAAGATGTTCATGGCCCTGACCGCCCGGCCTCCCTCAACGCCGCGCCTGCGCCGGCGCGCCGTTGCCTGGCGCGCGGTTGCAATCGCCTGCGCCGCGACGCTGGCCGGCTGCGCCGTGGGCCCCGATTACAATGGCGCCGGCATGGCGCTCCCCGCCTCCTGGAGCGGCGGCGGCCGATCTGCCGCCGCCACGACGGGAACGCCGCAACTGGCGGAATGGTGGCGGCGCCTTGGCGACCCCACGCTCAACCGCCTTGTCGACGGCGCCGTCGCCGGCAACCTGGACGTCGTCGCCGCCAAGGCGCGCGTGCGCGAAGCCCGCGCCAGCTATGACCAGGCCGTGGGCGCATTGTTCCCGGAGGTCAACGGCGCAGGCGCCGCCAACCGCAGCCAGATCGGCGCAACCCCGCCGGTCAACATTGTACGCGGCGTCGCTAGCGCCAGCTGGGAGATCGACCTGTTCGGCGCCAATCGCCGCGCGGTGGAAGCGGCGCAGTATGGCCTCGACGCCGCAACCGACGATCTGCGCAACAGCCTGCTGGTCCTGGTGGGCGACATCGCCGCCAATTATGTGCAGGCGCGCGGCTACCAGGCCCGCATTGCCCTGGCGCAGCGCACCGCCAGATCGCAGCGCGAGACCGAAGCCCTGACGCGCACGCGGCTGGCGGCCGGCGGCGCCACGGCGCTCGACGTCGCCAACGCCGCCGGTCAGGCGGCCAGCACGGAGGCCGCGATCCCGGCCCTTGAGACCGGCCTCGCCCAGACCATCAACCGCCTCTCGGTCCTGTCGGGGCAACCGCCCTCGGCGCTCGCCGGCGATTTCCGCAAGGTCGCGCCGATCCCCACGCCAACCTGGCGGGTGCGGCTCGGCATTCCGGCCGACGTGCTGGTCGACCGGCCGGACGTGCGTCTGGCCGAACGGCGCTTCGCCCAGTCGACCGCCCGCATTGGCCAGGCGACGGCGGCGCAGTACCCGTCGGTCAGCCTCACCGGCGACATCTCCACGTCGGCGGCGCGGCTCGGCGATCTGGGGCGCAATTCGTCCATCAGCTGGAGCTTTGGCCCCACCCTGTCCGTGCCGCTGTTCAACGCCGGCAAGCTGCGCGCCGCCGTCAAGATCGCCGAGGCGCAACGCGACCAGTATTTCATCGCCTGGCAGGCCTCCGTGCTGGGCGCCCTGGAAGAAGTGGAGAACGCCCTCGTCAGCCTGCACCAGGAGGGCGTGCGCATCGCCAAACTGGTCAGTTCCGCCCGCAATTACGCGGAGGCGTTGCGCCTCTCCCGCGACCTTTATCAATCCGGCAATGTAAGTTTCCTCGACGTGCTGACCGCAGAACGCTCCGCCTACAGCGCGGAAAGCGCCCTCGTCGACAGCCGCGTGACCCGCGCGCTGGCCTGGGTCAGCCTCAACAAGGCGCTCGGCGGCGGCTGGAATGGCTTGGTCGACGCCTCCCGTCCGGTCATCGTCGACCGCAACACCGGCCCCCATTTCATCAACGTCAACGGGAGCCGCCCGTGAGCCAGCCCGACACGCCGCCGCCGCCGCGCAAGACACAGCCGCCGCGCTCCCGCGGGCGCCTGAAACAGGCGTTGGTCCTGCTGGTCCTGCTGGCGCTCGCCGCGATGGCCTGGCGTTATTTTTTCCCGGCGAAGCCCGACGCGCCCAAATACCTCACCTCGCCGGTGACGCGCGGCGACGTTGAGGAAACCGTGCTCGCCACCGGCACGCTGAAACCGGCGCGGCTGGTCGCCGTCGGCGCCCAGGTCAGCGGCCGCGTGCTTTCGGTGAAATTCAGGGTGGGCGACCGGGTGAAGAAAGGCGATCTGGTCGCCCAGATCGACTCGATCACCCAGGAGAACAAGCTGCGCACCGCCGAGGCTGACCTCGCCCGCCTGCGCGCCCAGCGCGACGAGAAAGTCGCCACCCTGAAGCTGTATGAGCAGAATCTGGCCCGCCAGCAGACTATGGTCGCCCGCAACGCCGTGTCGCGCATTGATTACGACACCGCCGTGGCCAATGTGGACACGACGAAGGCGCAGATCGCCGCTCTGGAGGCGCAAATCCTCTCCGGCAAGGTGGCCGTGGACGACGCCCGCGCCAACCTCGGCTACACCCGCATCAGCGCGCCGATCGACGGCACGGTGCTGGCGGTGGTCACCCAGGAAGGCCAGACGGTCAGCTCCATCCAGACCGCGCCCACCATCGTGATTCTCGGCCAGCTCGACACCATGACGGTGAACGCCGAAATTTCGGAAGCCGACGTGGTCAAGGTGCGGCCGGGCCAGAAGGTGCAGTTCTCGATCATCGGCGCGCCGGACCGGCGCTATGACGCCACGCTGGAATCGATCGATCCCGCCCCGGATTCCATCCGCTCCGACCCGAGCATCAGCACTTCCAGCGCCGCATCGTCGTCGTCCGCCACGTCCAACACGGCGATCTATTACAATGGCGTCTTCAACGTGCCCAACCCCGACGGCAGCCTGCGCACCTACATGACGGCCAACGCCCACATCGTGCTCGGCAGGGCCAAGGACGTGCTGACCATCCCCGCTCCGGCCATCCATGGCTCGGCGGAGCGCGGCTTCACCGTGCGGGTGCTGGGCAAGGACGGCGCCGTCGAGCGCCGCCGCGTGAAAATCGGCCTCAACGACAAGGTCATCGCCGAAGTCCGCGAGGGCCTGAAGGAAGGCGAGCAGGTCATCACCGGCGACGCCGCCGGCGCGACGGCCGCGCGCCCGGCCGGGCCCGGCTCCCGCCGCCGCCCGTCCATGGGGTTGTGAGATGGCGCGCGATGCGGCCGCCAGGGCCGGGCCACTGATCCAGCTAAGCCGGCTGCGCCGGGAGTACCCCTCCGGCGAGGGCGTTCTCGCCGTGCTCAAGGACATCGACCTCACCATCTCCGCCGGCGAGATGGTGGCGATCGTCGGCGCCTCTGGCTCCGGCAAGTCGACGCTGATGAACATCCTGGGCTGCCTCGACACGCCCACCTCCGGCAGCTACCGCATCTCCGGGCGGGAAACCGCCGATCTGTCGCCAGATGAGCTGGCCCAGCTGCGCCGCGAACATTTCGGCTTCATTTTCCAGCGCTACAACCTGCTGCCCGAGCTGACCGCAGAAGGCAATGTCGAGGTCCCGGCCATCTACGCCGGCCGCACGCCGGCGGCGCGCCGCGCCCGGGCCGCGGCGCTGTTGCAGCGCCTCGGCATGGAAGAGCGCCTGGAGCATCGCCCGGGCCAGCTGTCCGGCGGCCAGCAGCAGCGCGTCTCCATTGCCCGCGCCCTGATGAACGGCGGCGAGGTCATCCTGGCCGACGAGCCGACCGGCGCCCTCGACAGCCACAGCGGTCAGGAAGTGCTGCGCATTCTCGACGAGCTGCACGCCGAGGGCAAAACCGTCATTATCGTCACCCACGACATCGGGGTGGCGCGCCGGGCCGGACGCATCATCGAGATCAGCGACGGCGTCATTCTTTCCGACACGCTGAACGACGCGCGCGACGCGCCGCCCGCCGCTCCCGCGCCGGCGGGCGCGCGGCTTGAGGCGCGCAGCGCCCCGCCCGGCCGCGCCATGTCGCCGCTACGCGCCGCCGCCAGCCGGCTGGGCGAGGCTTTCCGCATGGCGGTGCTGGCCATGGCCGCCCACCGCCTGCGCGCCTTTCTGACCATGCTCGGCATCATCATCGGCATCGCCTCGGTGGTCTGCGTGGTGGCGCTGGGCGAAGGCTCGCGTCAGAAGGTGCTGGCCAACATTTCCGGCCTTGGCGCCAATACGCTGGAGATCTTCGCCGGCCGCAGCTTCGGCGACACCCGCTCCGGCAAGGTGACGACGCTGGTGGTTGACGACGCCGACCAGCTTGCCCGCCAGCATTATGTGGCGGCGGTGACGCCCACCGTATCCTCATCGCAGAACGCCCGCTTCGGCGCGTCCGAGGCCAGCGCCCTCATCAATGGCGTCAACGAGCAGTACTTCGCCGCCAAGGGCGCGAAACTGGTGGAAGGCGCCCTGTTCGACGCCAATGCGGTGCGCACTTACGCCCAGGACGCGGTGATCGATGAGAACACCAGAACGGCCCTGTTCAACGATTTCGGCCGCAGCCCGGTCGGCCAGGTCATCATCGTCGGCAAGACGCCGCTGCGGGTGGTGGGCGTCATCGCCCGCCAGCAGGGCGGCTTCGGCTCGTCGCAGAACCCGTCGATCTTCGCGCCCTACACCACCGTCCAGGCGCGCATTGTCGGCGGCCATTCCCTGCGCAGCATCACCGTGCGGGTGCGCGACGACGTTGACATGGATCTGGCCGAAAAGGCGGCGACCGAATTCCTCGAGCGCCGTCACGGCCAGCAGGATTTCTTCATCATCAACACCGACGACATCCGCCAGACCATCACGGCGACGACACAGACCCTCACATTGCTGATCGCCGCCATCGCGGTGATTTCGCTGATCGTCGGCGGCATCGGCGTGATGAACATCATGCTGGTGTCGGTGTCGGAGCGCGTCCCGGAGATCGGCGTGCGCATGGCGGTGGGCGCACGCCAGAGCGACATCCTGCAACAGTTCCTCATCGAGGCGGTGCTGGTGTGCCTGATCGGCGGCGTGCTCGGCATTACCCTGGCGCTCGGCTTCGGCGTTCTGTTCGCGCGGCTGAGTTCGGATTTCCAGCTGATCTATTCCACCAGTTCGATCATCGCCGCAGTCGCCGTGTCGTCGATCATCGGCATCGCCTTCGGCTGGCTGCCGGCCCGCAACGCTTCCCGGCTGAATCCGGTGACGGCGCTGGCGCAGGCCTGATATATCGTGGCGTCGGCAATGACCTACCGGAACCATCATGATGGATGAACCAGCGCGACCGGGCCCCCCTGGCGCATCGCCTGATGCGCCGCCGGAAACATGCCCGGCCCCTGCCTCCTTGCGCGTTCCGGCGGGTCCGTTTCCACAGGAGGATCGTGACGCCCTGTGGCGCGCCATCCTGGGCCGGCGCGACGTGCGCAATGAGTTCACCACGCGGCCGGTGCCGGACGATGTGCTGGCGCGCATCCTGACGGCGGCCCATTGCGCCCCGTCGGTGGGCCTGTCGCAGCCATGGAATTTCGTCGTGGTGCGCGATGAGGCCAAACGGCGCGAGATCCACGAACTGTTCAGCCGCGCCAACGCCGAAGCCGCCAACATGTTCGACGGCCCCCGCCAGGCGCTGTATCGCAGCCTGAAGCTGGAGGGCATTCTCACCGCGCCGCTGGGCGTTTGCGTCACCTGCGACCGCACGCGCGGCGGCAGGGTGGTGCTGGGCCGCACCCACCAGCCCGACGTCGACCTCTACAGCGTCGCCTGCGCCATCCAGAACCTGTGGCTGGCGGCGCGGGCGGAAGGGCTCGGCGTCGGCTGGGTCAGCATTTTCGACACGGAAGAACTGAAGCCGCTGCTCGGCGTCCCGGAGCATATCGTCGTCATGGCCTGGCTGTGCGTCGGCTACGTGGACGAACTGTTCACGTCGCCGGAGCTGGAAGCCCGGCGCTGGGCGCGGCGCCTGCCGCTGGAGGACCTGGTGTTCGACGGCGCCTGGGGCGCCCCGGCCGGCGACCTTGCCCCGGCCCTGCGCGCCGCCGCGCAGGATCAGGGGCTGGCGAAAGGCTGACGCCGCTCCCCGGCGCGCCAACGGCCAGGTAACGGCCATATAACGCCTGTCGTAACGGCGATATAACGCCATGCCGCGGCCACCGGCTCCACCAGAACGGCCGCTCCCTTGCGCACCGCGCGCCCTTCGCCACGCCGTCCCTCTCCGCTCTCCGCCGTCATGCCCGCACTTGATGCGGGCATCCACGTCTTTAACAAGTCCGGCCATGACGGTGGGAGAGGCGCCGCCGGCAGGGGCGCAACAACGCCGCGCGCCCCGCCCGGTGAAGGCCCTTGCCGCCGGGGCCCGCCGGGTGTCTCAGAACGCCGGCAAAATCGCCCCGTTGAATGTCTGCGTGATGTACTGGCGCACCGGCTCCGAGCGATAGGCGGCGATATATTGCCGGATTACCGGATCGTCCTTGCGATCGGCGCGCGCGGCGAACACCAGCACCCAGTCATTATCGGCCCCTTCGGCCTTCAGAGCGTCCTTGAGCTTCAGCCCGGCGAGATGGGCGTAGTTGCTGGAGACCCAGGCCACGTCCACGTCGTCCAGTGAACGCGCCAGCTGCGCCGCGTCGATCTCGCGGAAGCGCAGGTTCTTCGGGTTGTCAACGATATCCCGGGTGGTGGCGTTGATCCCGGCGCCGTCGCGCAACCGGATCAGCCCCGCCTGCTGGACAAGAAACAGCGCGCGGGCGCCATTGGTGGGATCATTGGGAAGGGCGACGCTGGCGCCGTCCGGAATGTCCTTCAGCGATGTGTGCTTCGCCGAATACAGGCCGGCCGGCACGGCGATGGCGCTGTCGAGCGGCGTGATGTCGTAGCCGCGCGCTTTCACCTGGGCGGCGAGATAGGGCCGGTGCTGGAAGGCGTTGAGGTCGATGTCGCCGGATTGCACGGCGGCGTTCGGCAGGTTCCAGTCCGAGAACTCGACGACCTCGACCTTGACGCCCTCCTTCGCCACCAGCTTCGCCGCCTCGCGCAGGATGTCGCCATAGGGCCCGGCGGAAACGCCAACTTTCAGGGTTTTTTGCGCGGCGAGCGCGGCGCCGGAAAATGCGGCGTCGAAAAGCGCGCCCGTCGCAAGCGCCAGCCCCAAAGCCAGCGCCGCCCGCCGCGACGGCCGCCCCGGCAACCGCCGCCCGCGTATTTCAGATGTGCCGCCGCCAGTCATGGCTCCCCCTCATCGCAACGTGTTCCGGCAATGGCCCTGCCGCGCGCCGGATATTCCGGATCGCGCAGGATGTTTCGCAAGGCGCCTCTTCCGGAAGCTTAGGGAGCGCGGCGCCAGGACGGCAACAGCGCCGGAACAGTTTGAAAAAAAGTCCTCCGACAGGCCGGCGCTGCAATCGTTTGCGGCGGCGCCCGGCGCATTTCCTGGAAAAATATTCTTCGCCCCTTTGCGGTGACCTGACGACGACAGGTCGAACATGATACGTGGGTGTGAAGCAGGGATGTGGCGTGCAGATCGGACGCGACGGCCTGAGGCGGCCTGATTCACGTCAGCAGCGTCGGGCGTTGACGCGCGCGATCGCCTGTGACAGTCTCCAGGCATGATCCACGCCACTGGCCTCACGCTTCGACTTTCCAGCCCGTCCTTCTGAGGAAGGCGGGGTTTTGTCGCGTGTCATTTAAAACGCCAGCGGATGGTGTGATGTTTCCTGAAAAATGTATCCGGTCGACCGCCGCTGTTGCTGGCGTCATGAACCGTGCGCCGGTCGCGGCGGCCGTATGGGCGCGCCCGTTCCCGGGCCCCTGGCTGAACCTGGCCCGACTTTTCGGCAGTCGCCGGGACTGACGGCTGCCCGGCGGCTGTATGGACGAACCGGACGCTCCGTCCCGGGTTCGAGGCCAGCACGCTTCCCTCTTGTTTCCGCCGCGCGCCCGCGGCGAGGCGACGCCCCGAAATGGGGCCCCGCCCGTCTGACACCGGATGACGACCCATGCTGAACAACCCGCAGACCAAATATCAGCCCTACGCGCCGGGCTTTGAACTGAACGACCGCCAGTGGCCGTCGAAGCGCATCACCAGGGCGCCGCGCTGGCTGTCGAGCGACCTGCGCGACGGCAACCAGTCGCTGGCCAATCCCATGGATGTCGAGAAGAAGACCCGGTTCTACAACACCCTGGTCGACATCGGCTTCAAGGAAATCGAAGTTGGCTTCGCCTCGGCCTCGCAGACTGATTTCGACTTCGTGCGCAGCCTGATTGACGGCAACATGATCCCGCCGGACGTCACCATCCAGGTGCTGACCCAATCGCGCCCCGACCTGATCAGCCGCACCTTCGAGGCGCTGGAAGGCGCCCACAGCGCCATCGTCCATCTGTATAACGCCATCGCGCCGCTGTTCCGCCGCGTAGTGTTCGGCATGGAGAAGCAGCAGATCATCGATCTGGCCGTCGCCGGCGTCACCCAGATGAAGGAAGAGGCGGCGAAGCGGCCGGAAACCCGCTGGACCTTCGAATATTCGCCCGAAACCTTCAGCATGGCCGAACCGGAGTTCGCCCTGGAGATTTGCGAGCGCGTGCTGGACGTGCTGCAGCCGACGCCGGACAACAAGGTCATCCTGAACCTGCCGGCCACGGTCGAGGTCGCCCTGCCCAATGTCTACGCCGACCAGATCGAATGGTTCTGCCGCCATATTTCGCGCCGTGACAGCGTCGTCATCTCGGTGCATCCGCACAACGACCGCGGCACCGGCGTCGCGGCGGCGGAGATGGCCCTGCTGGCCGGCGCCGACCGCGTCGAGGGCTGCCTGTTCGGCAATGGCGAGCGCACCGGCAACGTCGATCTGGTGACCCTGGCCATGAACCTGTACACCCATGGCGTCGATCCGGAGCTGCGCTTCGAAGACATGCGCGCCGTGGTGAAAACCGCCGAGCACTGCAATGAGCTGCCGGTGCACCCGCGCCATCCTTACGCCGGCGAGCTGGTGTTCACCGCCTTCTCCGGCTCGCATCAGGACGCCATCAAGAAGGGCTTCGACGCCCACGCGAAGCGCAATGACGGCGTCTGGGAAATGCCCTATCTGGCGCTGGACCCGGCCGACATCGGTGAGAGCTATGAGGCGGTGATCCGCGTCAACAGCCAGTCCGGCAAGGGCGGCGTCGCCTGGGTGCTGGAGCAGGACCACGGCCTGAAGCTGCCGCGCCGCCTGCAGGTGGACATGAGCCGCCGCGTCCAGGCTCGCGCCGACGAGACGGCCCGCGAGATGACCTCCGCCGACATCTGGGAGATCTTCCAGAACGCCTATCACCTGAAGGGCCCGCAGCGCTACGAACTGGTGGAGTATGAAGGCGGCGGCGTGCGCCGGGGCGGCGGCGAGCGCGCCTTCACCGGCCGCATTCGCGTCGACGGCGAGGAAATCCAGATCGCCGGGCGCGGCAACGGTCTGATCTCCAGCGCCGTGGACGCCATCAACGCCCGTTTCGGCGCCGGCATCGAAGTGGTCAATTACGACGAGCACGCCCTGCGGCGCGGCGCCGACTCCCAGGCGGCCGCTTACGTCGAATGCCGCACGTCGGACAACGGCAGCGTGTTCGGCGTCGGCGTCGACCCGGACGTGGCCACCGCCTCGCTGAAGGCGCTGGTCAGCGCCCTCAACGGCGCCGCGCGATAACCGGCGTGACGCATTTTCATGAAGGGCGGCTTGCGCTTTTCGTGAAGAAATGTCTCGACCCGGAAGAGACGACGGAAAAGCGCCGACCGCAGAGACCAGGCGCCGGTGGAGCAGGCTCCACCGGCGGCCTCTCCCCGCTTCTGGCCCTCCAGACCGGCGCGATGCAGATCGCGCCGGTTTTTGCTTTTCAGGACAAAGCGCATGGCGCGCCAGCGTCCGGCTTCATATGTTGAACGCTCATGCGCCAGTTTTGCGCCGGCAGATTTGAAAGCAGCCCCCGGAGTGTACGTCCGGCGCCGGCGCCCGAGGATCACGGTCGACAGGGGCCATCAAGGGGATGGCCGCCACGACAACGGGATGCACGCCATGACCGACGCCCGGAACATCGACAACGCCCGCAAGGACATCGCCTCCGCCGCGACCGACGACGCCCGCTGGCGCGCCGTGCTGGCCCGCGACGCGGCGCAGGACGGCGCCTTCGTCTATGCGGTGCGGACCACGGGCATTTACTGCCGCCCCTCCTGCCCCGCCCGCCACGCCCGGCGGGAGAACGTGCGCTTTTTCGCCGATGGACCGGCGGCGGAGGCGGCTGGCTTCCGCCCATGCCGCCGCTGCCGCCCGGACGGCCCCTCGCTTGCGGAGCGTCACGCCGCGGCGATTGCCCGCGCCTGCCGGTTGATCGCCGCCAGCGAGACGCCGCTGACCGTCGCGCGGCTGGCGGCGGCGGTCGGCATGAGCCCCTTCGCGTTCCACCGGCATTTCCGGGCCATCACCGGTGTGACGCCGGTCGCCTGGCGCGCCGGTTTGCAGGCGCAGAAGATGCGCGAAAGCCTCGGCGCCAGTGGCGGCGTCACGGCGGCCATCTACGAGGCGGGCTTCGGCTCCAGCAGCCGCTTCTATGAGAAATCAGCGGACATGCTGGGCATGACGCCGACCGCATTCCGCAAGGGCGGCAAGGATGCCCGCATCCGCTTCTGCATCGCCCGTTGCACGCTGGGCGCATTGCTGGTCGGCGCCAGCGACCGGGGCGTCTGCGCCATCAGCATGGGCGACGACCCGGAGGCGCTGATCCGCGCCTTCCAGGACCGCTTCCCCAACGCCCTCCTCGTCGGCGATGATCCGGACTTCGGCGCCCTCGTCGCCCGCGTCGTCGCCCTTGTCGAGAACCCGTCCACGCCAGTCGACCTGCCGCTGGACATGCGCGGCACGGCGTTCCAGCAGCGGGTCTGGCAGGCGTTGCGCGCCATTCCAGCCGGCGAGACCGCCACCTACGCCGAGATCGCCCGCCGCATCGGCCAGCCCAGGGCCGTGCGGGCCGTGGCCCAGGCCTGCGGCGCCAATCCGGTGGCGGTGGCGACGCCCTGCCATCGCATTATCCGCACCGACGGGGATGTCTCCGGCTATCGCTGGGGCGTGGCGCGCAAGCAGGCCCTGCTGGCGCGGGAGCGGGAGGCGGTGATGAAAGAGGCGGCGGAACGGGACGCCGCCGCAGGGGGCCCCCCTGCGGCGCGCAAGCAATCCGGAGCTGGACAGGGCGCTTCCCGCCGGTGAGACGCCGCCAGCTGCCATGATTAAAATTCATCTTTATTGTCATATACATAGACAATAACCCGACAGCCTTCCCATGGCGTTTTGGCCCATCGGCGCCAGGAGGCAGGCGACCCTGTTGCCTGATGCTTGCGCCTGACTCTTGCCCTTGACTCTTGCCTGTCAGGCGGCGCTATAAAGAACAAATGGAGAACAACTTCACCTCAGGCCTGACCATGACAGAGTCGCCGGACGGGCGCCCCCCGGCGCGCCTGCCGCTACCGGCGCCGCAGGCCGGAGGCGACAGGCGTGCGCATCAGGCGCGCGCCGGAGTCCTCGCCCGGCTGAAAGCGGACCTTGCCCTGGACGGCGGCGCGACGCCTTGCGGCGGAGCGAATGTCGATACGCCCAGGAACCATCCGCCCGCAAAAGCCCGCGCCGTATCCCTGTCTGACCAGACCGCAGGCGATTCCGTCTCCCGCCGCGACGGCCATCCGGCCTGGCTGGCCGCCGGCGCCCTGCACGACCTGTTCGCCGGCGCCGCCGACGGCCCCGCCGCCCATGGCTTCGCCATCGGCCACGCCATCCGCATCGCCACGGGCCGGCCCGTGGTCTGGGCGTTTCACGATATGGCCGGCCGCGAACTCGGCCGCCCCCATGGCGAAGGCCTCGCCGATCTCGGCCTTGACCCCGGCGCCCTGCTGCTGGTGCGCGCCCGCACGGCTCCGGAACTGCTGGGCGCCGCCGAGGAAGCCGCCCGCTACAGCGCTGTTGGCGTGGTTATCATCAGCGCCTGGGGCGCGGCGAAAGCATTCGATCTCACCGCCAGCCGCCGCCTTGCCCTCGTCGCGGCGCGCAGCGGCGTCGCCATTTTGTGCGTGCGCATCGCCGCCGACCCGGCGCCTGGCGCGGCCTGGAGCCGCTGGACGGTGCGGGCGGCCGCCTCGCGTCTGCTAGAGGGCGACGCCCCTGGCCACCCCGCCTTCTCCGTCACCCTGCTGCGCCATCGCGGCGGCGCAGCCCCCGCCACCTGGATACTGGAGTGGGACCGTGCGCAACGAACGTTTCGCGAACGCGCCTGCAGGTGAGGTCGCCGCCGCCTTCCGGGCGGCAGATGCGGCGTACCAGAATGACGGGACGCTGTTCCATGGGGCCGACGCCCTGCATCATGGAGCGCGCCCGCCCCGGCGCCGCTATCTGGCGTTGTGGTTCCCGTTCCTGCCGGCCGACCGCCTGCGCCGCCAGGCCGGCGTCTCCCACGACGCTGGCGACATCGCGGCGGGCGATGAAGACCGCCAGGCCGCGCCGCCGCTGGTCTTCGTGGCGCCAGTCAGTGGCGCCATGCGTCTCGTCGCCGTTTCGCCCGAAGCGCTGGCCGCCGGCCTGCGACCACAGATGCCGCTGGCAGACGCCCGCGCCCTGGCGCCCGCCCTGTGGGTCGTTCCGGCGCGGCCGGACCTGGACGACGCCTTCCTGACCCGTCTGCGCGACGACTTCGGGCGCTTTACCCCGTTGCTCGCCATCGATCCGCCGCATGGCCTGGTGCTGGACATCACCGGCTGCGCCCATCTGGCGGGCGGCGAGGCGCCGATGGCCGCCCGGGTGCGCCAGCGCGCCCGCGCCGCCGGGCTGCACGTGCATTGCGCCCTGGCGGCGACGCCTCAGGCCGCCCGCGCCCTGGCCAGATTCACCCTGGCGGCCAGGGAGGCGCCGCTGATCGTGCCGGAGGGCGGGGACCGCGCCGCGACCGCCCGCCTACCCGTCGCCGCGCTGGAATTGCCTGAACGTCATTACAGGACGTTGCAACGCGCGGGACTGAAGCGGCTCGCCGATATCATCGATCGCGACAGCGCCAGTCTCGCCTCCCGCTTCGGCGCCGCTTTCCCGGCCCTGCTGGCCCGCATCACCGGCGCCGAGGACATCCGCATCACGCCGGAACGACCGCCGCCGCCCTGCGTCATCGACCGCATCCTGCCCGAGCCCATAGCCCGCCAGGAGCATGTGGAGGCGCTGCTCGCCGGGCTGTTGCGGGAAGCCGCGCAACGTCTCGAACGCGCAGGCGAAGGCGGCCTGCGCTTCACCGCCCTCTTCTACCGGACGGATGGCGTCAAACGCGCCGTCACCGTATCCGTCAGCCAGCCGACGCGCGATCCGGCGCTCGTCGGCCTGCTGCTGCGCGAACGGCTGGGCGCCCTGGACGATCCGCTGGACCCGGGTTTCGGTTTCGACCAGATCCGTCTCTGCGTCGACGAAACCGCGCCGCTGACTGCCGCCCAATCAGGGTTGCCCGCAGATATATTGCCGGCAACACATATCATGGAAGCCGGCCAGGAAAGCATCAATCGCCTCGCTGACAGGCTGATGGCGCGGCTGGGCCCGGAAGCCGTGCTGAAACTGTGCCCGCGCGGCTCGCATCTGCCGGAACGCGCCGCCGTGTTGCGCCCGGCGCGCCTGGCGACCGCCGGCGCCGGCTGGCGCGACCTTGGGCCGGAAGACCCGCCGGCGCGGCCGCTGCACCTGTTCCGCACGCCGCAACCGGTGGAGGCCATGGACGCGGCGCCGGATGGCTGTCCGCTGCGTTTTCGCTGGCGGCGCATGATGCACGAGGTCGCGGCGGCGGAAGGGCCGGAACGGCTGTCGCCCGAATGGTGGCGGGCCTTGCCGGCGGCCGCCGCCCCGCCACAGGGCGCGACGCCGACCGACGACGCCAACACCCTCCGTTCCACGCGCGATTACTACCGGGTTGAGGATCGTGAGGGGCGCCGTTTCTGGCTGTTCCGTCCCGACGACGCCGGCGCGACGCCGCGCTGGTTCATCCATGGCCTGTTCCCATGAGCAACGCCGCCTCGAACGCTCTCCCCGCCTACGCCGAGCTGGCGGCGACCAGCAATTTCTCGTTCCTGCGCGGCGCCTCGCACCCCCGCGATCTGGTGCTGGCCGCCATCTTGCAGGGCCATTGTGGCCTTGGCCTTGCCGATCGCAACACCGTCGCCGGCGTGGTGCGCGCCTGGAGCGCGCTCCGGTCGCTGCGCGAGGAGAGGCTCGACGCCGCCGGCGCCTCCGAGGACCTCCGGGACCCGCGCCTGGCGGCCGAAATCCGCCATCGCGCCGCCGCCTTCCACCTCATCACTGGCGCCCGGCTGGCCTTCAGCGACGGCGCGCCGGATGTGCTGGTCTACCCGGAGAACCTCGCTGGCTGGAGCCGCCTGACCCGACTGCTGACCCAAGGCGCCCGCCGCGCCCGCAAGGGCGGCTGCGACCTGACCCTCGATGATCTGCTGGCGGATGTCCGCGGCCTGCAACTGATCGTCATGCCGCCGGCGCGGCTGGGGGAACTGGAGCAGCCATTACAACGGATCGCCGACGCCGCGCCGGGGGCCGTCTGGCTGGGCGCCAGCATGTGGCGGCGCGGCGATGACCGGCGCCGGCTGTTCCGCCTGCGCGACATGGCGGCGCGCGCCGGCGTCCGGTTGCTGGCGGTCAATGACGTGCTGTATCACGCGCCAGGCCAGCGCGACCTGCATGACGTCATCACCTGCATCCGCGAGAAAACCACTGTCGCGGCGGCGGGCCGGTTGCTGGAAGCGAACGCCGAGCGCTGGCTGAAGACCCCGGACGCCATGGTCCGCCTGTTTCACGATGCGCCCGAAGCCATCGCCGCCACCGGCGATTTTCTGCAACGCATCCATTTCGACCTGTCGCAGATCGCCTACCAATATCCCGATGAACCTGTCCCGGAAGGCCATGATCCGCAGGGCTGGCTGGAATATCTGGTGTGGGACAAGGTGAAAGCCCGTTATCCGCGGGGCGTCACGGAAAAGGTGCAACGCCTGCTGGATGAGGAACTGGCGTTGATCCGCCAGCTTGGCTTCGCCGCCTATTTCCTCACCGTCCACGACATCGTTCAGGAGGCGCGCCGGCGCGGTATTCTCTGTCAGGGGCGCGGTTCCGCCGCCAATTCCGCTGTCTGTTACGTGCTCGGCATTACCAGCGTCGATCCGGACAAGCATGAACTGCTGTTCGCCCGCTTCCTGTCCACCGACCGCGGCGAGCCGCCGGACATCGACGTCGACTTCGAGCATGAGCGCCGCGAGGAGATCATCCAGTATATCTATGAGCGCTATGGCCGCCATCGCGCCGGCATCGCCGCCACCGTTATCCGCTACCGGCCGCGCAGCGCCATTCGCGAAGTCGGCAAGGCGCTGGGGCTGACGGAGGACGTCACCGCCCGTATCGCCGGCAGCCAGTGGGGCAGTTACGGCGAGGACATTCCTGACAGCCACATTGCCCAGGCCGGGCTTGACGCCGGCAATCCCGCCATCCGCCGCGCCGTGGCGCTGGCGACGCGGCTGATCGGCTTTCCCCGACATCTGTCGCAGCACGTCGGCGGCTTCATCCTGACCCGCGACCGCCTCGACGATCTGGTTCCCATCGGCAACGCCGCCATGGCCGGCCGCACATTCATCGAATGGGACAAGGACGACATCGACGCCCTGCGCCTGCTCAAGGTCGACGTGCTGGCGCTCGGCATGCTCACCTGCATCCGCAAGGCCCTGGACCTGATCCGCCAGCACACGGGCGCGGCGCATGATCTGGCCAGCGTCGCCCTGACCAGCGAGCAGCCGGCCGGCCAGCCTGTCTACGCCATGCTGCAAACCGGCGATTCCATCGGCGTCTTCCAGGTGGAAAGCCGGGCCCAGATCAACATGCTGCCGCGCCTGAAGCCAGAAAGGTTTTACGATCTGGTGATCCAGGTGGCGATCGTCCGCCCCGGCCCGATCCAGGGCGACATGGTGCACCCGTACCTGCGCCGGCGGGCCGGCGTCGAAAAGGTTGATTACCCGTCGCCGCGTCCGCCGCACCCGCCGGACGAGTTGCGGGGCGTCCTGGACCGGACCAAGGGCGTGCCGCTCTTTCAGGAGCAGGCCATGCAGGTCGCCATGGTCGCCGCTGGCTTCAGCGGCGCAGAGGCCAATGGCCTGCGCAAGGCGATGGGCACGTTTCGCGGCGACGGCACGCTGCACCGTTATGAAACGCTGATGGTGGAGGGCATGACCAACCGCGGCTACGACCGGGATTTCGCCGAGCGCTGTTTCGCCCAGATCAAGGGGTTCGGCTCCTATGGCTTTCCCGAAAGCCACGCCGCCGCCTTCGCCCTGCTGGTCTACGTGTCAGCCTGGCTCAAATGCTATCATCCGGCCGCGTTTGCCTGCGCGCTGCTCAACAGCCAGCCCATGGGCTTCTATGGCCCGGCGCAGATCATTGGCAACGCAAAGGACAATGGCGTCACGGTTCTGGCGGTCGATGTGGCGCACAGCCACTGGGACAACATTCTGGAGCCTGCTGAAAACGGCCTCGCCCTGCGTCTCGGCTTTCGCCAGATCGACGGTTTCCGCCAGGAATGGGCCGACGCCATCGTCCGTTTCCAGGCCGAACAGAGGGCCATCGCCAGCGGCGCGCGTGCCGTCCTGACACCCCCCACGCGCCGGCAGAGCAATAATCCGCCGCCAGACATGCAGATGCTCCAGCAGCGCGCGCGCCTGCCCCGTCTGGCCATCCTGCGTCTTGCCGAGGCAGACGCCTTCCGCTCCATGGGCCTGGACCGGCGCGCCGCCCTGTGGGTGGCTCAGCGCCTGCCCGACGATGCGCCGCTCCCCCTGTTCCTCGCCACGGCGACGCCGGAGCAGGCAGAGGAGATCAACCAGCATTTGCCGGAGATGACACTGGGCGAACACGTCGCCGCCGACTACCAGACCCTGCGGCTGTCGCTGAAAGGTCATCCCATGCAGATCCTGCGCCCGCTACTGCCAGGCGCGCTGACCTGCGCCCAATGCAACAAAAGCCGCCATGGCGCTTGGGCGCGCGTCGCCGGCGTGGTGCTGGTGCGCCAGCGCCCCGGAACCGGAAACGCCATCTTCATCACCCTGGAAGACGAAACCGGCGTCATCAACGCCGTGCTCTGGGCCCGCATGCTCGCGCGGTTTCGCCGTGAGGTCATGGGCGCACGGATCATGGACATCACCGGCGTGATTGAGCGCAGCCCGGAAAACGTGATCCACCTGATGGCGAAGCACATCACCGACAGAAGCGACCTGCTCGAACGTCTCAACGGCGACATCCGCACAGGCGGCCCGGAAGCTGTCCTGATGCACCGCCATCCGCGAGACGTGAGGATACTGCCCGGCTCGCGGGATTTTCACTGAACGTTTTCCCACAAACCGCTGCATCACGAAGCAGCCCAACCGGCCCGAACGGAAGCAACGCCACAGCCTGGCGACGCCGTCGGCGGCGCTCTCCCCCGGGGATCAGCGCCTGCTACTGGACGCCGCCAATGCAAAGATATTTTGTTTCGAGGAACTCCTCGAGACCATACTTTGACCCCTCGCGGCCGAGCCCCGACAGTTTCACGCCGCCAAACGGCGCCTCGGCGGTCGAGATCAATCCGGTATTGATGCCGACCATGCCGTATTCAAGCGCCTCCGCCACCCGAAACACCTTCGCGATGTCCCGCGCATAGAAATAGGACGCCAGGCCGAACTCGGTCGCATTGGCCTGCCTGATGACATCCGCTTCGCCACTAAACCGGAAGAGCGGCGCCACCGGGCCAAACGTTTCCTCGCGGGCGACCAGCATGTCTTCGGTGACGCCAGTAAGAACGGTTGGCTCGTAAAACGTTCCGCCCAGCTTGTGGCGCGCGCCTCCCAGCTCGAGCTTCGCGCCCTTTGAAACCGCGTCGCCCACATGCTCCTCGACCTTGGCGAGCGCCGCCGCGTCAATCAGCGGCCCCAGTTCGACGCCATCATCGAAACCATTGCCGGTTTTGAGCTTGCTGACGGCAGCGCAAAACTTGCCGGCGAAGGCTTCATAAACGCCGTCCTCCACATAGATGCGATTGGCGCACACACAGGTCTGGCCGTTGTTCCGGAATTTTGCGATCAGCGCCCCTTCAACAGCAGCGTCCAGATCGGCGTCGTTGAACACGATGAAGGGGGCGTTTCCGCCAAGCTCCAGCCCCAGCTTCTTGATGGTCGGCGCGCTCTGTCTGTAAAGCTCGGCGCCGATCTCGGTGGACCCGGTGAATGTGAGCTTGCGCACCAGGGCGTTCCCGGTCATTTCGGCGCCGATAGCCTGGGCGGAGCCCGTCAGCACGCTGAACAGCCCTTCGGGCAGCCCCGCCATTTCCCCCAGCACGGCCAGGGCAATGGCCGAGAAGGGCGTCTGAGACGCAGGCTTCAGCACCATGGCGCAACCTGCCGCCAGTGCCGGTCCGGCCTTGCGGGTGATCATTGCGTTGGGGAAGTTCCAGGGTGTGATCGCCGCAACCACGCCGACCGGCTGTTTCAGCACGATGATGCGCTTGTCACGTTGATGGCCGGGAATAACATCCCCGTACACGCGCCGCGCTTCCTCCGAGAACCATTCGATGAAGCTTGCGCCATAAACGATCTCGCCGATCGCCTCCTTGAGCGGCTTGCCCTGTTCGGCGGTCAGGATGCGACCCAGGTCTTCCTTGTTCGCCACCATCAGATCGAACCAGCGACGCAGGATCTGAGACCGTTCCGCTGCGGTGCGGGCCGCCCAGCCGGCTTGCGCCGTTTGAGCGGCCGCGATCGCCGCGCGGGCTTCCGCCGCGCCAAGCTTCGGCACGCGGCCGATAATCGCGTCGGTCGCCGGATTGCGAACCTCTATCGCGTCGGGACCTGGCTCGACCCAGTTTCCCGCGACCAACGCCGCCTGCCTGAACAGGCGATTGTCTTTCAGATGAGGAATCATGTTTCTGCCCCTTCGCTTGAACTGGCTCCACCCATGATAGGCCTTGTTGCTGCCGCGCAAAGCCGCGCCGGCAGGCCGACAGGGAGCCTACGGTTCAGCAGGCGCTGCTCGTAAATTGTCAGGCTGTCAGTTTCATCCAGCGGCACGGGGTTGTTTTGCAACAGACGGGTCTGTTTGATGGCGTCCCGTCCAGGAGCCGACAAGCGAGAGCCGGCGAGCCGCCTCCCCCGGGGGCGGCGCCGATATTCACGCTTTCACGCCGCGGCGACCGGCCATTGTATGGGGTCCGGACAAACATAAACCCCCGTCCGCAATTGCGTACGGGGGTTTATTGTTCTGGTTGCGGGGGCTGGATTTGAACCAGCGACCTTCAGGTTATGAGCCTGACGAGCTACCGGGCTGCTCCACCCCGCGGCGATTATGTGGGACGCGTTGAGGGCGGCC
>Ga0180217_1000385_pt1 | contig 75655 bp, 45 predicted proteins | sample eDN3rd37CBELigOP_FD_128521 | JGI IMG/M metagenome (GOLD analysis project Ga0180217, IMG submission 128521) | Enriched Organic Plus compost microbial communities from Emeryville, California, USA - eDNA 3rd pass 37_C BE-Lig OP (version 2) (version 2) ...
CAAAACAAAACAAAACAAAACAAAACAAAACAAAACAAAACAAAACAAAACAAAACAAAACAAAACAAAACAAAACAAAACAAAACAAAACAAAACAAAACAAAACAAAACAAAACAAAACAAGCTCGTCCCACCACTAGAATCATTTCGTAATCACGACAACCCTGTCGGGCATGTGACTATAAGCATCGCTGTACCATGCAATCAGTTTCTCAAGCATTGGATGCAGCGTGCTTTCCGTAAAATCGCACGCGTAGTAATCCGCGCCATGCGACGTGCCACAAACGGCCCGCAGACAGAGCTTTGCATCTTCTCCCATGCTCCAGATTCGTATGCTCCCGTCACCCGAACACGACGCGTACAAACCATCGGCACTTGGATTGACACAAATGTCTGTGACGCGGCAGAAGTGGCCAGTAGTCCTCTCAATGCGGTTACCCGTTGCCACGTCGTGTACAGTGATGACACCGGCGTTGGTGCCTGCAAGGAGAAGCTTTCCGTCAGGGCTGAAACACAAACCGTTCGTTGGGCGCGTGGATGCGTCACAATGGAGTTTTTTCCCAGGGTTCGACACGCTCCATAGGATGACCGAATTTGAATCATAACTAGCTGCGAGAGACTGGCCATCGGGACTAAAGCAAAGTGCGAGCACCTGTTCGTTTTCATAATATTTCCTCACGCCCGTAATCTGCCCCGACTCGGTGTTGTACAATTGAATGACACACTTACTTCCCAGGGCGAGTAGAGTGCCATCGGGGCTAAAGGCGACGCGATTCGCGGGACTTACCTCCCCCAATGTTGCAATACACTCTCCAGATCGTAAGTCCCAGAGTCGACCGACATGGGAAGCTGACGCTAGGAGCTCACCACATGGATGAAAAGCAAGATCACGCACAGCATCCTCATTGTCTCCTGCTGCTAAGATCTTGGTGCACGTTAGACTCTCCATGCTCCACAGGCGAATAGTCGAGTCATGCGACCCCGATGCTAGCAAAGCACCGTCTGGACTGAAACGCACGCATAGAACCGGACCCTGGTGACCTTCCAGGGTGATGCGACATCTCCCTGATTCAGCATCCCAGATTCGGATAGTGGCGTCGTCCGAGCACGAGGCCACCAGCTTGCCATTGGGACTAATGCTCACACGTCGTGCCTGATCGGTGTGACCAGGCGCCGTAGGCGCGCAGATCGCAGACCACTTCAATGCTCGGCATCGAATGGTGCCATCATCCGACGCCGTTGCAAGCATCTTACCATCAGGGCTAAAGCTGACACCCGTGACCCAGGCTTCGTGTCCGGACAAGATCTCCACACATGCGCCGGATTCTGTATCCCAAATGCGAATCAGGTTGTCTCCACTACAAGCTGCTACAAACTTCCCATCGCGTGTGAAGCTCATGCAGGCTGCGCGCTTAGGAAAAATACGGAATGTCTGAAGACATTGCAGAGAATTTGCATCCCATAGTTGAATGGCGGCATTAGCGCCGCCGGTGCTGGAGGCTAAGAGCCTCCCGTCTGGGCTAAAACAGACATCAAACACATAGGCATCATGCAGTTTCAAAGTCTCAAGACATTCCCCGGACTCCACATTCCAGACTCGAACGCTGTTGTCACCCGAACCCGAGGCGAGTAGCCGACCATCGGGGCTGAAGCTTACGCCATACACCGTGTTGGTGTGTCCCGCAAGGGTTGCAATCCACTCATTCCTTTCGGTATTCAACAGACGAACAGTGTTGTCACAAGTCACGGCCAGTAGCTTCCCATCAGGACTGAAGCTTATCGCATTTATAAAGGACGCGCCAGTGTCGATTTCAGCGACATTATTCTTCGATTCGATATCCCAAATCATGACCATATTTTGCAGAGTGGTTGTTGCAAGTCGCTTGCTATCCGGAGTGAAGCTGAGACTAGGTACATAAGACGTGACTCCAGGGAACTTTGCAACGAGTTCTGCCGTTTCTGCGCACCAGAGCCGAATAATGTTGTCAAACCCGCCGGATGCATAGTATCTGCCATCTGGAGTGAAGGCAACAGCTCTCATAAGGTAAAAATCACCCATTCGGCCCTTGGGCTGCAGCTCATCAACCGTTACGTTCGCAAGGTTGGCTCGGCAGAAGGAACTATTGCGCAACACGGAGCGGAAGAATATGCAGTGCGACAAATCGCTATCGTTGAAGTTGCAGTTGAGAATCTGAGCGTGGCTGAGGTTTGCGTATGGCACGCGAATCCTGCTCCAGTCTTGGACCTCGTCGAAACGGAACGGGAAGAGATGAACCAGACCACCGTAGTTCAGAATGCTGATCGCGTTGCTGGCCGCCGTGAGTAGCTGTTCATCAGCCGTTGGATAGGGGGCAGCCGTACGCGTCGAGAGAATGAGGTCAATATAGACCTGCTTCAGTGGTAAGTTACGTGCGATCTGCTCCGCGTGTGAGTGCAGGAACTGCCGATCCGAGGATCGAAGACTCGCACCGAGGTCTAGGACGAGATCTTCGAGGGTGAGTGTTTCCAGGGGAAGTAGCATGAGTTCGTCAGGATCGGCGGTGGCTTTGTGCTCGAGTGAAGAGGATGCGTCAGCTGCATGTTGTTCTGGCTGCTGTTGATGTTGCTGTTGATGAAGGTCCAGGGCTTCCTTCGTTTCCGCGGTGTCGTGGGAGGACATATAGCTCTGAATACGGTGCGAAGAGGAGAGCAGAAGAGAGTTGCGGCAGGCAAATGCGTAGATGTGAGTGGAAGTGGGTGTAGTCGCTTGCTTAATCCATCATAGCTAGTATCACTGTGGAGATACAGAGCGGAAATGTCTGGTTGCACAAAATCACTTTCGAGCATGCACGCAGTTGCTCGACTATTCCTCGCGATCTCTGCCGTGGTTAAAGCATTAACTGAGACTAAATCAAACAAATGCATCATCCGCATCGAATGCGCAGTGCGGCACTCACTCACACTTGCTCACACTTGCACACACGCCAGGCGAGTCACACCAAGATATTATCTTTCATCGAATCAAATCGATGTGAAGGTCAGGGGAGGGTAATTGGAGGAGTCCCTTCGCGGTTGTGGTGTTGGTTTGGGTTGTAGAGTAGAGCGAATCTCACAACATAACGTGCTGACTCATGCTTTGACAGTGTCATAATCCCCAATCTAACCAATCTAAGCGCACAATATGCCACAACCCCGCAGAAATGCACTCACCACAAGACACAAATCTGGAAATGGAGCAATTTTGAGGGTTTTCTCACATGCGCTGAGGGTCTGTTTGGGGGCCCTCGCCGGAGTGCACCTCGGGTGATAAGGGTGGAATTCACTCCCGCCCTTTGCGACCCTTCCAAGACTTGCTCAATTGTATCGCATACACTTGCACTTCTCACGCGATTCATGCTTGTTTCGTTCCTGGCTGAGCTCTTCGAGACTTTCACTGGATCTGGAGCACACGCCGGGTGATGCGTGCGAGATCTGACCGCTGCATCAGTGCGCACTGATCGTAATAGGAGTGTTCTGCTTACCTCACTGATATAGCGAGCCCAGGGTGAGCCAGCCCGATGTCCAGAGAGTCAGACGACCCATCCCGTCTGGGCTCTGCTGCTGGTGCTGCATCTTCTTCTTCTTCTGATCCTGATAGGGACACTGCCGCTTACGCTGCTGCCACTACTGCCACGGCTGCGGGCACTGATGAAGGCGCAGGGACCAATACGAACGCTGCAGCAGCAACGAGCTTGGAGGCTTCTCCAGCGGCGCGTTGCAAACAGCTCAACAGAAAGCCATGGGGCGAGATCGATGAGGGTGTGGACTCGGGCGACGACGAAACAGGGAACGCAGACTTTCGAGCCAATCTCCGGGAAGCTAAACAAGGCAAGACGGATGCTATTATTGCAGTGGCTGAGGCATATTTCTATAGCAGAGGTGTGACTTGTGACATGAAACGCGCTTTCAAATGGTATCGACGTGCGGCAGCGCTTCGTGATGCGAGAGGATTCGCTGGACTCGGTACGATGTATGAGCACGGCGCCTTCGTAGAACAGGACATGATGCGAGCCCGAGAGAACTATCTGGTCGCTGCAAGGAACGATCCCCTGACACAATACATGCTCCAGGAACTCCTTGATCGGCTCATTCAGGAGGGAGCGGATGCCACACAGCTGTATACCTCAGAAGTCCTCGAGACAATCTTTCAGGGTGAGCTATCGATGAACATGAATGTGGACGTCATGCTTACGCTCGCGGATGCGTATTGGAGTGACAACACGGCCCAGCCCAACTATGAAAGAGCAGCGTATTGGTATCGAGAGGCGACGTACCCCCCTCACTGCAATCCAAATGGCTACTTTGGTTTGGGGAGGTGCTATGAGTTTGGTCGGGGTCAGCGTATGGATCCCGCAATGGCACGGGAATGTTACGAGCAGGCTATGGGACTCGGGCATGAAGAAGCGAGGAGTCGGTACAACGCACTGCAACAGGGCACGCCGAAGAGGTGATGACCCGCTTGAGGCACACTGCACGCCCGACGAGATGCGTGCTTTGTTTTGCCCTCCGAGATATCGCTCCTGAGGGATGACTTCATGGACACACGTGGCACTCTAGTTCTTACTCGGTGAGGCTGAGTGGGTGATCTACCATGCGAACATGCGAACATAGGACTAGGGTGCCTATGAGAGGATATGGCAGGTATAAAAGAATTCGCGATTTCGTCACGTCATCCCGGCGTGCTTCATATCCAAACGAGTCTTCAAAGTCACATCCACTCTCACCTGAACCGAGTGAATCCGACATGCTTCGACGGGCTGCTGAGGGAGGTCCTCCGACAGAGCATGCAGCGCGGTGTTGAGAGCTACGTCTCTTCCTCAGTTCATTTCGTCGTGGGATTGAGGGCTGTCACGTGAGCGAAGAGAGTACGTGACTGCATATGGAAGTGGATTGTCTTGTATGACCAACGCGCATATCTTCTCGAATCATAGCATGTTGCTTCGCCGCAAGCTATCCTCCCGAAATCGTCCACCCAAGCGTTGTAATGGAGAGGAGACTTGACTGGAAGGCGAGAGAACGAGTCCTGAGGTTCGGACCGACGCAACAGGTCAGTCAACATAACTCGACTAGGTCACCAGAGTCAACACTCCACGAGATGTCGGCGTATCGGTTGAGAAAGGTATTTCTTATGAAAGACGAGGGAGTGGACAAAGAAAGCTTCAGAATCCCAGTCGGTTTCGACACCCAGACGAGGTGTCTTGGTTGAGTTGAGAATGTTTGATGAGGCGGGACCCATGCCATGCCTCCATAGCAAAGTTGGTTATTGCTGTGAGGCTGTGAGGGTGACAGAGTGACCCTCCATGAGAAGACGCAACCGGGGTGCATATGCAAGGGGATTGCCTTGTATGAAGAGTGCGCCTGTTATACTGATCAGCACGGTTCTCCTTCACCACGAAATACACACTCAAAGTCATCCTTTCAAGCGTCGTATTGGAGAGAAAACTTGACTGAGAGACAAGAGAACGGGTCTTGGTGTCCGAACTGACGCAACACGTCAGTCGCCTTAACTTGATGAGATTAAGTGTTGGGGTCGCGAGGGTCATCACTCCACGAAATGTCGAGGTATCAGTCGAGAAAGGTGTTTCTCATGAAAGACTAAGAAGTGGGATGTTCATATTCCAAGTCAGTTTCGACACCTTGACGAGGTGTCTTGGTCGAGTTGAAAATATATGATACTTCTTGGCACATAATCTGTTCGTTCGTGGTGAAAGGGGGGCAGGTTGCTTCGGTGACGTGAGGTATGCTCTTGCCATGCAGCCAGAGTGATGAGTTCAATGCAGTGTGGATAGAATTAGTTTCGTTCCCGGGATTCGTTTTGATTCGATCCACTGGGTTTCGTGCGAAAACTTTGTGAAAGCATAACTCTCTTGGTTTGCACAGTGTGTGTTTGAGAGTTGAGTATGTGATAGAGCATGCGTGTCTCTCTCTGGGGTATTACTCTCATCATGTAGAAGTGTGTGTGTCGCGTGTTATGAAACAAAATGTGTGTTGGGATAATGTGGGGGGTATGTCCCCATCATGGCATTTCGGCGGGGGACCGTGCCTCCATAGCAAAGTTGGTTATTGCGTTCGGCTGTTAACCGGCAGGTCGGTGGTTCGAGTCCACCTGGGGGCGTTTTCTTTTATCTCTTGCGTTCGTCTGTCACGCCTGACGCCTGGGCCAGGCCTGAGTCTTTTTTGTTTTTGTTTTTGTTTTTGTTTTTGTTTTTGTTTTTGTTTTTGTTTTTGTTTTTGTTTTTGTTTTTGTTTTTGTTTTTGTTTGTGTTTTTGTTTTTTTATAACCGCATCATCCCATGCTTATCAAGGCCTTGGTGAGGCCTTACACAGGTCGTTTCACAAGCAGACACAGAGGAGAGGAGAGGAGAGGAGAGGAGAGGAGACGGGAGGGGAGGACGCGAAGCGAATTCCCATAGCTTGGCCTATTAGGGAAAACTTCGTTTTTTTGAGCCGCATCCGGCTAAATTTTTATGGAACCGCAACTTTTTTCGCGTTGTTGGAGTTCGGGGAGTTGGAGTTGGAGTTGGAGTTGGAGTCGAAGTGGAAGTGGAAGTGGAAGTGGGAAGTGGAAGTCGAAGTTGACGTTGACGTCGAAGTTGACGTCGAAGCCGAAGTGGAAGTCGAAGTTGACTACAGGGGCAGTCATCAAGGCGAGGGCACGCCTACAAATGATGCAGCGCGAAGAAGACCATCAAGACGCAGCCAAGGAGGAGGAGGATGACGAAACCGAGGAGGATGACGAAACCGAGGAGGATGACGAAACCGAGGAGGATGACGAAACCGAGGAGGATGACGAAACCGAGGAGGACGACGAAACCGAGGAGGACGACGAAACCGAGGAGGACGACGAAACCGAGGAGGATGACGAAACCGAGGAGGAACGGAATGAAGCAACCTCACGAGACTGGAGAGCTCTCCTAAACAAACTCCTTCTGACAGTCAACGGAACACTGCACGCAATAGCAAGTGCAACAAGGCCAGACATGACATACTACACAGGGCTGATAGCAAGACACGCGTATAAACCCACGAAGGAGGTGTGGGAACTGGCGGCAAAACTAGTCATCCACTTAGTAAGAACGAAGGACAGCACACTCAGGTACGGAGGCCTGAAAGTGCGTGATCCGCGCTCAACAACAAGAGTATGATCGTGCAGGCAGACTCCGACGCCGACTGGAGCAAAGAACACCACGGTCACTCAAGAGCAGGAAGAGCCATAGAGGTGGGAGGCTGCCTAATACACTGGGGAGCGAACAAACTGAGCACACCAACTACAAGCACATGCGAACGCGAATTCGGGGCCCTACACATGGCAAGATCTCATCACATGGTACAGGTGACGGAGCGAAGAGGGCGTGCAGATCCGCGAAGTTCCCGGATCTGGCAAGATCAAAGTGGACGAGGGAGTTGCTGCTTCGGAATGAAGTACGAACGGGACTCTGTTAGGTAGTGGTGGTTTAGTGAATGCGTCTGCTAAATTGTCTTCTGCTGCTATTTTCTCGACCTTCCAAAGAAAGAGAAATGTGGAGAAAGTGGGTAGAAAGAGGATGGTGGAGGTTGGAAGAGGACCCCACCGCCCCTGTACAATCATGAAATCTGAGAACACGAGAAATTCGAGTGATGGCATCCTCACTAAGTTCCTACGTCTTCGTGCGAGAGTTTATCAGAGTCGAAGTGGAGGCCGAAGTCGAAGTCGGCGTTGAAGTGGAAGCCGAAGCCGAAGTCGAAGTCGAAGTGGAAGTTGACACGGGTGGGTGGGTGGGTGGGAAAAAGCAAGTTATCCAAGTGTGTGGCCAGTAGCTGTCCTCCATTCACGACGAGCGCTTGGGTGCAGGCTGATCGTGGCTCCAATCCAAAACAGAAAATGCAGAACGTAGCGCTAGATATATGTTGTCTGGGACGAGTGCCAAACACTCAGAGGATTTATGTACAAGTCGTTGAGATGGGTGAGTGAGAGAGTGAGAGAGAGAAAACTTCGCATCTGACGTTCATGGAGGGCGGCGACTGGCCGCATAGCGCCTGGGGACCGACGTGTGCCAGACTTGATGATCCGAATGATCCGAGTGCAGGGCAACAATCAGTACGATCGCGCTAGGACATTCGGAGAAACAGAGGAGAGCAACAGAAGCTTCATACCTCTGAGTCTATGTATTGTTTTGTATTCTGACCCTCCTGATAGTGTGTCTAGTAGCCTTTTGGCCGGATGCGGTGCTACCAAAAACGAGCATAATCACGCTCAAGGAGATTTAGGAGGCAGCGCCACCAATGGACCCGATCCTCACATGTGCAGACAAGGCGCTTAGAGGAATCGAAAGCGTGCGACGAGAAACCCCCGGCGGGGACAGTAGTGCACAAGGAGCACATGAAGTCGAGACTGGTGATGAATGGTAACGATGCCATATTCGGGATCACATTTCCTGGAGACATATGCACAGGTCGTGTTCCTAGAGTCGGTACGGATGGTGTTTGCGATTGTGACTTAGAGATCGGTGGTCCTCGCACAAATGGACGTCAACACAGCATTCCTTCGCGCGAAGATGGATGCCAAAATGTATTTGTATGTTTGCAACAAAGAGGAGGACTGCGGAGTAGAAGGGTAGAATAGAGTAGAAACCATCTATTATTACATCACCATAGTCAAACACCATCCAACAATAATAGCTAAAACAGCCTCTGCCGGCTAGGAGCTAACAAGGCACCTCACCCCGGCGAAGACTCAATCCCGCCAAAGTGGTAAAGACACCTCACCTGAATCAGAACGACAGGCCAGCTGCTCTCCAACGCCATCTCCTCTGCTTCGAATCATTACTCTACATCCTGACCTTCTGCTACAAAAAGTGACAGACGCATCGCTTGCCTCGCATCATGCACATCACGGAAGTGGACTCACACTGAGCAGAGTTTATGTGACGAGACGACTCGCGACAGCATACCAAAAGGGTTCTCGACGGATTGCCGAGTTTATCCACCCATCAACTCTGGATAAATTGCACATTAGATGTCAATAACAAATACTGCAGTATTTATGCGTACTATATAGATCCGCGCAGAGCACGCTGAGCACGAGATGAATGATTCACGTACCAAGTAAGTAACCAATCTAGGCGAAATTGGGCTGTTGTCCGAGTCGTGGTATTTTGATAACATCACTGATTGGTTACTCGTTGCTGGCGCCACGACTCGGAGAATCAGTGCTTCTGAGCGAGGCATGCGAGTCTGTACGCTTGGGTGGTTCCGGGGAATCGGGTAGCGCGGCGAAGTCGCCTGAGGCCCGACGCTTGGAGCGCTCCTGCTCTGAAGAACCAGCATCCACAGAAGAGTCGAGAGCCGCCGGCGTCGCGTCCAGACTCTGAAGCTTCCGAAGCGGAGGGGGTCAGTGAAGGACGCGACCCCCTGCGCTTGGTTCCCTTCGGAGTCTGCGCTTCTCGGACGACCGTCATGACCGGACCGTCCGCACTGAACGTCATAATCACCTTGGAGTCTCTTCCTTCACCCACTGGAGAGTTGAGCTTCCTCTCGAGTTCTGATAGTGAAGACACACCACTCGGGCTTAGCAGATGGGCGAGCGAGCCTCGTCTACTGCCACTGCTTGGTGCCGGACTAACAGGGCGAATCATACCTAACTCGAGCTCCCCGCCCTTGGGAGTGTCCAGTGACACGTTGAGTGTTGTGGGTAAAGCAGCATTGCGCAGTGGTGACGGCATCGATACTGAGGATCGAGAGTGCATATCACGCCCAACCATAGGTTGCGATTCACGTTCTTCACCATCCTTGTCTTTCTTTGTCAGTACATCCAGTTCCAAGTCTTCGACAGGCACGACTTTTCGTCGACTTTGCGACGTGGGCGAAGCCGGCGGAACCACGGTCTTAAGTTCTTCAGGGTCAACTCGATCCTCATTGGGTTGCGGTCTCGTAGACTTGAGTGTTGTTCTCGGCAAGTTCATTACACTAGGTTCATCCTCCTCATCAGCGGCGTCTCCGTCCTCACCCGCGGTGGCCTCACACTTTCCACCGTGCTGACTTGATGTTGTTTGAAGGTGAATCCTGACTTCACCCTCCTGAGGTCGTCGGCGGTACCACTCCGCACGCAGTTGGCGAACGGCCTCATTGTCATCTTCGTCCTCATCTTCATCTTTATCAGTGGGAGACTCGATATCGCTTCGGCGCCTCAGAACTCTCCTCGCACTTTGGCTACCGCGTGGGCTGGCATCGCCCTCGTCACCATTCTCTTCCCATTCATCTGCGGCCAAGATGGCATCTACCATTTCGGCCGACATACCCATGGAGGCACGTCGATCAAGAGAGCCATCCTGCGCATCTGGAGAGTCCGCCTTTGCGTCACCATCGTTATCCTGCTCAGCGATAGCTTGCTCGACAAGTTCTTCCTCATCTTGAGTCATTTTCGCTTCCTCGACATGGAGATCAAAGTCGAAATGAGATTTTTCGATTTGATCGAGACCCAGCTCAACGTCACTTGCATCGCTTGCTTCCTTGTCCACACCATCTTCATTGCCCACTCGTCCAAACTTGTAGATTTCCTCATCCGATTCACCAGCCTGATCTGTCGCTTCTCCAGTGCGGGGCTTGATGTGGCGATAAGTCTTCGTCAGTTCCTGAACTCGCTTGAAGAACCGAGTAATACGCAGTTGAAGCTTGTCGGTGTGACGGAGCAAGTCAAAGCGGGTGTCAGACTTGTCGTCTTCCGTCTCAGAATCAATCTCGTCAAGCGTCTGATCTCCAACGGCAACACTTTCGATCACCTTGCGCTTGAGACACTTTGCAATATTGTAGACAGGCTTGCCGCGTGCTGCTGCTTCGCGATGAATGCGTTCCTCGAGATGAGTGAGTTTCTCGCCGAGTTGATCGGTACGACCCTTTAGAATCAGCTGAACGCGAGCAAGCTGCTTCTGCTTGCGGTATTGTTTGACACGATTGGCAAACTCAGTAGCCATGGACTCTTTAAGCTTACGCTGGAAGGCCTTTCGGAATTGAGGCGGGACTGTACGTGCAACCGGCTTCGCAACATTTGTTGAGACTAAAGGATCCTTGGCAAGATCCTGCACGTATGTTCCGACCTGCGATCTCAGCAGATTGATCATTAGATCCTCTTCCTTCTTTGCATATGTGACAATCTGGGGCATGCACCAGAAATAGTAGAAGAGCACAATCGCGATGAGCTCGCCTACCAATTCTAGGGGTTTCATGCCGAAGATATCTAAGCGCAAAACTTGTGGTCACCTATAGCTTCTTGTGAACCTGGCCGAGATCCTCACAGTCAAGGAAGGCCCGCTCTGCCCCACCCATACCCGTGCAGGACTGACATCTCAGGCGCGATGGGTAATTGAAGCAAGCCCCAGGCAGTCAGGCACGATCGAGTGAAGAGGGGCAGAGTGGTGCAACTCGCAGCATGTTGCAGGTTACATAGATGAGCACTCAGCAGCAGGACTGCACACTGATTAATACACAGGGAAATAGACTCACTGAAGAGCTTGGGTGAAACATGAATTATTTCAGGATAGCACTGCGCAGTATATCCCAAGTGAATAACTTTTTTGGCCGTCATATACACTCCTCAGCTCGCCACGCGCACTTTCGGAGAAACGCTGAGGGAGTCGAGCAGGTGAGCGCACGCGCGTGGAGTCCCGCATTAATGACTCGCGCTTGCTTCACTACAAGCTGTTCAAATGCCGCCCAGGTGTCAGAAGCAGGCTCTACAAGGGTCCATCCAAGCCAATTCCCCCCAATTGTGTTTATTCTCGGTAAGTAGCACTTAGTACCACGCGATGCAAGGGCTGAACACACGGTTTGTTGTGCTGGATCGATAGTTTACTCATGCGGAAGATCGGCCGTGCTGTTAACCGTATTTTAGGCGGGCCCGGTAGTGGAAAGGGTACGCAGTGTGAGCTACTGCTCCAAGAGGTTAATGCAGAGAAACCCGATGCAGGCCCCAAGACAGGAGCTAGTTCGTCTTCTCTCAAGCTTCCTTCCAAATTGTATCATGTGAACGTTGGTGGACTGCTTCGAGCTGAGCTGAAACGATATAACGATCAGCTAGCGTCCAAATCGAGCATTGTCACCCCTTTCGGCAAAATTATTTCTGAGCAACTCAGCACGGGCCAAATTCTCCCTAGCTGGGTTACGATCTCGCTGATGCGACAGGAACTTGAGAGGATTACCTTGATAGAAGGTATTGACTCCGCAGTTACCACATCAGCCATCATGATTGATGGTTTCCCTCGAAGCGTTGAAAACTTTGAAGAATTTGAGCGTCAGATTCTACCAGCGTCTCGCCTTATTGTTCTAGAGTGCGATGAACAGGCATTAGTCGAACGAGGTATGTAAGCAAATCCCTCACCCGCAAGGAATTTATCGGTGGGAGGCTAGCAAGAGATAGCATATTTTTTGCGATGCGTGACTTACATGAAGCTACGTCGTATATCTTACCACCACCTCTATAGTTCGCACCCGTGCGGCTCGAGAAGGTCGCCAGGACGACCAGGATATTAATGCTGTGAAGAACCGATTGGCTGTCTTCAGATCAGAGACTCAGGATGTTATTAAGAACTTTCAACCACTTGATATCGACAAAACTCCGTATAAGTTCGCCTACCGTAATGTTGTGAAGGTACGTCCAGTTAAGTCAGAACGATACTTACACTCTGTGTGCTAGTGAAAAGCTTCTGCCCATCTTGCTTTATGGCAATTTAAGCCTTGCCTCAATCTAACTATCCTCACTCATGTATAGATTGACGGCTCCCGGAGCATCGAAGAGGTTGCGAAGGACTTCCAGAAGGCGTTTGCCATGTTGCTTCAGGCTCCCACGATACAGACTTCATCGGCGCCGCATCCACATCGTAGCGTAACTATCGATGATTAGACCACATGCGTACGCTCCTCCAGGTCTCTTTCAGTTGAAAGCACCTATGTTCTGTCCATTCTCAACGCTTCCCCGTCAGAGGAGACTAGGGCTCGAAGAGACTCCTGGTCGTTACAATACACTTTCAGATGTCTATGCAGGCTTTTCGACTGCCAGATCCTTCAGCCAAAATGTAGGCTTGTTGCTGGAGCAGTGATATACATATCTCTTACTCTGCATAGGCCAGCTCTTTGATCCGTGTGAGCTGAAATCAGTCCCATCAGGCCACAGGCTTGTCCCAATTCCAAAGAAACCAAGACTTGACAGTAGAATTTCGACAACCTTGAAAGACGGGATTAGAGGCTGTGCCATTGCGCGAAAACAGCTTTATTATATTCAGTATCGCCGCTGGACTCGTTTGACACTCGTAAATCTGGAGTGCGACGTGGAATACGAGCATCATGAGCCACCGAGAGAGCGGGGTTCGCTCTGCACCCAGTCTCTCGCCTGAATTACATGTACATGGCCGAAATGCACATTTGGTACGTAACAATAAGTAGTGAGTGCGATATATATTTAGTCTGCCGCGCTACTAGTGCCAATGATATACTTACTCTTACCGTGATTGGTTATCCTCTAGAAACCACCTGAATGGACCGAGCTCAAAATCGGTTCAGTCTGGTTCAACCTGATCGGATTCGGCGACGGCGAAGAGAGCGGCTCGGAAGGCGAGCAGACCTATGAATCAGAGGACGGTGTTGAAGTTTTCTACCCCAGTGCGGACTCTACAACGCCTCTTCTCCGCACAACACAAGAGATTATCGACTCCACTCGGATCACAGTACATCAACACCATCATGAACGTGATCGGGACAAGAGTGTGTCGTATGGCGCAAGCGACACATCCGCGCAGCCCACCAGCCCCACCAAAGACGCTCTTCAACAGTCCTCGCGACAGGAAACTTCTCAGGAGGAGCAAGGTTCAGCAGAGCCTGAGTCTGACTCAGTGATCGAAGATTCTGATTTCGACAGCTCCGATTGGGATAGTGAGGCGGAGCACCACGACGAAGACGAGGACTTGTATTTCTCTTCTAACCAGCGGGAGATTATGTACCAGCGCGTTCACGGTGACGTGCCGGAGCGCGACGTTGAGGAGGCCCTGGCATCTGCCTTTGCGCTCAACCTAACTGAGGGTGAAGCCGGGAAGGTAGTGTCACGGAAGCAACGATCGAACGCAGATCAGGTATCATCCACTGGAACTTCATCTACAGCACCCGTGACTGTGCCCGATGGGAGCTCATTTGGCCAGAACTCGCAAACGAACCGAGCTAGTGAGGAAGCCACAGCAGCAGAAACGGTCGGTATCGCAGATCAACGCACCAAGATATTCCTTTCTTCATCTGCTGCGCGTGTGTATAAGCCCTCACGAATATCAGGAGCATCATGGCCCATCATAATCTACCGTATTTTCCTTGGATGCATGATCGCAGTGTATGCCATTTGCGGAATGATTTATGTTAGAGAAGCACCAGGACGATGGCTCTTGGCATTTTCTAATCTTCTGACTGCCCTGATAGCAGGTGCGTGTTTGTATCTAGGCGCACTTACGTTTAGGGCTCAATCAATCCGAGCCCTGATCGCGTCCACGCTCGCGAATGAAGACGCCTCTGGCTGGGCTGGAGGTCGACAAAAGCTCGAGAAGAAGTTCAAGTACCTCATCACGCAAGCGCTGGCCGCAGGCATCTTACTCGCAATCTGGGGATGCTTTGCGGAGCAGTCAGCGATCGAAGATTTTATGGTTGCGCCCCACACCCATGAAGTCGAAGGTCAGACCCTTCAGGGAACTCACTTTATCCATGACCCAGAAAACCTATCTAATCTTCGCGAAGATCTGCAGACGAACCCACTTGCTCGTATTCTTGCGGGTGAGCTCGATCTAGGGCTCTCCCTGGACGCAGACGCTGATGCATTAGCTCAGAACCCCGACGTAGCTCGGTCCAAAGCTGCGGAATATGCTGAGCACTTGACTAGCCTGTTGACTAAGTCCAAGAAGACCGAGGGCGCGGAAACCGTCATTGTAATCCCATTCTGGATAAAGACACTTTGGCGACTTGCAGGTACCTTCGTCCATCTTCTCATTCCATCGTGCGTCGCTATCTGTTGCTGTTATGTGGCAGTTTTGCGGGTGAGGGTGAGGAGCGCCTCTAGAGCAATCAGTGTGGATACGTGTACCGTTGATTATGCTCAGAAGCGCTTGGAAGATATTGAGAACATCGTTGAGCACTTTTCCAACTACATTGGATCACCGTTAGCAGTTGTTCTGGGTCTAATCACAGCCCGATTTGTCACTTTGACACTCTACATCATGACAGAGTCCCCTTCGCGATACGTTGAGAACAGCATTCTCATGCGGCCTTCGATTATGTTTAATCTAATCGCTTTACCTGCGCTCGTTATGGCAGCGGTGCTGACAAGTGTCGGAGGCCTAAAGGCTGAGTGTGACTTCCTCTTGCAGGTGGTCAACCGCTTTTATGTTCTTCATTCTTCTCTCGGTGGTGACCGGTCTGCGAAGGCTGAGCATTTGCTTGAGTACAGCGTAACAGCCACCCTTCAGCCGACGCTTGGCGGTACTTGGAGCCCAGAACCTGAGTCCGCCATCACAGCGCTATTCGCGGCGATCATGTTCTACGCAACCATGTTGAAATGGAAGTATCGCCAGTTCTTATAATAGGATCTTACGTATCCAGAACACGCTATGTACAGTTTCTTTTTATTAATTCAGTCGACTACGTTTACACTAGCACCATGCATACAATAGAATATCTAACATTCAGTCTCTTGCCTTCATGGCTCTTGTCTCGGACCGGTTCTCAAGATTAACGCAGCTTGTCAGGAGACGTGCATTACTCTTTGCCGCTTGAGTCTGCAGTCAGTGCCGCTTCGTACGGGCATAACACCAGGCATACACCACTCTGAGTCTCAAATAAAGGTCGTCTCCGTCTCGCGAATCAAAATTCTATCGGTCATGTTCACCTCAAGATTGACCGTGAAGTCCTGAGGACTATCAGAGTCATTTGGGAGCTTGATAATCTCGGTCCATTTGCCTGCCCGCAGCCGCATATGACCATCCGCATCGACGACTGTCATCAGGCCAGACATCCTTGCGACGCTGCCCGGCACGAGCTCTGCAAGCGCCTCAGTCCGGCCCTGCAGTGCGATGCATCCTGACTCGTCTCCGACAAGCAGTTCAGTCCATGAGACGTTGGTCCCCTCGGGAGTCTGCGTGGAAATTGTCAGCAGTTTGGAGATGACCTTCACCCGCAGGTTGATGCCAATCGCATCGGGCGTCAACAGGCCGATGAGATGACACGGGATCGATCCGTCAGCTGTGACGAGAGCGAGTTTGGGAATAAAATTCGCAGGATGAGCCTTAGTACAGAGGAGAATGAACAACATAAATGCACCTAGATCGATTCAATATGACGAATGATATCTAACGTACCACTCATCACTCTCGCCCTATGCGAGTTTCACCGACTTATCAAGTCTTGTGAACTGGCTTCTACTACAGTAACCGACGTTGTAGAACACAGGGTGCGGGTGAGTGCCGTGGGATAAAAACATTGCAGACGCGGGGTAATTGCTTGTACACACCATTCCACACGCGTTTTGCCTTGCGAAACACAAAGTATCCGCCCCAAAGCACCCCTTGCACTTTCCATTTAAATCAACCTCCGTCGTGTTTGGGGCGGCTCGAGGCCTTTTCCGCGCGCCGACGCACAGGGACGCTGGGATACCCACGGGGACGCCATGGCGGACCCCACACGACGTACTCCATATGCGAACCTTCGCGCCCCTAAGGTGATGGAGGCCCTGCATGGGTCCAACAGCCGAGTCAAGCAACGGCTCGGGAACCCTCCGGGAATAGGCAAGGTGAATCCAAAGGCGTACTCACAGCTTGTCGCTTCTGTGGGTCCCACACCACATATCATCGATCTTAAAGTCAGTGCGGGCGTCGATGAGCCTCAACGACTCCCGGCTGATGCAGCCGAAGCAGTCTATCATGAATTCCTCGCCCGAGAGGCCGAACGCCTTGGCTTGATCCCAAATGTGCCAACTCTTCAGCGCCTCGCGTTGAGATTCCCTCTCAACCGCGTGTCAGCAGTTGTTCGCTCCGACGCAACAGGGACACGTTCATCCGCAGTTGTCATGCCTGTTTTGAAACGGCAGCGAGCGTCAGCAGCCAACGTGGCGTCTGTGAGTCCCAATACTAGTGGCAGTGTGAAGCTGGGATTACGGTCGGATTTTGATTTTGAAGGAGCTTCGCTCGACTCAACAGATGCTTCGGGGGCTACACGTCAGGGCAGGAAAGGCTCAGGTTTGAGAGATCGCCGAGTTTCTTCGCGCTCAGAGGCTCATGAAAGCCTCGCCGAGAAGGAAGCCAATCAGTATCGGGCTTCAGGCTTTGCCGAACCGCTGGCAACGTCCTTAAACTGGCTAACGGAACCGCGTGAAGAGACTGAGACTAGTCGTAGTGGGCATGTATCCCCGGCGTTGAAAGGAGCCGCACCGGTAGGCCAAACGCATTCGACAAAAACCCAACGGATAGCATCCAATTTAGTTGGTTTAAGAGCAGGCGGTTTGCTTTTGAGCACTGGTATTGCTGAGGAAATTCGTGAGCTTGTGACCCTCGCCGCAGCCGTTACGAGCGGTGCAACGAATGCTACTGACAAGGATCTTTCCTCTACAAACACCCCGACAACCGGACAAAGCTCAAGCTTTCTCACTCCAGCACAGGCGCGATTGCGCCTGCAGGCTCGGCTGAAATCATATTTGGATCGCTCGAACGTCCAGCCTTCATCAAGCTTCGGGAAGTCCAATAAGAGCAATGACCAGATCCGCAGCCTTTTCAGCCACACTGGTTTGCTTGCTGGTCGAACTGCTGCAGCAGATCCGACTCAAGATGGCGAGGCTAATGTTCATGATTCTGGAAGTTCAACCCAGGACGACCCATTTGCGGTGTCCGTTTCGACCAGGGCTGCAACGGCATCGCTGCTATCCCCAACATGGCTCTTTGATGAAAGGGCGCTCAGACTTTTTGCCCCGACACCAATCGAGAGGGCAAGAGAATCTGCGCGAAACAAACATCTTCGCGCGGGTGCACGACGTCACGAGAATTCTCGGGATGGGCCCAACCTCATCGATGCAGGTGAGGCAATCAAGAGTGACGAGCTGGAGGATGCAACATCGGAAGATGACCATGCAGATGAAGCGGATGGAAATCACGATGGGACTCGTAACATTTCGACATCTTCTAGTGGAAGAGAAGATGCTCGCGCTCAGGACCGCACGTGGACAATCCCGTTGGATATTCGAGACCCTTCTGTTATGAGGGATATCCTTGCCTGGTATCGACTAACTGGCTCTGAGCTTGCGGAGGCGATTGACCCACGACTAAGATTGCAGAGTTTTGAAACCGATGAACAGGACCTTCACCAGGACGGTTACGCCCGATATCCCGGCGACGTTATTCGTCGCACATTCCAAAGCGCAGTTGAGCGGGCTAATCACGACTTTGAGCCCACACAGTACGTACATATCGATGCACGTGACCCATCAAATCCATCCTTACTCGTTCCGAAGCACTCCAAGTCGCTTCGTGAAGACGTGGATTCGCAGCAGCCCTCCGTTTCTTCCGCTACTCAAAATGGACAAAAACGGAAGGACAAGGCGAACAACAGTCTGAGCAACGAGATTCTAGATGTTTGGGGAGTGCCGATCATGGCACCTGAGATCCCCTTCGCTTGCTTTACGCGGTTCAACCAAGCACAGATTGCAGCTAAGCTGCCACCTGTTCGCATCCCTGCTACAGCATCAGTTCTCCACATTGCTAGGGAGGAAACACTGAAGGCAGCACTGCGCGCAGCAGAAGAGGCAGCAGCAGCTTCATTGAGCTCAGCTGCACCCATCGGGACAGCTGCGGACACGGTCTTAGCGGCATCAACCGCGGCTGCGTTACGAGTCGCGAATTCTGTGGTGACTCTTCTTCCGAATGAGTCCATGTACAATCGTTTTCTGTTAGAGGACGGGACACAAGCAGCATCTGGTATTTCGTGGGCTGCAATCAAGAGTCTGGTAATTCCGAACGATATGAGTTCGAGTGACGATCAAGCGGATAATTCAGGGCTGAGACAGGATGCAGATTCCGTGCGAACGTTGGGTGCACCCGGATACGCGGGTAATGATACTGTAGCTCCTCTCGGCTCGCTGAATGTGAGTCAGCTTCCAGGCGACGCCGCTGATACAGCGACACGGAACTCGTCAACGATGCAAGGTTCCGAATCCACAAATGATTCAAACCAGACGTCCTCTGAGGGTGTCTCCGGAGACGTCATTGCCCAACTTCCTGGTCGTTTACTCCTCAAGAGCTTAAAGCCTCCCACAGTCACCGTCAATAAGCTCGTCGGTAATGCGTTCGATCCACCGCCGATCGACGCACCAGGACGAAGACCAGACAGGATACTAACTGACCTGAGCTCGTTCTTTGACAGCAAAGATGACGAAGAGGCTATCAACTTACCACGTTTGTTGCTGGAACTTAAGGCTCCATTCGTTCCTCGTCGTGAGTATGTTCGCCATTTACAGCGCACCTTCATTGAAGCTATTCCATGGGGAGCGTACGAGAAGCACTACTCAATGGGGACATTTCTTGCGGTGCGAGGGTACATCGCATCGCATGATGTACACGAGCTCATTATCATCTGCGCTCACATCGTCCATGCCGTGCTATTCCGCACAGGGCGTATTAGATTACGGCAGCGAACCAAGCAGAAAGTGGCAGAAGCGCTTTCGAGTACATCTAGCACTCAGGGAGTATCGCCCCTCGATGCGTTTGAAGATCATTACGGAACTTCAGCAAAGAGTGAGGCAACGGAGCCTCATGGACAATCCGAGGATGCGTCAGTCACGCCTTCGTCGGAGCCCTCCGCTGGTGATGGGGCAACGACTCACACTCAAACCGAGGAGAATGAGGAGGATGCTGAGGTCAGCCATGAAGCAATTGATGTCTTGGTACAATGCGCTCGCGCCATCTTTGCACATATTGAGTCCTGCGGCAGAAAACACAAGATCCACAGCGATCAGTTGCCAATGAGCGTTCGTCAGCGTGAAATTGAATCCGAGAACATTCGTGCCGGCTTTGTTCCCGAGCATTGCGTTCGGCGCCTCAATCAAAGGATTCTTGGTGACGAATCCGCCTCAACCTCATTGAGGGAAAGAGATAAGCTCAAGATGAAGGCCAAGCTTGAGTCGAAACGCACGTATACAATCTCGTACACAACAGTGGTACGACCTCTATTGTTAGATGCCATTGACTCGTGTGTAAGTAATCTGATCTTTAGGCATTTCAGGGAGTGGCACAAGGTCCCATCAATTTGTGAATCCACACAGGCACTCATTACGCACATCATCGACGCTGTTCTAAACGAGCATGGAAGTGCGATTCGTCCCGAGCCACTTAGGCATGCTAACCTCGGCCATACTACTAGATCTCCGACCATCACAGCTCTGCTGAACTTGGGCTTGAGCATGAACAATGCAGGAGCCGATGCTAGATTACGAAAGGTGGTACACGATCTATTTCCAGCATCGGTTTACCACAGCGATCACACTGCGTTGCGTCGTCTGCTTTCAGGCATGCTGACCTTTGGCCTGACATCTTTGGCAACGGTTTCCAAGGCACTACGATCTTCGCTTGGAGTCGACGACAGCCGAAGATCGGGCGGTCATCACAAACTGTCGGCTCCAGCGTACGACTTAACCGCGGCAGCTGAGCTGGACCGCGTGCTTTTGGTAGCGTTACAGCGGCTTGAGGCCAAGCTGAGATCAAATCAGAGCGAACACTCGGATCTTAGCGGCACAGCACATCCCTTCTCTCCTGTTGGTTCGGCAAACCTCATAATGCGCGTGATAGAGCCGTCTGAGGTTCCTGAGGCCCTATTCCGCGTTCTATGCTATGTGCGCTCCCGAATTAAGAAGTGGGACGCCTTCGCTAAGTCCTTAATGGGCAGAGATGGAATGGGGCAGCGAGATGTGATGGAGGGCGTCACCAAAGAAAGCGCCGGGAGCGCTCTTGTCGTTCGCATCACCAACAAACCGGATTTCTCTCAAGTCCCCGGGGTGAACATTGATCACCCCAATGATAAAGGTCTTCCAGGCGAGCTTGCTCATGCCGCGACCTCTGCCACGGCCAATCTTGAGCTCGAGCTTGATGATCATATGATTTCAAGATGCTTTGAGAAATACGATGGGGATCACTTAGGCACGGTTCGTTACACTTACATGCATGATGCAACGCTCCCGAAGTTCCACTCGAAGACTCTCCCTCGTGGCCAGTCGCATGAACGAGCTGCTTCCATCAACAGCCTCACGTCTACTTCGTCAACGCCGGATCTCGATATGTACACTTGGCTTGAGCGTCCATCTTTGTATTCCCCCTGTGCTGGTTCGAAGACATGGAATCGAGCGGTCCAGCTATTGATTCATGAGGGATCCAGGCACATGGTTTTGGCTCCCATTCTGTTAACTGCAGCAGACTTGGCTCTGATTCCCGTGGAGAGGGGCGAAGGTCGGACCAGCTCGAGCAAAGTTGTTTCCGGCAGTGCAAGTTCACCGACTGGGTTTGACTGGAAGACAGCTTTTCCGGTCTTGGCTTTGACATCGATTGACGTTAGCGAACATTTGACGCATGATGCGTTCCAATCAGATGAAATGTACCTTCGACGCTCAAACACACCTGGTGCAAGTGTTTTTGAGCTAGTCTTGCCTGCATATGCATTTGCAGCCCCCAAGCTATCATGCTCAACATGGACCCGTGCGGTCCCACTCGGACTTGCACCGATGCAGGAGCGCCGCCGTGACGAAGGACATGCGGTAGCGTCTCGTGTAGAACCAAACTCCGTATCAAGTGTGAATAACATTTATCCATTGCGCAACGCCACGTCATCCGCGGCTAAGGTCAGCGTCGCTGCGCTTCGAGGTACAAGTGCATCAGCACTTGGGGTAGTTTCGGGCGACGACTTCGGGGAAGCCCACTCTACCTTCTGTTTCGAAAGTCAACCATTTGCAGGGCTGCTGAGCCACCTAGATTCTCATAAGCAGGAGGGTCTCGGAGGCACTACTCGCAGAAAAAGCTTCGCACAACCATCGCCCAGAGACGTCCCTTCGGCTCATAATCCCGACCAAACGAGCAACCTAAACCCAGGCCAGGCGAAGCCACCCTTGCTGTCCTTCGCAGTGCGAAGAGGTCTTCACGTTGTCGCGGAACATGAGTTGGCAGCTACCAAGCCAGGAGGTGCTCGACTTCGGGTTGCTGGACCTAGGCTCCTTAGTGCTGCTGCGGCAGCACCATTAGCGCGGCTATATCCACCCAGCTCACATGATGTGGAACCGACCCGAGGAAACGTACATGCTGAAGTTAATACGGCTTCGCCAACAGTGCTTCGAGGGCCACCAGTTCCCAAGTTTTATCGCACTCAGCTTCGCACCGCGGGTAACTGGGGATTGTCTGAGCTCGCCGACTCGAAGGGAATCGACGGAGTTACATCAGTCCCTACCACTTTGTCGTCAGCGCAGGGCCAGGATCAACTCGGTGATTTAGTATTCCATGGTACGCCGGATCTTACAAGCGAGGCAGATTGGATGAAGGGAAGTGCTGGTTCAGGATCAATGATCAACTTGCCAGAACCCCGACCCCTTGAAAACCGAGAGTTCCCAAAACGTGGTAGCCCTCAGTAGTTTGCCCGCCTTGTCAATGCCAGGTCACCTCATAAAGGTCGAACTATGTACAGTAGTGTTTTATTTCACTTTATCCCTCGAGATGCGTATGAGACATGCTCGTTAAGATGATCGATTAACTAAAATGAGCGTAGAACGCTGGTTTTCCACATCGTTTGTCAAACAAACTGTTGGGGAAGCTAGGACTATGCAATGTGTCGTCCACCTGAGGGCTCAGGCGCGACGTTGCAGTCAGAAACAGCCGTAAGGGGCAGGTATACTTCAATTCGTCCATAACCTTCTCCATAATTTGCTCTGCCTCAGCTGCGGCGTCATCGGAGAATTCCGTTGGTGGAATCAATGCTCTCGCAAACCGACGAATGAGAGGCGTGGCATGTAAGACGTCGGGCGTCAGTCCCGACTGACACCAACGTAGAGGCAAAGGAATCCCATTATAAACTATGCGAACGAAGTATTGATCCATCTCAGTATCTAGCTCGCTGATATGATGACTGCTATTTGTGAGACCGGTAACCCACTGAATAGCGTTGGTCACCCTCTCTGCTCTGTTCTGCTGATCAGCATGAATTGTTGCTTCTCTGGACAGGAAATGCTCAACAAGACTCGGCGCGGACAAGAGAGGCGAGTTTCTCACATCCCCGGTGTCTCCCACAGTCCCATTAATATAGCCGTAGGATGAATTAGAGGCAGGGAAGCTCTCGTCGAGTCTCGCTCCAAATCCCGCCTGCTCAATTCCCCCAGGTGGGACTTCGATTCGCGACTTTATAAGCTCGAATTCGATATGGGATGCATAAGGAGGCCATGATTGAGTAAAGTTGTACGCATCCAGGGCAACGAGCATCGCCATTAGCGATGTGTCGTGCCCACTATACAGCGAGAAGCGCAAACTTTGGCTGTTACTAACACCTGACATGGAGGGAGCCTCGAATTGAAATCGCTGTTTGCGCCCGAAGTACTTTTGGGGGAGTTGCGAAAGAACACGATGAAGGATGTTTGAGCCGAATTGATGAAGGAATCCACCAATCATGAGCTGAGAAGATTCGATGCGGTTCGGGTAGAAGTACAGATACATATCCTGCCACTTGATTTCGTCCTCGATTTCTTTAAACAGCTTCGGCGTTACATTACCAGGCATTGTGTTGTTGTTGCAGAGATGAGAACCAAGACAGTCAAAGAGATTCCGAAGCTCAGTTTGATAATGCAAGCCTTGCATAGCTTCACGAACCCGCTCGGCGAGAGAAGTTGTTACTGTCGCGTTGTGAGCCTGCCATTCAGGATGATTTCGAACCTCTACCATCATTTCCATGATCCGTGGACATGCAGCGACATTAGGTGCGAATGTTTCAACTAAGAAGTCTGCGGTGTAGATCGGAACCTGAGGCAGCAGACTGGCCAATCCAATCTTGACAAACTCTTCTTTCGACCCCGGCTCGCCACCATTCTCTCCAAGATACTCCCTGATCCACAGTTCAGCCAATCCCATCTCCGTAAAGCCCGTAAGTAAGGACTGTGCAGAAGCTAGCGTACGAGGGATATCAGTCGATCGAACGAAGATGCGGTCTGGGTGCATCAACGTTCTGGCGCCCCCTAGCAAATCGGCGTATGTTTGATAAAGCTTGGTACCTAATTGACGTAATTGCCTTACACCATGGGCAGTAAGTGCTCCTGTGTGACAGTTGCCTTTCCAAACGTTTGAGTTCGGCATAAACCGCTTGGGCATGGCGATCGAAATGGATTTTGTCATCGTGGCTCGCCTCGGTCCTCTCGATCCGTGATGAGAACCCCGTTCACTGAGCAGTGCCCTCCCAACCCTTTCGTCTTCGTATGGAGGCTCCACGTCTGCTCCATCGTCCATCTCGTCTCCTTCGCCCCTTCCCATCGAGACTGCAAATCGTTCTCTGAAGTATCTCCGGTAGTTATCAATCGATCGGCTGACGTCAATCAGGTCGCCTTCGTCATGGTTGCGTTCATCGTGGTGCGCTCGTCGCCGTCGGTGAATTGTGGGCTGCCCATTTCCTGCCCGACGACTTGAACGTCCATAGGTCTCGACGCTTCGAGATTCTCCTGTCGCAGCGTCCACGTGAGCCATCATGATGTCAGTGCTGAGATCATCGTATGCATCGGCAAGCTCGTAGCTGTGGGCTGTGCGTCGTGCACTCCTGGACCAAGTGTCGTCACTGCGGTCCCTGCTGCGAAGGTGCGGTGGCAAGGTAGCCAATGCGTTCTCTGAGGTACGGTACATCTTGACTCCAGTTGTAATATCGTAATCTCCGCATTCGAAGGCGTCCTCACCCTCCCAACATTTGGTTACGGTGGAGCAGGGAATTCTATCACCATGTCGAAATAGTGTAGAAACGTGCACATACTCGAACTAAATCGAGACATCAGGCAGTCACATAGTCTCACGGGTTAGCAACCGTTACACACGAACAAGTTCCGGAGATTTTGGCAGGGGTATTACGTGTCAAATGTTGGATCTGGGTCAGATCAGCTATGATGATCAAGTTATACGTACCATGCTCTGAAGAAGCTCACTAGGCCGATTCACGCGGGGCGACGCATATCCACAGTATTCCAGCTCCACACTCTTGATGTCCTCGGCTTGAGTGCTTGAGCCGATCAAGCAGAAAAGTGTAGTAAGCGCTAGAATCCAGCGCGTGGCCGGAGTGCGCCACAGTGCTAAGCGGTGTATTACACTTCCACAGCGATCTAGAAGCGGAATGCTCATTTTTTACTATACCTGCACGAGTAGGATACCCGAAATTTATGCATGCGCTCTTGATGCCTGTCAGCAAAATTTTCAGGCTGACCAGGGCAAGGGGGTCTGTCGGGGAGACACCGGGCCTGTGATAGGACAAGCCAGGACTCAGCGGAGACTTCATCAACATATCAATACAGATGAGTTCATCTCACTTTCGCTTCGCTAATTTCTGAAGCGAACTAGCACCACCTGGAGATATTCCACCTCCGACGAGATGACCTGTGGATAATAGGATCTTGGGCCGCTCCAGCATCAGCGAGGCACTCGCACGCAACGAGGGGCCGATGGTGATTCCTCTTCTGAGCTGAAGCAATGGAACAGCATCACTCGTTGACTTGTGGTCGTCCAGCGAGCTATATGAGGAGAGATCTCCATACGGACTGGCAGTCTTCTGAACATGGCGATTGATACCCTCGTTGAGCTTGTAACCCTCTAGGAGATGCGGCAGCACATCAACTTTGACGCGAGGAGGCTCAGCTTCAATCAGAGCCATGAGCTGTCTGTCATTCTCTGCATGCGCTTGTGGGTCGTATCCAGCCAAAATAGCAAATTTCTCGTCTTCGAGTTTGCGGTACTGTTCAATCTCCACATACAAGCGGCTGACCGCAGAGGGAACAGCAGGTGGAGGAACCGGGAACTGCTTCCCGTGGAAGCGCTCGTAGGGACGCAAGTTTTGCTCAGAGCCCTTTCCGCCGACAGTGTTTGAATCATTCGAGCCTGAAACTCGATCTGAAGATACGCCCGAGTCCCCAGAATCAGACATGTTGGAAATCATTGGGTTATTGAGCGAGGACGGCATGTTGGCCGACGCTGAGGCGCTGTTGTTATATGCGGAAAAGGCCGCAGCGGTCCGATTCTGCCTCATTTGTGGGACAAAGAATGGGTTGTCAAAGCAGTCCAGGAGGAAGTTAATCACAGGAGAAGAGGCATCACGATAAAAAAGTTGGAACTCGACCAGGTCGATCTCACCATTGCTATCTGTTACAACGTCACGAACCAAATCGCTGATCTCCTCCGCAGTGAGGTGGATACCTTCTTGACGATTGCTCTCGACAATCGAGTTAATCAGAGCTGACAAGGGTATCTTGCCACGACCGCTTTGGTCCAGAAGTCTGAACCGCACTGCAAGAGCGTCGCGTTGTTCGGGTGTGAGTTGTCGAATTGGACGCACCCACGCCTGCGCGCGCTTCCATTGACTCTGGGGCACCTCCAATAGCACATTATTGAGGAGTTCTCGGAAGGTCAACTTGACATCATTCTGGAGGCCGGTTCCACTCGCGACCGTCGATGAAGAGCTCGATGCGCCTGGCGATGCTCCAGAGCCGCTTCCAGTACCTGTGGTCGAGCCATACGAATCCCCTGAGAGCGACACGTCCGAAGTCGCATTCACGGTAGTCGAACCAACCTGCAAACCATCCACTGCAGAGTCTGTCGTATCAGAGGACGCACCACTAGAACCTATGTTCATGCCCATGCCGGTGGCGATCGATGATGAATAATACAGTGCGTTTGCTATTTCCGTTTTCCGTGCCATCAGTCGCTTGGCAAAAAAGTTAAACTCATCAACCTTTCGCATAGCCTCAATGCAACTTGAGAGAGACGCTCTGCCCTCAAACCTACTGTCAATGCGGTCAAACAATCGTTGCAGTCGTTGGACAAATCCACGATCAATTTGCTTCGGGATCCATGAGTGCAAGATTCGTCTTTGATCAGGTGTGAGATCACAGTAGATTATGTCTAACATGAATGGAAACGAGATAAACAAGGGTTGCGATGTAAGCTGTGACATGGGTGCCTGAATGGGATCGTTAGATAACAAGTCAGAGTCATTGCTCGCAATAGAAGAATCAGAAGGATCAGAGAGCGATGCAATAATGGCATCGACATTGGCTGATTCTGACGCTTCGCAATCGCCGATAGAAGACGCCACGAGTCGTTTTGCCTCATTGAGTGTCAGAACGATGTGCGCTTCATATTGTGAGAGCGCGTCAGCCGTTTGTCGATGAAGCTGTTGTTGTTGCTGTTGCAGCTGCCTTTGCACTTGAGACAGAGACTGTGGATCACTCAATGGGCCTTGTGGATTCACGCCTTGCACCGTGCTGCTAGTTGATTCGCCAGTATAGTTAACTGAAGGGAAGCGCCTTGAGTTGGCGGTCCTCGCCTTTCGCTGCTCCACGAAGTGCATGGCAACCCGAGCCTGAATACCGCTATCCGAGAATATCGAGGAAACGGCCAGGTCAATGTCTCGGAGTGCGGAGAAACCTGTAGAGGACGAGGTGCTGCCACTTCCGCTTCCAGAGCCTGACGAAGAATGCACTCTCTTCAGTTTCGACATATTGACAAAGCCAATTCCAGCAGGGTCGAGTGAATCAAACAGCATCGAAAGATATTGGACGTCCTTGATTGTAGTTTTCGGACTAAAAATAAATCTGCTGGCAGCACGTAGTGCTACCGGCCCCATTCGGAACTGCGGTGGCCAAATTAACTGCGACTTCATTAGTGAATCGGACGTGGCACCACCTCGGAGACGTGTGCCGAGTGCTGTTCGCTCTCGTGCCAATGGATCGTCTTGTGTCGGAGTGAGAGCACGAGTGTTCCCTTGCATGCCCTTCGATAGCGTCTGCAATTGCAGATGTGCCTTTAGCTCCTCTGTCTTGTTGCTGAGCTTCAATGGATCAGAACCTGGGGCAGTGCCACTTGCCGCTGCTGCACGGTCCCCGCCCTGAGTTCGGAACTCATATCCTAATAGCTGAATGAAATGCGGTGCTAGTGATCCTGACAGATTCTCGGTCACAATACTTCGCCTTTGAAACGTTGTGACCAACGTGGAGAGCGTGGGTGAGCGCATGACCAGCGACAGGAACTTATTGACATTTAGGGGACTCTTCTCAGACGACTCATTGCGGCTCGGCTTCCCTGGACCCCTGGGATTGTTATCAGTACTCGCCTTCACACGCCCTCTAGTCATTGACAAGATCATGTTTTTCGTGGTCATTGGGCATGGTACGGAGGCAGCCGCGACGAATGACGACAACAGGGGTGTTGCCAGCAAGAGCTTCAATTCGGCTAGTGGAGGAATTGGGAGCCTCAGTATTCGAGCGATTGCGGAGACGACAGACCGCACGAGATCCTCAAAGTTATCAGACGATAGCACACCCCGAATGGGTGTATCGAACAGGTGGAACAAGGTAACGAGTTTCTTCCGCTCAGGGGAGTCCGATGATGAATAGTCCGGCCAAGAACCATATCGTCCCGTACGTGTGACGCCTAGGAACGAAGATGGTTGTGCACCCTCACGCTCGTCCGGAACCGACGAGGAGGAAGGAACCTGACGTGGCTTCTTCGGATCAACCGCCGATAAATTTGTGGGTTTCCGATCTGATGCGTCACACAGCAGGACTAGTACGCACATCACATCGATGAGGCTTACGGCCGATGTTGTTGCAATTTGCCGCTGATCTGCATGACGTGGTCTCCCTCCGAAGGCACGCCACAATACATAAGGAGAGGGGATCAACAGCGGCTTATAGCCTGCGAGTAAAGTGTCATGTACTTCCTTCGCGGCTGATAGATCTCCTTTCACTTCCAGCTGGAGCAGCAATCCAGATGCTGCATCCTTTTCGGCCTCGTATTCATCATAGTGTGCGGCCAAGGCGTGAATGTTGCCCTGGCATTCCAGAGAAAAGAGCTTCTCGAATAGCTCCAAGTCTACTCGGAAACCAAACCCTTTCTGATGCTGTTGGAACTGCAAGAACAGGTCCTGAACATCTTCAAGGTTCCAGTAGCAGAAATGCCTGAACACTGCAGGTACCTTTTCCCAAGAGAGTTCTTGGTTTAGAATGGCATTGCCCATGCTTTGCTGCAGTGCGGCGTTGCTGACCTTTCACTCCGCCGGCTGGAATCTACCTACTATCCACTGGCCCGCACTCGGTCGCGCGGTAGCAGGGTTTGCCTCACTGAGTTGTTTTCGACGGGGGTGATTGGGCAAATGATGATGTGTTTAGAGACAAAACCACCTCCAGAATAATGCAGCCAGAGGTCCAGACTGAAATGGTAAGTCCGCTTGCTTGGCCACTATGCCTACGTCGAGATACAGCGATGTGGACAATGTAACTGGGATAACCGTTTCCGCTGTGTCAGGCGATGATGAAAAGGTAGCGGCGGGTAACTCGCAGCATTTTGCTTTGCCTCAGAGTGTGGTTGCGGGCTATACGCGAAATGTTGCGAGTTCACCCCCTCCAACCAAAACCGAGCCACAGCTGAGGAAAGTAACGGATGGGTTCAAACACCGATTTTAAGCATTGAAATATGAGTGATGGTACGTGCAATTTTGAATTTTAGTCGTTCCCTGCTGTTCTCGTCTGCATGGCCTTACATCTGCATCCCACTTTATCCTCGCGCTTCGTGCCACATCCCTGGCATTTCATCTCTCTTTATGAGTTTCTTTGCTGGTTTGATTTTTTGAATTGCCTGTGGTGCGGAGACCCGCCATGGAGTGCTTGCCAGCGGGTAAAGTAGCATTGATTCGATAGAAGCCATGAGGCCAAACATGTCAATCTCCATCGTGGCTGCTCGACCACTCATAGTGCTTCATTCCCCGCCTCACACCTCCCCGCCCCATTCCTCCGATCCCACACAGAACAAAGCCAACTAGCAACCCAGCTGCAGGATTTCGAGACGGCGAAGGCATATCTACGGAAAGCCGATGCTAACGGTCGTACCCTCTACGACCACCTCACCAACGTCATCCTCACTGTGGTCAAGGAGAAGCCAGAGAACCCGCTTGAAGCCATTGAGAGCATCTCCGTCAAGGTGAAGTCCGGTACCAATGACCCCACCGTGTACAAGGAGGTTCCTCCCATCGCTCCACAATCAGAAGAGGCCAAGAAGCTGGCTGAGAAGATTGAGAAGACGCTCGTGTTGAATGAGCCCGTTTATGACAACGAAGAGCCCCTTCCCAGTGTTCCTATCCAGGACGTCGTTTCTGATCTCTCCCTCCTTGAATGGGCGGGAGTCGCGTTTAGCCAAGAAGATGCTTACAAGCTGTCTCAGTCCATCCAGCGATTGGCAGACGAGTTGGCACTGGAAGAGGTCAAGTTTTTCGGTAAGATTTTTGGTACACAGAAGGACTACTACATCGTCGAGGCTCGAGCCAATCCAAACACAGAAATTACAGATGATTCACCAGAGCTCGAGCCTTGGGGAAGAGGCGTAAATGAGTACACCTACTACGTCTCCAACTCCGTATTGGGTCCTTGGACAGCCCTCCCCTTGCTCCGTCCCGAATGGATTGTCATTGCTCGTAACACTCGCCGCTTCTTGACTGGTAACCTCGATGCTCCTGTTCTTGGCTTCCCTCGTTTCCCTGCCAATGAGGCTGCATATCTCCGTGTTCAGATCGCCCGCATTGCTGCAGCAACCTGGGTTGCACCCCAGGGCTATTACATGCAAGAAGAGACAAACAATGGCTACGAGCTTCGACCAGATGAAGGCTTCCAGGGTATTGATGCACTTGATCTTCTGTCACCCAACAATTGGCAGCATGCCAGACGAGGCATTCTGACGCAAGGCCGCGTGGATCCTTACATCCCAGAGCGACTTGATGACGAGGAACCTCAGGACCAGCAGGAGGAGGAGATGCCTTTGCCCCTGCTTGCTCCATTGAGTGAAGACAACCACGGATTTGAGCCACTCAATCGTGAGACCGAGGCAACTGGCTCTTGGACTTTCAACGTTGCACCCCATGAGCGATCGAACAACGCTGTGGCGTGTGCATATTCACTCGCATGGCCCGGGGCTGTCACCGTCTACAAGGACCGACGAGTTGTGTCGATCTACGTTGGCTATGGTGTGAAGTACATCAACGGCCCTTACTCACCTCCTCCACCACCTCCAATTCAGCAAGAGTATGCTGCACCCGTCGACGCCGATACTGGAGTGGATCCTATGGAAGAGCAACCCGATCCTCAGCCCGAGAAGGATGATGATGAAGATGACGAAAACGATGAGGAGGTGCTTGATGAGGACGAGGAACCTTTAGATGAGGATATGTAAATGTGGGTGTAGATCGCATGCACCTCAGCCAAGTCACTCGTCGCGCAGCACATTTCTAGCTCTTTGTTGGTTGGTGAGTACAGATTTCCACTTAGTCCCAAATGTAACACTATTTGATTCCGCCTAGGCATAAAGGAACGCAACTGAACTTTCAGGCTAGATTTTCGAGCAATGAAACTGAAATGGTTGAAAAGTATCATGAATATGTTTATGCTGCACACGTATATTACTTTACATTATGTCCACAGACCGGACAAGATCTTCGAGTTGGGAAGTATTCAATGGGTGGATATTATCACCCCAAGGCGTTGTAACGGCAGAATCTACGCCTCTATCTGATGCTGTTGCTACACGCAGGAGCTCGTCGACACTTATCCTGCAGTTGAGATGAGCGGCAGCTAGACTGAGGGTGGAATTCAGTTCACCTGATAGATTCATAGTCAGTCCTCGGAAGAGTCCTTGGCATCGGACGTCTCCAGGACGCACAAGCTTGAGGCTGAATGATTTGAAAAATGACCCCAAGCCACAAGTCGAACGAGTCGACAACCGTACAAGCCTGAGTTGGACTTTGCGGCTGACAAAGAACCGTAAAGATTCATCTCCCGAATCGCTTGTGTTTCTGGCATTCAGTCTGGATCGGAGGAACGTGGCAAATGGGCCGGAAAGTGTGTAAAATGGAGTTCCTTCGTTGGAATGCGCACTTACGTCGACGTGAACATCAATCCCGCCGTCTGCTTCCACACGCACTGACTGGATTCTGGAGCACCACCACTGACCAAACCTGATCCACAAACGGGTAGTTTGTGAAGTTTCGGCGCGTCTGGAGAGCGCATCCAGGAAAGATGAAAGAGCATCCGCTGACACCACGTGTGTTGCTGAGAGGCACGCTGATGATACAGGCTTAGTGATAAGGGTCTGAGTCCCTACATACTTCCCAGCATGCACGGTAGATCCTTGAGAAGCTGGCGAGGCCGGGGCTAACGATGGAGGCGCAGTATTTGTGAATTGGTCTATCTCAATAGGCTCACGAGACAGGAGTGGAGCACGAATTGAAGCATACGGCTTGTTGCTGGAAGAGGTTGAGTCTTGGGTTTCGAGAGTGGATTCATCGAATAGCTGTGGAAAGAAGAACCTCAGAAGAGCCTCGTCTCCAAAGCCAGGAAGCTCTAGGATCTTATCAAACAAGCTTGCATCCGAGATTTCCTCCGTGGAGTCGACTGTAGCAAAGAGTCGCTGATAAGTCTCTCGGATTGTGGTGAGAGTAATGTTGTTGGGGTCGAGGCACCTGAGGAAGTACAAGAAATCGACTTCCTGTCCCATTTTCCGCTCCATGCCCTTGGCCGTTGACCTCACATACCCTGTAGCTTGCTCTACATCACCAGGTACATCGGTACGCGCATGGCCGTCAGCTGAAGATTCAGCGAAAGCATGTGGTGGAGTAGCGAGAGTCACGCCCGCTTCTCCTCGCTGTAGAGAGCCCACCTCGGGGTGATGGAGCTCTTTCCTCTCGTTGTGAAGTGATTTGAAGTACCGATTCGCCGAGCAATCGCCCGTCAGGCACTCATTGGATACATCATCGCACCACTCGAACAAGTCGTTCGCAGTCCCTCTGGGTGATTCAAGAACTGAAACAATGTTGGAACATAGAATTTCTCGAGATCTAAGGAAGACGAACTTCGAGTCGATCCAGCCTAGATCACCGACGGCGGCCTCCCTCTCGAAAAGCGCTGAAGTATTGGGTGGGCTTGAGTGCAGAGCTCTACGCCGCTTTCGACGGCAGCTCGAAAACATCCAATCGATAACTTTCTGGCAATAGCCTGTGGAAGTTGTAGAGCTGTCTTGATGGGGCAAGCTCTTCACCTGAACGCGCACAAGCCGTCGGATTTGTCTTTGATCGTCATCGGTCTCTAACACTTCAACTTCGGTCCCATGGAGGATACTACACCGGACGAGGCTATCCCTCCGGCAGAGATTTAATGTGACTCCGCACATCCTGAGAGGTCGCGGGTACACCTCTAGTAGTAATGGGAAATCGGGCGGCATGTCTGCTGGGCAAATGATGTACCCTGTTCTCGAGCTTGATGGAAGTGGGTTGGAACTTAGCAACGCATTCGAGTCTAAGCCTCCCATATCCAGATCATGCTTGGGCAAGGCAGAGCGAAAAGCCCCTGAGCCCTCTCCTCGATGTGTGATCACTTCACTGCACTCATTTGTAAGCTCAGCGTAAGGACCTGAGGTTCTTCCATCAAGGAGTAGCGGGGTAGCCTCATTTACGCTGGTATGCATGCTGGCACAACCCAGCAGCCCCGGATAGGCGGTAAACGCACTGCCCGCCCACCTCAAGCTCTTAGCAAGGTTCCGTTAATTCTCCTTGGGTGTGATATCTCCCAAGATCCTATCGGAACTGAGAATCCGGCAGGTGTAGAAGATGCAACACACCGTATACTAGCGCTGCAGCTGTGTGCTCTGTCGGTGACACAAGTGTTGGCTGCGGAATTCAGGATCTGGAAAGGTTGAGTTAATGGAGGCAAAAACTTTCAAAAAACCGAAAGGATTTTGTGGATCGCCACTGGTTCAGCTTTGTTGCAGCTGAGGTATGCAGGATGGAGGCGCGAGGAAACCCTAGTAAACCAGCAACAAGATGGTAAAGTGCCCACGGTATATGAGGAAATTAATAACTGTATTGTGAATCATGATATCTCTCTTATATACAAGCCGTTGCAATTTTTTCCATTAACCCTCAAGCTCTGAGCCACTTAGAAGATCAGCCAGCGGTGGGACGGATTCCAGGTCAATGTGGCTGAGTTCGACGGCACCCAACGCAACCTCGGGCAGCTCATCTTCTGCACGCGCCTCAATAACAAACCCTAGATCTAGTACGACGTCTTTAACATACGGGATGATGTTTGATGCCACAGCTCGAGCGGCATACGTGTACTCATGTAAGTCGACGTCCACTTCGAGATAATTGGCGCCCTGGAACCAGCGCTGGTGGACAGGTCCCGTAAGGAAGGGGGTCTCATTTTTGCTGCGTAATGTGCTTTGAAGCACAAAGCCCAGGTTAAGCTCGTCCAGATTCTTAATCCGAGGGATTGCTTTCATTCGACCCTTCATTGACGTGCTTGTTGAAGTAAGGTCGGCCTGCGCAAACTTCTGAAGCAAGTTAGCATAGCGCTGAAGAAGTTCTGGATTCCTTTGAATGGAAGAACTCCTGGAGTGGAAAGAATCTGCAGAAGTAGCCGTGCCGGGGAGATCAGCAAGACTCTTATTTTCTGTCTCGGGCTGCTGGGCTGCTGCTTCGCTACTGTTTGAGGCAGATAGTACGCCGAGTGCGTGAACAAGCTCTCGCCTACGTTCGCCAACTAGTGCAAAGTAGAAAACAACTCCGAACCCAGAACACTTTTCTGGCGATCGGACAGAAAATCCTGCCGAATAATCAGGGTACATGAACTGAATGACTAGGTATTGTGGGAAGGCAAGACCATCATCGGGCGCCTGCAGCAACTCTTTGCGCAGCACCTCAGTCTGATGCGGAGTGAGAGCAGGCGGGGCGAGGTCGCCGTGCTTCAAACCGCGAGTTGGAATGGTGATTCCAAGTGATGAGACTAATGAAGGTGGAATTGGTAGTGTGAGCTTGGAAGCGATGTGATCCGGTCGAGATGGCGAGCTGAAAATGTCCATCCCACAGAACTCCAACAGAGAAGCCTCTGATTTAATCTTCTTCTTGTCGGTGAGATATTTGGGTCCTCGCACCATAAAGTTTGACCCTGGCGCCTCCGTGTAGAAGGCGTAAGGAACCGTTGGTCGGCGCGGGACGAGGACAAACTCTGTCGCCGCGCTCACAGTAGCTGCTTGTGGCACTGCCCTCACGCCGAAGAGCGATTCACCAGCCGCATGTGGGGCATCCAGCTTGGCTGCTGTAGCTGCGGGAGCCGGCGCAATTTCATTGATTTGAGGAGTCGTGGTGGAGTCCACTGCAGATAGAGGGTCAATTGGGCCTGGTATAGCACCACCAGTAATTGCTGCAGCACGGGGTGAAGACGCGACTGTAGCTGTTGTTGCGACAGTTGCGTACTGCATATACGAGGAATTTGGATCCGGTAGTCTGGTGGATGCAGGCATGGCTTGAACACTCGTAGTCGTTGGCGGCACTGTGCTCCTCAAAGGTAGGCGACTACGTGGAGAAGGGTGACTTTCACTACGGTGGTGGGTAGGACTTCGTCCATGTGTGAATCTTATATCTCTTCGAGCAGGAACAGGGCTTGTAGACGAAGGAATTGTGCCCTCGCCAGGGGAATCCAGCTTCGCCTCCTTATCACTAGTTCGTTGGATGTTGATCAAGAGCCTTGCTGGCATTAAAAACAATTCCGATGGTTCACCAGAAAATTCGCTAAAGGATACGGAGAGAATGCATGACTTCGGCAATCTCGCCCACAAGATGAACACAAGGCCCCAGCCGAAAGAGGTTGCAAGAATCATCATGTTCTTTGAGCCTGACACGGTTGTGAGAGTATAGAACATCATGAAAATTGTGCAAAGCAGCACGAGGGTGGGTCTTGCACGTGCGGTAAAGATCATATAATTGGAAGTACCGAGACCTCCGTGTGTCGGGTTCGTGTAGTGGGAGCTGTACTTACCCCACCTTCTCAAGGATGCGTCGCCATGTTGGGGCGAATCAGCAGATAGAGGGCCTTGTGGTTGTGTTGACGATCGGTGTAATGTGGTCCTTTGACTAGCTTCGTATCCAACAGCCGTCGTAGGCGAAACGCGCTCGGGAGGGGTCCAGTTGAAGGATTTCGAGCCTTGGGATTTTTGGCCTCTAGGCTCAGCCGATGACGACCTCTGGCTTTCCAATGGCACACCTGCAACGATAGTTGGGTTAGTATCATAGGCCGCTCGACGTATCTCGTCACCAATTGCTCCTGAAGGTCCATGATGGAGCATTGGGCCCACGTCGCTATCACCGCTGTCAGTCACACCTGATGCGGAACGTTCAAGCGTGCTGGCTACCAGGCCGGCAGCGCCATTAGCGTCGCTAGATGCGCTTGTACGGCGTGCGACTTGTCCTGACGAATCCTTGTGCGCCAGGACATACTCAGTGATTTTGGCTCGAAGGATCCCAACGGCAATATCAAACGGGGTCTGTGGAGGGAGATCCTGTGCAAGCTGCATCAGAATATCCCAGTCATTGCAGATGTCATTTTCCTCGTCGGCGTAGGCCACGCTGGCCTGTTCTCCCTTCAGCACAATGCGGTACAGTGGACGGTGTGCGTTTGACGAACCCCGACGTCGCTCATCCTTTCTGATCTGTACCTCAAAATACTCCGAGCTCTGGAAGAAAGAATGGGGGTATATACAATCACGTACGGTGAGAAAGTTATTATACGTGGCCGAAATGTGCGTAGGCATATGCATACCAGCCAACAAGCTCGTACGGTGAACTTCTTACTTACCAAAGAACACTCAAAAACTTTATAGCTGGAGAAATTGAGCAGTGTCGAGGTGAATGTGATGTCCTCGGGCACTATTAGTGGCATGGTTGGCACAATCTACCACAAGAATGGGTCGTTTGTCAAGATCACCTGGCCAGTACCACAATTCTGAATAGGTGCAAAAGTTGATGCAAAACTTCGGTTAATTTTTGGAACCGTTTCTCATGACGCATGCCAGCTGCGGTTAAGAGGATTAGAGATCAACTTTGTCGTAGCAGTTGGGTCTCAGGGAACCTTGACAAACAGATGAAGCTGATATGACACTATAATACAAGGACGGTGTATGTAAACGTAGGCAGAGTGTAGAATTCCAGAGTGAGTAAACTGGCAACTAGCGAGTCTAAATCCTCGCGCAGGGAGCATGGCAAGGAGAATCGATTAGGAATTACTAGTGAGCGTGAAACGGTGGAGTCCTGTTTCCACCACGATGCACTTAACGACGCTTGTATCGCTTCTTGCTCTTGAAACCACCTTTACCCTTGGGCTTGCGACGCTCGGCCTCAAGTTGCTCGTGGATCTTGGTGCGACGATCATATGCATTCTGTGCCTCGCGGAAGCGGCGAGTGTTGGAAAGGTCGTGACCCAGGAGCTCAGCGGAGCTGCTGTCAGCGTATCTTCGCTGCTTGGGATTGACACCTTGCTTGACGTGTGTCGGAGCGTCATCATCATCGTCTTCGTAGGGAACACCTTTCTCTTCAGCCTCGGCTTGTGCAGCCAGTTTGCGTAGCTTTGCTGCCTTGCGAGCGGCGAGCTCGTTCTCTTTAACGGTGCGGAGGATGCGTTTGAGAGCATCAGGACCAGCACCATCTCGCTCCATCTCAGCCTGACGCTCCTTCTCTTCGCGATGTGCCTGACGCTTGAGTGCCTGGGTGAGCGCTTGAGGATTCTTGATGGCCCGGATGATCTCCTTAGACTGTCGAATTTGCTTCTCAGTCAACGTGCCAGCTTGGCCGGCAGCAACCTTAGCCTCATGCTCAGCAAGCTTGGCTTCCTCCTCACGCAAGGCCAGTTCTGACTCGAGCTTAATCTTCTTCTTACGTCGCTCCTGTCTTGACAAACCACGGAAGGGATCTTCTTTCGATTTAGCCTTTTCTTTTGCAGCAGCGAGCTCTGCTTCAATTTCGGCTGTGCGAGCCTTGAGCTCCTCAAGCGTAAGCTTTTCTTGTTTCTTCTTAGCTTTGCGTTCCTCTCGTGCCTGCTCAACCAACTTCTTCTTCAGATCCGCACGCGACTTAACGCCTTCCATGGAAACTGATTTCGATTCTTCTTCGACGTATTCGTCACCTTCATCATCCGGACTACGGTAGCGCTTGCCAGCAACAAGTGGAGCAGCCATCTTTGCTGCTTGACGCTCCTGCTCGCTCTGGAACCATTCTTTGGCTGGTCGTGCGAGAATCTCCTTATGATGCTTGATAAGGTTTGCAGCCTTAGTCGCCCTCATTTCAGCATCGCTGAGTTGCTTCTCTACCTTCTCTTCCTCCAAGACCGCTTCAATTTCCGGTGCAAGCTCAGCGATCTTATTCGAATACTTAGTAATGACGGACGGAGGAACAACACGTTTCCTGACAACATTCTGTGCAGATTTCATGATCATCTTCATCAATCGACGTTCACTGTCAGTAATCAGTGAAACGGAGCAACCCTGATTACCAGCACGTGCGGTACGGCCAACACGATGAATGTACTGTGGCAGGTCTCGTGGCAAATACATATTAATAACTGTTTGCACACCTTTGATATCGATACCACGTGCAGCCAAGTCAGTGCAAATCAAGAAGTCGACCTTGTTTTCACGGAAAAGCTCGAGAGCCTCTGTGCGTTGTGCCTGGGTCAAGTTACCATGCAACTCGGCAGCATTAAGCCCGCAGAGTCCGAAAACGATCATCAGATTGTGTGCATCCTTCTTCGTGCGGGTGAAGATGATCGTACGTGTTGTGAATGTCCGCTTACACAGGGCAAGCACAATCGCTTGACGAAGAAGAGGAGTATCATTCTGGATACGAACAAACTCCTGGATCAGGGTGTCGACGATTGCCGACTCTGGGTCGATCATAATGCGGCGAGGATTGCGCAGCGATAGATTGATCAATTCCTCCACTCCGGGCGTTAGGGTCGCGGAGAAGAGCATGGTCTGGCGCGACTTGGGACAAGCTTTAACGAGCTCCTTGGTTTCATCAACGAAACCCATCTCGAGCAGTCGGTCAGCCTCATCAAGAACAAGCATCTCGATTTCTTCGAGACCCACACCCATCGTGTTCACCACGTGATCGATCATACGACCGGGGGTGGCGACGACAATATCGGGCTTTGTGCGCAATTCAGACGTTTGCTTGGTTGCGGACACACCACCAACAACGCAGCAGACACGAATGTCCGTGAATCGTGTGAGCTTCAACGCCACGTTGTAAATCTGCTCCGACAACTCTCGAGTGGGCGACAATATCAACGCCCGAATAGCCGGATGTCGGTCGCCGGCTTGAAGCAAGCGCTCGATGATGGGTACAAGGAAGGCAACAGTTTTACCAGACCCTGTTGCAGCATTAGCAAGGACATCGCAACCTGTGAGAGCGATGGGAATGGCGGCTGTCTGCACAGGTGTTGCCGTTGTAAAGTTCATTGCTCGAATGGCTTGGTCGAGAGGGCGTGACAGTCGCAATGCTACAAAGTCGACTGTCTTGTCCTTCGTTTGTCGTGCAAAGATGTCTTGGTTGAGAACTCGCTGAAATTCTTCTTCCTCAACTTTCTTCTGCTCACGGCGTTTCTTCCGAGTCTCTTCATCCACATCGTCTTCCTCTTCGTCTTCGGAGGCAGATGTGCTATCAGTATCACTGATACTTGCTGAAGCAGCCGCGGCCTGGGCACGCTTTGGCTTACCCTTGCGAGCTGCTGCTGTCGTCATTTCATCGCCTGATTCGGAATCGGAGTCTGCCTCACTGCTGCTTTCGCTGTCGCTGGAGCCGTCAGATTCGATTTCAGGCAGCTTGGTGGCCCTGCTTTGCTCCTGCTCAGCCTGTCTACGTTCTTTTTCTGCCTGTCTGCGCTCCTCAAGCTCTCGCGCTCGCCTCAAGAGCCGCTCTCGGATGGAAGCGCTCTTGCTGTACGACGCCGCGGTTTCAGTTGTGGCGCTTTCAGTGCGACTGGGCGCAATACCGCTGAAGAATTCATCTGTATCAACTGGACGAGCATGCGAGCGGGCTTTTTTCGAAGCTCCACTCACGCCAAAGCCGTCATCAAACTCCAACTCCTCCGCGGCATCCGCAGCTGCCAATAGATCTTCGTTTTCGTTGAAATCCAACGAACGAATCAGTGTGGAGGCTTTCTTCATGCTGGAAATAGTTGCTAGCGTAAATGCGGTATAAATCCACGAGTTTACACCAAACGTTTCGTACTACAAGTGGAGATACGCTAAACCAGCCTTTACCTCTACTTCACGCATTTTCCCTAACCGGATCCGGCTAAAGTGAGTCCGCAGTTTTACCGTCGGACACTGGACTGGCCGCGGACCTGGCAGAGAGAGCTACACGGCATAGAGACTGAAAGCAAATGCATGCCATCGATGAGTACAGCACATACATATCCTATTGTATGAAAGTAATCGGTTTAGTCCTTCAACAAACCTCTTTCCTGTAATTCCAGACGCATTTGGATGGCGACTTGCTTGGGGTTCGCCTCACCACGAGGCTTCGGGGCGCCCTCCGTGGGCTGTCCATCCTGCCCAGTGGTCTGGAGATTCTGATGCAAATGGTCTTGTTTGGATAACTTGATGGCCTGGCCCACGAGGAAACCGAAAAACTGCTGACGACCTTTTGTGACGTACTCCTGAACTTCGTCAGGGTAGAGATCTACTATCGCTCGGCAAAGCCCACGAATGCGGACAGGATCGGAATCCAGTACCATGTTCCGTTCAGTTGCAATCTCACGTGGGCTACGAGCATCTTGCTCAAGTACCATTACATCCAAAACCTCCTTTGCCTGCTTACCCGAGATTGAAGCTTCTAGGACAAGGTCGATCAACTCACCCAAACGTTCGCTTTGAACATTACCCCAATTCATTGCGAGGGCAGTCAAGCCAACGTCCGTAAGCAACGAGTCTTGAGTGGTTTGTGAGGTCGGATCAGACTCTGCGGCGGCGGCGGCTGCTGCTGCCGCTTGTTGCTGTTGAAGGACGCGTAACTTGTTGATTCGACCGATCAGTTCGCTAATGAACCAACCGGCACACACTTTGGGTGGACGCTTGGTCGTGGGTACAGACACCGCATCACCCTGTATCTCCTCGTTCTTCGGTGTGTAGCCTGTTAGTTGCATGAAATATGTAGCAGCGCCAGGCTCATACACAAGGAAGCTTGCTTCAGACTTGGTCAAACCAAACTCCTTCGTAAATCGATCGTATAAAACATCTGGCAGCTCAGGCATAGTTTTGGCAATGCTCTCAACCCATTCGGGGCTTACCTTAAGGGTAGGAAGGTCGGGCTCAGGGAGAAAGCGATAGTCAAGGAGCTCTTCCTTGGAACGCAGTCTCGAGGTCTCACCTGTTTTGGCATTGAACGTCCGAGTTTCTCTCTCGACTTGTCCTCCTGACTCAAGTAACTCAATCTGTCGCCGAGCTTCATACTCGATCGCCCTTGCAATGCTGCGTAAACTGTTGAGGTTCTTGATTTCAACACGTTGTGTCATCTGGCCCGGAGGCGATATCCTACGAACTGTTACGTTGACGTCACAACGCAAGGAGCCATCCTCCATGTTACCAGTACTCGCTCCGATCTGACGCAATAGGGCTTGCAACTTGCGCATGTATGCAGTCGCCTCTTCAGCTGAGCGAATGTCTGGCTCTGTTACAATTTCCATAAGTGCACATCCCGCACGATTCAAATCGACGTAGGAAAATCCTGGTCGAGCGTCGTGAAGGGTCTTACCAGAGTCCTGTTCGAGTTGGATTCGTGCAATTCTAACCTTCCGAGGTTGCTGAGAGTTGTCTTTAGAGTCAGTCGCAATCAAATCACTGATCGCAACCTCGCCTCCTTTAACAAGAGGGTATTCCTGCTGTGTGACTTGGTAGCCCAAGGGCATGTCGCAGTAGAAATAGTGCTTTCGATCAAACCTGCACTCATTCGCAACCAGTCCTCCGAGGGCCAGGCCAGTTCGGATAGCCTGCTCAACGCACTTCATGTTAATGCGTGGGAGTGTGCCAGGGAGTGCAGCGTCAAAGAACGCGGCTCTTGTGTTTGGCGGTGCAAGAAATGACGTTGAAGCACCCGAAAACAACTTCGTCTTGGAAAGAATTTGGGCGTGAGTCTCTAGACCAACCCATACTTCGTAGTTTGGATGCGGGCTACCATTATATAGCGCGGCTGAGGTTGCGTTATTGCCCTTGTTCGGTGCGCGCGAGGGCTTTGCAGTGGCAAAGAAGCGCTTAAAGACGCGAAACATGTGACGTGTGTGGTTCACAGTAGTGTACTTTCTAGGTGCGAAATTCTCCAGACTCGTCCGTAACCGGAAAGGACTCGTAGGTGCAAGGGATGCAGTTGGCTCAGTTAATATACTCGACTACTATGCGTATGTCGTATTATATCCTCCTGCAGTACCCTTCAACCTGCAAAATCACTACCTTTGGAAATCAGCAATATACCTCGGACTTCGCTCTCTCACCCTGTCAACTGAACCTATCCACCTTTGTACGGTATCGTACGAAAAAAAGCAGTGTGCGAGAACGTTGTGACTGCACAACGTCCAGACACAGATATCTCGCTGCTGTGATCCGGCACCAACTTGGATCCTGTGTGACACCGTGCAAGTACTGCTGACTAACACATTTGCTTCCTCCACTGCCATCGTAGGATGAGCGAAAGTACGTAATCCGCCTGCTACAATCCAATGACGAAATCCGTGAGCCCTTCAATGCAGTCAGACGGCCGTGCGCAAGGGTCATACCATCGAAGCCTCTGGGAATGCGTCAGGTCTTACGGAAACAGTCTAGTATCGTGGGCTATGCTATCCTTGACTCATCATACCCTCACTTTGTTCTCACATTTCTTCGTCTAGAACCCAGTCGACCTTGGGATTCGGCTCAGCCCAGCCCAAGGCCTGACAGTGGCGTCGGGTATTCGAGACCTCTCAGCCCGACTCCGTCCGAGGGTACACTACCCCCTTTACCTTCACTGTCACCCTCCAGTCGCACTACCGATGCTTCAGACGGCGCAAAGCAGCTCGAACTTGCTCAGACACAGCAAGGCAACCAGCCTGTCCAGTCACAGCTTCCACCGATATCGTCAGGTCAAACGAATTCATTAGATCCCGCCACGATGCTGCCAGCCTCTCAAATGTATCAGACGGGCCCCTTCCGAAACCCATTCATGCCTCAACAGATGGGATTCATGGACCAACGGGCGATGATGCAAAACCAATTTGGAGCCCAAGCCACAGACATTCTCTTGGGAATGAATGCCTCGGTGGAAGGGTTCAACAAGTTGTCACAGCTTGTTCAGTTCAATCTCCAGTCGCTGCACACCTTCTTGTCCTCGGTACTGCAGTTGATGCAAAGGGCGACAGTGCTAAGGTATGAGCTGGTACTACTCTTCAAGGCCATGGCACTGTTTCGCATTCTCTATGTGTATCGGCTACGGCTAAAGCGATGTCTTTACACGCTTGCTGCAAAGGCCGGTCTTATTGATGAGGCCCGGGCCAATAAGGTGCTGCTCGACCACGTTTGGGCACAGACTAAACTTGATCGAGACGCAGCGGAAAGAGTATATTCAACTTTGGCTTCAACTGTTTACGCAGCAAACCAGGCAAATATACACGGTGCAGTTGCCGTACCACCCGCAGTCCTCTGGATTGGAACGCGATCTGCCCGGTCTGGGAAATCGATCCTGTTTAAAGGTCTGCTACTTGCGGGTGCTGGCCTGCTCGCATGGTGGCTGTATAAACGCTTCAGTGCTGACGAGACTAAGGACAATGCCAACGCAGCAGGAGCAGCAACGACAGCAGCATCTCAACCAACGAACGACGCACCTGCAGCTGCTGCTGACAACAAGGCTGCAGACAGCCCCTCCACAACCACAAGCGTGAACGCGAACTCTAGCAGTCTTTCCACACCACCTGGGACGGCGGGGGCGATCACTCAACAACCCCAGCAGTTGTCTCCGCTCCATTCAATTGGCTCTGGGCTCAATCCTCAGCTTGGCGTTGGTGGCATTGGCGGGATGACCCTACCGCTCAACAACACCCTCGGACTAAACAACCCTGGACTGTACAACAATTTCGGCACAGCAGGAGTAGGCATGGGAGGGATTGGGAGCATGGGCGTCGGCATGACGATGGGGCCGAGCATGAATATGTACGGGCGTCCAGGTTTGGGTATGAACACTGGGTTAGGACCGGGTGCGCTTGGTAGTTATGGAGGCATGGGAATGTGGTAGGGAAGGTCACTGCACTCGAACCTGTGCCATTTAATGAATCAAACTTTATCAGGGTTCTATGTACATTAGTCATTGTGAATAAAGATATTATCTTGTCAGGCTATCTTAGGGAAGCGCCTACCGCTTTCGACGCCCACGTGCGCTTCGTGGAGCGTTGGGCAAAGCTGACGATGCCTGCTGTGTCTGCTCCTCGGTGAGCAATCCTTGTGTCGTGCCCGCCACAGCTCGGGGTAGGATCGACTGGGTGAGACGCTTCCAGGCTTCTGTCGCAGGGGGGAAGGTAGAGCCTACTGTGACTGCATCTGCCAGTGTCCCCTTCAACTTGACGAGTTCACTGGCGAGCTGTTCCAGCTCCAAAGAGATCTCGCCTACGAGGCGATCTCGCTCAATCTCAAACAGCATGGAATCATGCATGGCGGCCTTGATGGCGGGATCCAATTCTGCTGCCATGTTGGTCCTATGAGTAGATGTACTCGGTTGCGTCGCTCAAGCTTCTGACGCTCGCGACGGTCGTCTTGCAGGAGGTCAGAACAGGGTCCAAATGTCTCCGCGAATGTTATACAAAGCGAGGAGTGATCTGTCCAGACCGGCGCGGAGCTGAAATGCCAACGTGTCTTCTACCGAAAGGTTGAACTTGCAGCCACGTGCACAAGCCACAACCGGCAGAAGATGATCTCAACAGTTGTAGAAACCGAGAATCTCATCCACCTAAAATTGGACTTCTGTCAACGGCTAATTTGGGAGACTGGAGCTTGGACTGGCTCACGGTCAGTGTTTCACCCCGATCACGCGAATGTGTACAAATTGTGAAAGAATGCACAACTGCCTTGGTGTCTCCCAGCCCGTGCTCTTCTTCCAAGCATATTCCCCCACCCCCCATGTTGATTTTCTACCTTCCACCCAAGACCAGGATTCCGGCTCACTTCCTACCGAAATCCGCCTTGGGGTCCTATGCTTGCTTCCTCGTATATGAGGAGGTTGTAGCACTTTGCACATGCGCATCCTGGGGGCATACTGGTGTTTCGCTATGTCGGCTGTGCCGTCATAATGGACCTGTGATGTATATCCTAGCCCCCGAGTGCCCTGCCCCAGCTGAAATGTTGCTGCTAGATTGGCCCTAGGGTGTGCAGTCATTTCATTTGGTGCTTCTTATTTAAGGAGAGACTGATATGATCGCATGCCTAGGTGCTCTTCGATTTGCTCGGTTTACAGATCATACCACTATCTTGTGAAACACACGTGTAGGAAAGATTCGATATAGTGAGTGCTGAGTGGGTCCTCAGTGCTTATACCCTTTCTCCTCTACTCATCCGGAGCTGAGCTACGCGCGGCTCAATCGCACCCTGGATCGACGTCCATTGGGTTGCAAGGCCTTAAATGATTCCCCATCGATCCCCCCGATCCCAGAATTCAAAGAGCTCAGATCACTCAGAAGGCCCGCCTAGTCTCTCAGTTGCGTCCCCCCGATCTAGTCTACCACCAGCAGTTGCAAGACCAACTCCAAGAAGCCGCGCCCCTGGATGCAGTTCGGGACCTTATGTTTTCCCGTCACCCTCACACGCTCGGGAAGAACCAGTACCCGACGAGATCTCCGACGACGCGATTCAAGAAGTTGACGCAGCGCTGTCGTCATCTTATAATCAAGCCTCCTACTCATCAAGAGCAGTGCTAGGTAGGGATGCAAATGTTATGCCAAGCGACTTTGCAATCCTGGACGAACTCCGATTGAGTTCATTGCTAAATGGCCGCGGAACTCTACCGTGGCTTGCTCTCGCTTTCGCACTCGTTAGTATTGCGATGTTGTCTTCGCTCTTGCGCTCAATCACAACAGACTATCCCTATGGGACAGGAAGCCTACGCCCTCTCCCCTCTGAAACACTATACACCATAGCAAATCGGTCGCCTGCGCCAGGACACGCCGGCATGCACAATGTCAAGTCGAGACTCGGAAGCAAAACGCCTTACGCTTATCGTCTCTTACGCCCCTCTGATCCGACACGCATTCATACCGCTGCAGAGTACTATGCCGCTGCAGACACTGGAGACTTAGGGATGCAATCAACGAACGATGCGTTGACGCATTTTTCAACCCCCAGCCTGAAGCACTGTCGCCCAATCCATGTGTCTGCTGTGGTGAGGCATGGTACAAGAAGCCTTAGCAGTCAAAAGCCGATCCTTGCGATGAGGAGATTTATCCGCCAGTTTGGCTCCCACCTAACACCTGAGCAGCGTTCGAGTCTACTCACTTGGGTCGGTACATTCCGAGCAGAGACGATTGGTCACCTCACCGAAGAAGGTCATAAGGAACTTCGCGATCAAGGTTACCGATTAGTTTTGAGGTATCCTGATCTCTTTACTTTGAAAGAAAGGCCACCGCCGTCTCCTCGTAAGGCATTAAATGCGTCTTGGGAGCAGGCAGATTCACCTGCCGCAGGCCCTCTTATATTGGTGGAGAACACATGGAAGATAAGAACTCAGCAATCTCGAGACTCGTACATTCGGGGAATGAACGACGCCTTGGAGTTGTTGACTACCTACAACACAACCGACGAGCTAGATAATGGAAGTAATAGGACCAAGCCAAAGCTCCAAGCGCAAGTCTATCTCCAAGACATTCCCGGATCTGCCTGCAGCGGGGTGTGTGGGGGAGCCCGAGAGATCTGGAAGACGCTCTGGCAGCAGAGAGCCAGGATATTGCAGAGGCAGCAGAAGAACACAAAGAGATCTGACGAAGCCCTTCAGCTTGACAATGCGATCAAAAACGAGGATGAAGATGAAGATGAGGATGAACTTGACGATGAGGATGAGGATGAGAGTTTTTTCAAACCGGACATCGCCAACTTGCAAAGCCTCAACATATCGAATTCATCAACGCTTAATCAGACCATTCTTGATCACACAACAAATGGGAAGCCGAACCCAAGCTGCGCGCAGGCGGTGTCAACCATGGATGAACGGATTTGTAGATGGGGTCAAGCGCGTCTCCGCTTCTTCAGTCAGTGCTCTGACTATTTAAGGTACAAAAAGCGCAAACCCTGGAAAGCGATCTTGTCAAAGCACATTACACGCCACTATTCGAAGACTAGCCTTGCAGGCAAGCTGACCAACTCCTTGCTCGGTGGGCGCGCCTTTGAAGCAATGCTCAAGAAGGCTCGGAAGAAGAGTGCTGAGAAGGCTCAAAAAGTGTGGTTGAAGATGCAACAAGAGAAGCAGCAAGAGGAACATCGGCTGCAGACTAAAGGTGAAAGCAAGACGGCATCCCCACCGAAAGAGCTACCGGCTCCATCTGAGCTGCTAAAGGATACCACAACAGCTCTGGAAGCGAAGGCCATTTTTAAGTTCGTTGCCAATCTCTGGCAGTTGTGTGCTGCTCAGGTAACCGGGGGTCCAGAAGGGCTCGAGTCCACTGAGTGGTGTTCCATCTTCCTAGCGAATAACTATGAGCTTCTGCGCGATATGGAGCGCATCCAGGACGTTAAGTCGTATTGCAAGAAGGGACCCTATAACCGCCTCACTTACTCGGCCTCTTGTCCCTTACTTAATTCACTTTTTGGGTCTGCAAACCTTGCCGTGCAACGGTACTCCCTCACTCCGCCCGCCCTAAGGAGCGGTGGACCGACATATTACGCCACAACAGGTAACGACACAACCCTTGCAAGAAAAGTTCCGGTTGCATCATTGTACTTTGCCCATGCCGAAACATTAGCTCCATTGCTTGTCCTTCTCGGAATTGAGGGACTACACTTTGCTCCGAACAAGGTCGCAGAGCAAGCTAATGCTATTCGAAGGGGTCTTCGAGGCCAATTAATTTGGCAAGATGAAAGGGAGTTGGAGGCTGCATTGGAGCAGAAATCGCTTGCGGATCAACTGGCGGGATCACAGAATCCTTTTGGACCGGTTCGTGGGTGGAGGATGGGAGCCTCAGTCCCCATGGGGGCGAATCTACACATGATAACGTATGAATGTGAAGCATCAGGCACAAGAAAGGACGCAGCTAGCAATATGCAGAAGGTTTACATGGCGCAGCTTATGCATAACGAGGAACCAGTACCCTGGCCCATTGGTCTTTGCAACGAGGCCGCACCCATCAAGCCTCCAGCAATAGGTCCCGATCTCTCACCAACCGAGAAAGCTGGAGGAGAAACGGGTGAGCGTACGGATGAGACAGGACAAGTCAGCACCGTTCCCTACCTCTGCAAGCTAAACACGGTTGAGAAATTCTATTCTTCGCGCGTGTTCCACCTTGGCATGGGAGACTGTGGAGAGTTTGCCTGGCGTCGAGGATGTGGCATGCCCTATAAATTCGAGTTTTAAGTCTGATGTGCAAAGATATCCTTGTCGAGTTTTTTGAAAGGCAATTTCACTCCTGAAACGGCACTTATCAGCAGGCCGTTTGAGTCAGCTTGGCTGCTGACCCATGAGTTCGTTACTCAAATAGGCTAAAGCAAATACTCAAGTCGATGGAGAGACCTCACCGTACAGTCTTGGAATAAAATGCAAAATACTACTAAGCAGAGCTTCTCGCAGCTCTTGTCACCCCCTAAATCTCTGCAACATTCAGTCCGCGCGAGTGCGGGGCGGAATTGGCCTCAGACAGGAATTGAAACTAGTCAGTCAAACCCGAAACCAGAAAGCTCGTGCCAGTAAGATCACAATTTTGGGTATTGTGAATGGCGAGGATGCGACGTCTATGCAGTGTTATAATTATAAATTTTGATGTAGTCTAGTTTGAAAATGCATTCTATCGAGTTATATAACTCAGATGTCTCAGACCTCCTCTGCTTTTCTGGAAGGCTTTCAACTTGATTGGGGCTCCCTGACTAGTCACTTCACTCCTCATGCGCATCCCATCACCCCCCACTACCGTCTACACCATGTGCTAAATGACGTCAACATAACTTCAAGTGATCTACACGCAGAATGTCGAGACAAGACTCGGATCGTGTGCTTACACGTCAGGAGCTGGCCGAGCTGGAGGACTCAACCATGAATGTCGAGTCTCCTCCGGTAGACGCGCCTGCCGCACCCACGGTGGATGCACCTATTGATGTTACTGCACTCGTAGACACATTGCTTGCACCGCTCCCGCACTCCAAGGTTGAACCCGCCGTGCGGACATTCGTCCAGCAGATGGGAGGCATGCCTCAAGTCCTTAGACTTCTGAGAGATATGCAGCATGCGATCACCCAAGAAATGGCCGAAATGCTGGAGGAGAAGGCGCATGCACAGGATGAGAAGGATGATAGCGATATCATGGCAGCACGACGTGTTCGCCCTCTACGAGAACGCAACGAGCCGAACGATCCCAGGGAACTTGCACGTGAAGAGGCCGATCCGGCCCATTCAAGCACGGTAGTTGTGACGAACGCCATCGCAAGCAAGGTATTTTCAACCAAGTTTGCATGTGATTTACTGCGTACTCAGGAGTCTATTGACGTTCTCAAGTTATCGCTTGCAACAGATCCTGACTTTATTGCGCTAATTTTGCTCAAGGCTCTGGATTCACTCATTGAATTCGATATGGCAGAGCTGAAACACGCTGCACCATCAGCAGAGTCTGACATCGGTATTCCAATCGAGATCTACCCTTTTATCTTGTTGTGTATCCGACGAGAAGCAACGGAGGTCGCGACCAGTGCTTCAGCGTTGCTGACTCATGATAGCAAGCTGCGATTAAAAGCAGCCTCGTTGACTACGGACAAGAAACTCATGCTTTCGCTACTCGTGCAATCCTTGAGAATGTACACCCCTCCCGCATGGAAGGTTCTGTCATACCAGTTCAAGTCATTTAATGACCTTTCGAATATGCTCGCTGAATATGAGAACAACGCTATTGTGTTAGCGGAGGCGTCAGTCGGTCAAGCCATTTCTCCGAGTGAAGCTGATACCGCGTTCACTTTCGTTGAAAAGTGTGTCAAAGCCATATTCCCGCTGCCAACGTTAGGTTTTGTGCTTCAGGACCTACAGACCTGCGATTCTATCGCAAGCTTGCTACGGTTTGATGCCGACAGCATAATCGCACGAGCAGTCGCTCCATATAGCGATACACCAGAGACTCTCTTTCCACCTCACCTTGACAACGCTCTCCCTGAAGCACTCTCCATTCTTACCGACGTTGAGACGTACATGCTCCGAGTCTGCGACTTGAGTGTGGAGCTGATGCAAGTGAGTCTTATTCACGCAATTGCGTATGAAATGTCAGGCTATCTCAATTTGCTCAGTGTCCTTGCCCAGCCCAGTCGCGAGCGTAATGGTGCCAGTTACCTTCCAGGGTGGGAACCAAGCGCGCTTACTTCAATCGCTGCAATGCACGTGATTCGTGGAATGATGTCTTCCGCTTTGGGAGCCTGTGTTGTGGCGTCGTCTGGCTTGCTTGCTCGTTTTGTTCAGCAACTCAAAGACGGAACAATGACGTGTCCTCGGGGTGAACTAGAGGATGAGGGCGAGGATCTTGATGATGAAGGCAGCATCATCCGGTACTTTAAGATTATGCCCAGTGTTGTGAATGAAAGCCTACGATCTGTGAGTGCGTCACTCGATGCGCTGAGCGATGTCGTGCGCAACGTGGCCGATGATGCTCAGCCGATTGATTTGCTCCATTCACCAGTTCCGAGTGCCTTTATCAGCGGTGCGACACAATTGGATGTACTTTCAGCAGTCGCACGCACATTCTCGAAGGACTTTCTGTCGCTACTACTAGCGCCAACTGCCCGTGACTGCCTGCTCGGACCGCACAAGGCCAACGATCCTGCGGCGTTTGATTCCTTAGCCTGCCTGCTGTCAGACTTTGCAGCCCTCCCCAGCCTGGCTGAGTCTGCTCATGATGTCATCACTGCACTAGCGGCGAGTGATGACACGTCGTTTTGCGAAATGTTGCTACAATACTCGGCTGCTACTTCAGCCTGGGAGGTGAAGGTCCCATTCTCCAAGCATCGAGGCGAAACAACCCCTCAACAAACGGGTTCCGGATGTCCAATCTACGACCTCGCGAAGCAGTGCTATGAGTATGACGATGAAACGCGTGCCCGCGCACTCCACCGCCTTGCCTACGTGATTGCCCAGCCTCCAGCATCGAATAGTCCCTCGGATCACCTGTCAGCAGCAGCAGAACGTGGTCGTGCAATGCTGTTCTCCCTGTTCTCCAGCCCTACAATGCTTTCACCACAAGCATTTGGCCAAGTGCTCCAGAGTGTGGCAGATGCACGGGCAGGTAAGGCTCCTGCTCAACACGTGATTGCTTCTCGCAACCGTGCAACTCTCTTGGCCGTTGAACACTTCCAACGAGTTGCCAACTCAATTCTGGATGAGCTCCAGTTCGCTGCGTTGCACATGCTTGAGAGTGGCTCTCGACACGTCTGGTTCCGTCTAGTCGTTCTCCCAGCCACCTCCGTTGCTGCTGCCATGGAAGCGACTGAAAAGGCGGAGAGCTTCCTGCGCTTTGTAGCTGTCGCAACACCCACAACATCAACGGGTGAAGAGACTCGTAAGCTCAATTACGACTGGCGCCAGCGAATCGCACGCAACCTTGTGTTTGGTCACAAAGACTTCCGTAAAGTTGACATTCGCGTGCCAAACTCGGGTGGCGACGAAACGAGTGGTGATGATGAAAAGAAGCGTGGAACCAAGAGTGCAGCAAGCTACGAGCTCGTTACCGAAGAGTTTTCCAAAAGCCTCGGTCATGTGTCCTCTGTTCTCCGTACACAGCTGTATACTATGAGCAAAGCTAGTGGTATGCTACCACCGTTTGACCGCCCTGCTGTTACTGTCGCAGCTGACGTTGGCTAAGTCGAATATTCGCATGGTAGGAAATTGGCTTTCACACGTTCGTACGTCTCCCAAACCAGTCTCACTCAAGTAACTCTGTCCCTTCTTGAGCAACTCCACCGGCTTTCATGATAACTCACGTTACTGATTAACTCATAAACGTATGCTTAGGTATGCCATTAATTGAGATAAGAACTAGTGTATTCGAGATCCCTCGTATTCAAAATCATGATGATAGAAACTTGGTTCATTCATATTACTGGGAACTAGCGAACTGCTCCCAGACATATTGAGCAACCATACGCATATCACGGTCACACATCACAAACGCATGCTCAACATCATCCTTAGGGTTGAATGCATGGGGAATCGTCTTTTCACAGCCAGGATAAGTCGTGCAGACTGTGATGAACTCAGTTGGAACCCATCCATCCTTACCAGAGAAGTAGAAGCGCAAGCGGTGTGCGTTGCGCTTGATTAGACTTTGGTCAACGTCGCCTATTTCACGCATCTCGGTCTTCGCCATATGTGTGATATTGTGTAACGAAGCTGAGTGCAGCATCAATCGTGCGGCTGCATATGCGGGAGCTTGCCTTGTAGGTGAAACCGAGAAGGAAAGGATTGTCCGCTTCACAAAACCTGGCAGCAACCTAAGGAGACCCAAAACGGCGTCGACAACGAAGGGAAATTGGAAGACCGGCGTAAAGAAGTAGCCATTGGGAGTGTAGGCGATGCGATGCACCGTAGGGCACAGGAGATGCACCTGTTTAAGCCAGGGAATAGACTGTGACTGAGCATCTGAGGAGGCAACAGAGAGTGCCAAATCACTCCATTGTTCCATGTACTCGGACTCAAAAAGAGTATTGTTCTGCCCAGACGCGAAGCCTTGTCGGACCTTGCCCTCCTGAACCGCTTTGCGATACTGCTCTTCTGACTCTACGTAATGCTTGGAAACCATTGCATCCCATCGTGCGTTGAGAGTCTGACGGGACTTTGATCCGCGTGGTGCATCCCTACGTTCCCGCACAAATGTCTCAAGATTCTCGAGTGTACGAAGCACCTCCAGGCTGATATGTGCACCAACAGAGTGCCCAGCAATAAGGAACCCAGATGCTCTAGGATGCAGCTTGCGAATCTGGTTCAGTGCTTCAAGCTTGTGCATGATCTGCTTCCGCAAGTTGTAAAGTTGGCCGGGCTTAAAAGGATTCGAGTACGTGGCAGTGATATTCTTGTCCAAGACAGGGCGATCGAAATCAAAGGGGGGGAGATCATCACTCGTGCCCAGAGTGCTATCATTGATGATTAGGCCCTGTCCAGCGTGGCCCACACAGTAGATGTGAAGGCGACGCTGGCTCAGTTCGTGCAAAGTTTGCATCATATCAATATAGAATTCTGCAACACCAGGATTGCCCGGAATGAGGAAGAGCACTGGAGAAGTTGTGGGGTCACCCTGACTTGGGTCTGCAGGGATGTGCAACGTTGTCGTTGGAACCATCTCGTTCATCACCTTGAGCTTAGCAAGCTGCTTCGGGCGGCGTACTGCTGCGAATTTGTGCTTGGGTCTGACCTGTTTGTCATAGACAAAGCAAATGGCAAGCAGGACCGTCACTGCGATGAGCAGCCACTGAATGGCCGTCAGAGCCATTCCGATCAGACTGATGCTCATCTTCAAGTTCGTCACGGGTAAATGAGATATCACCCAATGAAGAAACCACGGAAAATGTTGTTCTCTTTCCCACGCGACGCCCTGAACTCGCGCTGGGCCTCGGCAAAATAGCTAGACACGAAGCAAGCAAAAGCGAGAGGAGATTGCCGGGCTCTTTGAGTGAGTGTTTGAATAGCAACCACGGATCTGAAAGACAAGTAGAGTCGTAACATTACGCGAGCGCAGTCGCATTAAGACTTTCCGTCTCCTAGTCATTCCAAGATCCATACCGCATATACTCAACCAGTCCCGAGGTCACTGACGCAATTCGAGATTTGGCGGAGCACGCCTGAATGGAGGTACCTGAGAGGTGTCTGGCCGGCTCGTAATAGCGGTAGCTGCAACGGTCCAGCGCCAATCAAACCATAAGTTAGAACACCCCTGATAGTCGCTGCACTCGCGAATACCCGCACTGCGATCTAGACCAATCAACAAGTCCAAGTCGATACCGATTTGCAACATGTTGCGAGTTTGGGGTCCGGACATAGCTTGCGATATCTGCGCACATACTGCGGAAACACGGGTGCGGCGGAAGCCTCATCGTATATAATTTTCCCGAACCAAAGCCGAGACTAGTGTGAACTAAAATTGAATATTATCTCCGTGTCATCTCAACGCAAATATGTTCAAGTTCGACTTTGCGCTAGACGGCGAGGCAAGCTCAGGCGAGGAACAATCTCAGCAGCTGTCTCGCGGTGGATCCACTCGTGCTGAAGGCTCGGGCGAAGCGAAAGCCGCCACCACAGCTGCTTCTGATGCCACCTCAGTGCCTACGGCCTTGACTACTAATCCCACGGGCGCGGGAAAGGTCGTCGTGAAGCTTGGACAGAAGCTCAACATTAAGGCCACTGTGAGTTCGAGCGCTACTACACCCAGCACATCTACGTCCAGCACGCATGACGCTTCTTCAGTTGACACAACGCTTAATCCAGCCACGAAGGAGGATGCCTTGAAGCGCGCGATGCCAGCTGAGCAAAAGACCATTCTGAAGCAGCTCGATGACAAGGCGGTGCAAAGGATTGTCGCTACAGAGTACCTTCCCGGACGAACAGAGGTGAACGAGACATTCAGTGAGACTGTGCATAAGATCAATGAAATCTCAGATGTAGTGGCCGGAGTCTATGAAGGTGGACTTAAAAAGTGGGAGTGCTCTGATGACCTAGTTCGATACATGCAATTGTGTAACGAGGCGTTCCCATTGGCATCCGTTGCAAACTCTGTGCCAAGTCCGCTTTCCAAGCAGCTAGCCGAAGCCAAAAAGTCAAAGACCACGAAGCTTATGGATCTGAGTTGGATTCCAGGTGCACGAGTTCTTGACTTGGGATGTGGACATGGTTTGCCTGGTATTTATTGTGCGCAACAGAATGCGGCTGTTGTTGCATTCCAGGACTTGAACGAAGAAGTTCTTGCTTCAGTCACAACTAGCAATGTGATCGAACGCGTTGGTGGTCGTGCCATTCATCGAAAGGCCATGGCTCTCCACACGGATCTTCCCAATGAGGTTACCACTGACTCTCACACTAGTCAGCAGCTAACGCATGCGGTGACTCTTCTCAATCGTTTGGAGCGCACCATCGAGTCCATGTCCCTTCAGGAAGAGCAAGATCCCGCTCTTGCTGCGAACGGAGTGGTGCGATTTGAATTCATGAAGGCTCGATTGCGTAGTCTCTTGCGAAATCGTATCGCTAAGCTCCGCATCCAAGCTCTACAGTCAGAGGCGCATAGTGCAGATGAGAAAGAGCGCGAGGATGATGACAAGGCCATGGAAGAGATTGAGGAGTTGCTGGAATTCCTCGAAGACTTTGCCAACGAAAATGAAATCCAGAATCTAGATCTTGAAAGTGCCAAGAACGACGAAGAACGGCGACGAATTCTAGCTCGACGAATGAGAGGCACGCTTGCAACTACCGAAGGTGACATTCTAAGAGAGTTTTCAGACGAGGACGAAGATGAAGATGCAGATCTCGCTGAAGATGAAGAAAGTGTGGACGATAACAAAAGCAAGACCGATGAGCAAGACTCACAGTGTGCCTCCGCAGTTTCGAAAGAATCAGCAGTAGCCCCTTGCGCGGGCACTCAAGCCCAGGAGAGCAAGAGTGATTTGGATGACGAGGCTGTTGAGGTTCCTTTTGTCTTGAACAAGTTCAGGCCCCGTGTTCACTGCCAATTCTTTGCGGGTTCCTGGAGCGACCCCAAGCTCTGGGATCTGACCTTGGCCGCCCATAGCTCACCCATCCTTAACGATGATGACGTCCCTCGTATTTTGCCCAAGTTCGAGTGCACAGCCAGGGTCCTTACAGACACGAGTCAGCTCGAGAACGAATTTGGAGAAGCGTGGCACAGCTTGCAAGCAACTCATGCACATGCTATCGAGTACATTGTAGTCAGCTACAGGGGCGAACTTCCGGTCGATCCTAGTGATATTGCGGTCGTATCCACCAAGCTAGAAACCTTGACTATTTCGCCTACGGTCAGCCCTGATAAAGAGGCCTCAACACTGGTGCTAATCTTGCAAGCCGTGAAGTCAACACGAACTGTCGTCGCCTATTGGCTGTCCCCTAGCATTTCCCTCAAAGAGCCCGTCGGCTTGACCATGTTTACTCAAGGTCTGAAGCTGCTCTTAGATTCTTCTTCGACGTCTTTCCAGATAATGATCTCGCCTGCGACTGAGTGTTCGCTTTATGAAGCATGCCTTTACCTAGACTACGTTGAGGCAAGCTGGAAACTCATCCAGAGCGAAACTGACGAGGAACGTAGGCAGCTAATTCTAACACTTCATCCACGGCGAACGGCAAACACGGTCATCGAGTCGAGCGTGGCTGAGCGCGAAATCATCCGTGTGACTCAGGCTGAACTCTCATCGAGTGAGCGGTATCATCTAATCCTGACGGGTGACACGCTGTATTTCCCCCAATCGTATGTTGCGCTTGTCAACTATATCCGAGCCGTTCTTCATCGCGATGGTGTCGCTCTCATTGGTGCCAAGAGATATTACTTTGGAGTCGGAGGCTCCATAGCGCAATTCACGGAACTCATCAAGGCCAAAGTTCCCGACATGGAGCTTGAAGTCGTTGAGGTCATTGATGATGGCAAGAGCAATCTGCGTGAGATCCTTGCTCTTCGTTGGAAGGGTTGCAACATGCAATGAGCGCTTGTCGGGACATATGTCACCTGCATGGTATGATGTTGGCAGCATGCAAGAAGGAATAAAAAACGCTATGTACATATGCTTGATTTATTGTGCTTCACTTGAACACGACTCATCCAGGCCTGGTAGCATACCACTACCTCCAGACCCTCGGCTTTGGCTTGGCTGGTTGAGTCCCCAATCGCTTTAGAGTCGCATCTAGGCGTGTTGTGGGTTCCTCATTCATGTTCGCCGAGCCAGGTCGTGCGGCCTGGCGCTCCACTTCTTCTGCCTCGGTCAGAAGTAGCTTGAGCCCCTCACGTTTTGCTGCATTCTTTGGACGGGTGTTCCAGAGCCATCGAACAAACTTTCGATCACTTGGTTTCATCGTCACAATTACATTGTCGAGATCCGTGGCGAGCCTTCCCGTGAGCGCGACACCAGTCATATCCACCAGGGATGTTGTTCTTTGCTCCTGGGCGGATCTGGCCTTTGCTCGGTCCTCCGCAGCGCGGCGCAGAGCTGCTTCCTGTCTTTGAATGGCTTGTAGGTTCTGTCGCGTACGTTGTGAGGACTTTCGCGGAGAGACTGAGTTTGCTGCAGCCTCTTCTTTCATCGCTTGGCGCAGTGCGGCAAGTCTCTCAATACGATCGCGTAAAGCGGCCTGTTGTCGAAAATGAATACGTTCTTGCTCCACGCCCTGCCGCCAAGTCAAAATCTGTGCCTCAACCTCTGCAGCACGCCTTGCAACTGCGTCGTCCTCACCGGCCAGACGTTTGCGTTTTTCAATGAACCGACGAAGACGTGTCAAACGCAGTCGCTCTAGGGCTCCACCGAGCCACTCTTCAAAGGTCTCAGAAAGCTGAGTGGGTCGGAGCCAACCCGCATTGTGATTTGATGAAGATTCTGAGTCGTCATCCGCGAAACGCCGAAGGATCGGTCTCGTATTAGCATTCACACATGTGCGGAATACTTCAGAAATTCGCCGTGCGGCCTGTCTGGCCTTCATTTTCTCTTCGGTGCAGAGGACATCCTTCCGCTCGCACCAATTTTGGTACGCATGTTCGCTGTCACGCTCTCGGATTGCACGCTGAACAAGTGCCTGTAAGATGATGTTTCGTTTTTCCTCAGTTGCACGCAGTAATGCACCTTCGGCCCGAGTCAGCCAGTCTGCGAGGAGTTCTTCACGCAGGTTCATAATGGCCTTCGTTGGTAGCATCAAGCGCTTTGGCGTCATCGTGGGATCAACCGTCTGTGTGTGTTCCAGTGCTGAGTTTGTGAACCAGTCCAGTTGTCGCATCATCTCGCGTTCTTCTGGTGTGACTTCCAGCTCTAGCTCAGAGACGCCATCGGCACCATCTGATGAGTCCGCGGAAAGGGCTGCTGAATATAGCTTTGGGTCATAATAGAGCGGTGGGGGTGGAGGAACCAGCTCACGAACGTCTTTGACTTCCTTCTCCATGAGAGCAGCGACTTCCTCACTTGTGTAAAGAGACGGGGGGATTTCATCGATGCGATAATAAAAGTGGTTGAAATCGATGCCAAAGTTGTCTTGAATGAAGGTTGAATCCGCGCACTCTTTAGAGTACTCGTCAATTAGCTCTCCAAATACGTCTCCGCCCTCGTCTCCGATATCAAACCCCAACGACTCCTTGAAGGTCGGCGGGTTCGGCAAGATCAACTCAACGGCTGCCTTTGACTTCACATCTGCTGCTGAGGGAGCGAAGTTACCTATGTTCAGAGAATGGAACAGTTGCTGGTCGTAGCGCGACCATGGCGCTACAGACTCGTTCGCTGAGCTACCAGTGACTGCATTAGCCTTCGGCTGCAGTAACTCCTCCGATATGCCTTGCGTGTAGCGTGGATTCATCGACGACGCCCCGAACTGCACAACGTCGTCGACCAGGGTCACCACGGGCCCCACTCGGTCTACTTGGTACTCCATCGCCTGGATGGCTTGGAGATCGCCAGTGAAGTCGAGTTCCCCACTTGGTAGTTGTCTATGTGTTCACAACAGCTATTGGGCTGCTGTTTAGTGCAGGAAGCCACACTTGCGTGTCTAAGCGGCTGCCCCTATAATCTTCGCAGGTAATCAGCCCCCTACCTGTGAACACGATGTGTGCCGCGCTTTTGGAGTTTCAAGTCTCAGGGCGGGTTTCTAGAGAGGGGCTAGATGGGCACGATACAAGACGTGTGAGTGAGTGCTGCCGCGTTTGGGGATCACCCTATGGCATTAGATGAGGATTAACCGGGTTGAACTTGGTCTACACTCAACTTGGCACCGTAGACCACGTCTGGTATAATGAATCCACCACTCGAATCAAATGGTCCCGGGCGCGGACTCGCAGCATGTTGCGGAACTCGCAGAATTTTGCTGCCGACCTTCTGAGATATTTGTGCCGTCATAGGAATACCTTCTACAACCGTACTGTAGTGGGGTAAGAAGCGCCGTGCAAGGACTGTGAATATCACTTTCGAGGGTATACATTGCCACTGAATTACTTCTAGCTCCAGTAGCGCACTCCTTTGCCAGATACACAACGTGATCTTGACTCACCCCAACCTCCTCACAAAGCAAGAGCACGTGCTACGCGGTGTTGTGACCATTGACGATATTCGAATTCAGAATTGGAGCCGTAGAGGTATTTGCATCGTTCTCTTATCGTGTCACCTTGAGGTGAGAGATGTCATCATCTGCTGAAGCAACACTCAACACGCCTGAGGTTCAGCAGGCTAGTGCGGGAGCCGAGTCCAAGGCGCAAGGATACCTCACAAGTGATTTGCTCACAAGGGTCGTGAGGGAATGGGAGCAGTGTTGTGGTCGACTTAAGAGGATTGTGGATGAATTGAATGAACAGGACCGTCGTGCACGTGTGGGGGTTAAAACGCGCCCACCATCCGATGATCGTACCAAGGTGTTCGCACCCGAACTGCCCCCGCCGTCCACTCCCAGTCCACTACTGGATATCCCGCGAATCCGGCAAGCGTACGAAGCCAAATCAACGGCTCCAATATTCTCTTCGCTTCATGAGGCCAGGTATGTCTCCCTCACTGAGATCTTTGAACACTATGTTCGAGTCCACATTGCCGAGGCGCTCGAAAAGCTTCGAAAAGAATCAATGTGGTCCGATGCATTTGAGGCAAATTTCGAAGAGAATGTATTCAACTTCTGTGAAGAACTCGCTGCCGCTGTTTTCTATGCGGAATATGGGGCTCGGGAAAGCGAAAGGTACTTCCGAATCGACATGACTCATCCTTATTACACCCGAGTCTTTGATGCAGATATTGCTACGGAGGTCGGCCTGCGCAAATGGTTCACCATCCAAGCTGCACCTCTGAGGAGTACCAGCTCGACGACGTGCGAATTCATTCACAGAAGTTTGTGGGAATACTTTTTAGCACGTCATAACACCGTAGGTGCGGCTCGGTCGTGTGAGGCGTCGTCGACAACAGAACTGGTTGCCACGTGTACGAAGCGACTGTGTTTCGCATGCTTTACGCAACAGCGAAACCTCCTATGCATGCATGCCGAGCTGTTGGCGCATCAACCCCAAGTGATCCAGGCATACGTCCAAGTTGTTCTAGCGTCACGTGTTCGATTACCAACCCCCCACGAGGACCAAAAACACCTTGTTGCAGCTAGCAATGCTGTCAGTATCCTCAATTTTGGCAGCGTAAGCCAGTTCTTTGCCTTCAAATTCAGTGACGTTCGAAACTGGTCGAAGATCCGGATCCCCTTTGCCAATCTCAACTATGCGCAATTTCTCCACTGCAACTTGGATTATGCCGATCTCTCAAATGCGACAATGTACCAGACTGTATTATTTGGAAGCAGCCTCAGAGAAGCCACGCTAAAGAATGTGCAAACGCGTATGACTGCAGTTCTATATGGTCCGACGAACATCCTGACCTGTGTGGCATATAGTCCAGATGGATCTATGATTGCAGTTGGAGGAAATGACGATAAAGTCCGCATTTGGAGCACCCTCAAAGGCAAGTGGACCAAGACCATCAGTGATCACAGCTTCAATGTGTTAAACCTTGCCTTCTCTCCAAATGGAAAATTTCTAGCAACTGTCGGGGGTGACAGACAGATCATTTTGTACAGTATGCCATCCTGCACCCGCATCGAGACTCTGGCACCGTTTGAAGGCGTTTCATATGAACACTTCACATGCGTCTGTTTCAAACCTGACAGTCTTGTCGTTGCCGCCGGTGGTTCTTCGGGTACAATCATGCTGTTGAGTGTAGAGCCGTTTAAGGTCATTAAGTCTGTCAAGTCTGCCTGGAGCAAGATATCGGGGGTCGGATTCAGTCCTAATGGAAGGTTCATTGGGGTTTCGACCGAAAATGGGCCTTTTGATATCTACGATGCGAACACTCTAGATGTTGTTGTGAAGTATAACTATGGCTCTGGATATTATACTCAGGCTCTAACGTTTAGTCCCGAAGGTACGCGAGTCGCGCTGGCGAGCGGTCCTAGAGTCGACATATGGGATATGACCACAGAGACCATTTCCGTTGCATGTCAGGGACACCAAGGATTTGTGAAGCTCCTTCGGTTTAGTCCAAACGGAAATTACTTGGCGGCGTGTTCGAGTGATAAAACAATCTACGTTTGGAACGCTACATCAGGAGAGCTTATTGAAACGATTAAGGGGCACACGATGTACACGAACGCCCTCGACTGGAGTCCCGATGGAAGGTACCTGGCATCTGTCAGCCACGATCAGTCCCTCCGGTTGTGGCGCATCCTTGGGTTTGAATGCAGCCCTTGGCCAGAGGGACATGGTGGCCGAATTAGTGATGTGGCGCTTAGTCCAGATGGCAAGTACATTGCATCGGCCCTGGAAGGACCGGAGCTACGAATCTGGGACCGAGCTACAGGTCGGTGCGAGTTGGTTATTGTCGAGGAGTCAGCCATCCACGCGTTGGACTTTAGTCCGGACTCGAAATCAGTTGTTGTGGGCCTCAATAACCAGACACTCCACACATGGGATATCGAGAGCCGCCGACGCACGGGAGTCTTTTCAGGACAAACGCACTGGATTGCCGATGTGTCGTACAGTCCGAGTGGCAAGTTCCTTGCCTCTTGTGCTGCTGACAAAAAATGCAGAATCTGGGATGTGGAAACCCATCAAAACGTGAAGTCGCTCTCGTTGAAAGATGCAGATGCGGAGGCGATGCGGGCGCTTGCTTGGAGCCCCGACGAGACTTTCGTTGCTGTGGTCATGCGCTCTAACGGGATTGGCGTGTGGAATGTTGAGACGGAGGAACTGGTCACTTCATTCGACGTGCCGACCGCTCACGACTCTGTTGCTTATAGTAAGAACGACTGGGTTGCGTTCAGTCCAGATGGAAAATACCTCGCCGCAACCTCCTACGAGAAGATCCATGTCTGGCACGTTGGAAGGTGGAAATCATATTGCACGCTCAAGGCTTCCGAGCGAACGATTGAGTGCTTTGCCTGGAGTCCAGATAGCCAGTTTATTGCATCAGGTGGTTTTGATTCTACTGTCAGGGTGTTCCATGTCGCATCAGGAAAATGTGTCGCAGCGCTGCGCTACGCCGAGGACCCAACAACTAGTCTCGCCTGGAGCCGAGACGGAAGCTTCCTCGTCACGGGGAATCACGACAGCTCCGTCTGCGTGTGGAGAGTTGACGCGAAAGTCGAGGAAGCATCTGGAGCACCCGATGTCACACTCAAGCTCGACGCCATCCTCAGCGGCGACTACGGGAATAACTTCATGAACATCCACCTGGAGCATGCCCTTGTGGACGAAGCCTTCAAGGGTTTGGCTGCCGAGAAGAGTAAGTCCAAAGAAGATGGCTGCACGATTGCGTAGTAATAGCTGCTTCTTCGAGGGGGGCTGCGTTGGATACCTGTGACGACGACATCTCAAAATACAGTAAAGCTGAACTCTTGGAAATCCATTCCTGGCGCTTCTTAGGGTTTTGCATCACACCAAAGCCGAAGTGGTAGCACCAGCCAAGGTTCGACTGAGTGGCAGCGTCGCCTTCCTCGGCACCCTTACAATACCATTTGAGTGCTTTCTTGTGGCTCTTCTCAACCCCAATGCCATGCTGGAAGCACCAACCACGCGTATTCACTCTGCTAGGCGTTTATGAAAACTGCTCCTGAAGGAGGACTTTGATTGCTCAGCCTTGCTCGTACTCGCCCTTTAGAAACTCCTCTGCTTCCTCGCACCCCTGTTCTGCGCTCTTGGAAAACCACTCTTGTGCCTTTTCAAGGTCTGTGGCAACTCCATAGCCGTACTGATAGCACCAGCCGAGGGTGTACTGAGCGGTAGCAAGACCTTGTTCTGCGCTCTTGGCGTACCACTCATAGGCTTTCTTGTCGTTTTGTGATACCCCCACACCGTGCTGGTAGCACCAACCGAGTTTGTACTGAGAGTTTGCGTCACCTTGTGCTGCACTTTTGGAATACCATTCAAAGGCCTTTGTGTGGTCTTGATCCACACCGTCGCCGAGGTCGTAGCACATGCCTAGATTGCTCTGAGCGGAAGGGTTGTTCTGCTTCGCACTCTTCAGGAACCATTCAACAGCCCTCGTAGGGTTTGGTGCAACTCCAAGCCCTTTGAGGTAGCACCAACCAAGATTATTCTGGGCATCAGCGTAGCCTTGATCAGCACTCGTGGCGTACCAGTCAAAGGCACTCTTGTAATCCTGCTCTACTCCACGTCCGTAATGATAGCACCAGCCGACATTGTTCTGAGCGGAAGCGTCGAAGCCTTCGGCACCCTTTAAATACCAGTCAAAGGCCATCTTGTAGTCCTGCTCAACTCCCTCGCCCTGTTGGTAACACCAGCCAATGGTGTTCTGGGCGGCAGCGTTGCCCTGTTCTGCACTCTTTAAAAACCATTCGAATGCTTTTTCGTCGTCCTGTTCGACTCCGTAGCCGTTTTGATAACACTCACCAAGGCTGTTCTGCGCCGAAGCGCTGCCTTGTTCCGCACTCTTGGAATACCATTCAAACGCCTGCTTGTAGTCCTGGTCAACACCTTGGCCAGTGTAGTAGCAGTGCCCGAGACCACACTGAGCCTCAGCGTTGCCTTTTTCCGCACTCTTCGTATACCACTCAAATGCCTTCTTATAGCTTTTCTCCACGCCGTCACCCTCGTAATAGCAACGCCCAAGGTGATATTGAGCAGCGCTATTGCCTTGCGTTGCGCCCCTCAAATACATTTCGAGCGCCATCTCTGGGTTCTTTTGCACACCTTTCCCTTCCGCATAGCATTGAGCCAAGTATACGAAGGCAGGGAGAAAGTTCGCTCCAGCACATCGGCTCAAGCACTCAAACGCGATTTGATGCGCTACACCGTCCTCCTTCGCCTCGAAGTGTGCCACGCCCTTTCGATAATCAGCTAGTAGAGGATTCTGAACCGCGGCTTGTGCATACAAAGTCAAGGCTTGCTGTACATCTTGTTCGACCCCATCGCCCTTCAGGAGAGCATCAGCGATGTAGAGCTGAGCCCTGAGACTGCCCTGGGACGCAGCATATGAGAAGTATTTGAAGGCCTCAGCTCGGTTTGGTTTCAATCCGAGGCATGGTCCACGAAATGATGATTTGGCGTAGTCTCGAGCGACATCATGACAGGCATCGAGATACTTCGCATCGGCTGCTTTCAAAATCTTTTCTTTAGAAGGTTGTTCAATGGATTGCAACTCGGGTGACGACTTCGCCGCGGAAAGAATTACCCTGGCAGCCTCGTACCAAGCCTTGGGGACTTCTGAGGCGTAAATGAGATCCCACAATTTCGTGGAGAGATGCAGGGTTACCTTGTGTAACGTGTAGTCGACACAGCTCTACGCGAGCGAGCTCAGCTACTATTGCATCTTCTGGGAAGGCAGCAATCCCCACCACTCGGGTAAACGCCCTCATGGCCGCTTCAACATGAGTACTTGCGTAGGGTGGACGTCCGAGTTGACAGCGCCCTTGGACGAGTAGTGCATATGCATCATCTGCCTGGACTGCTTCATGAAGCAGAGGTTCCGCGTCGACATACTGCTGCTTGGACCAATAGTAGCTCCCTATGAGCGCTTTGGTGCGCATTGAAGCGGCATCCGAACGTCCATCAGGGCCTTGACAGGAGTGAAGGAGCTGGTATGCTGCATCGAAGTTGGCGCCTGTGCCGATTCCTTCCAACCAACATAGCGCAGCAAAGTTGGCTGACATGGCATTCTGCGGAGCAAATGTGCAGAGCTTGAGGAACCCGGAGGGTGCGTTGGAAGCCATCTCGCTCACAATCGCCGGAAGGTCGAGCTGATCATTGGGAGGAGCGTTGAAATGATTAACACTGGCACCAAGGCTTGATGAATCCTGCGACAAGTGCTCATGGGAAGGCTGCTGCATCAGGGGTGTGTCGGTTTGTGCGTCCATCTATCTTGTGTTCCACGCAAGGGTACAAGTCTGAGCCCCGGTGGTGACTTGGGTGGACGGGCTAGTCTTGGATCGATTGAGCGCCAAACCAGGAAAGACCAGGCCGTTCGAGCTAGATTGGTCGGTTGATGAGTTGATTGACTGATTAGTTGAGGCGCAGCAGAATCACAACGTCATGCATTGCGTGAGTGGGTGCGCACATGTATGGGTGAACCTGTGAATGTGTGCCTGCATGCACGGGCGCATGAGCAATCGCATGAGTACTAGGCTTGGTACAAAAAAACGAAACATGTTTCACCGTCGAACGCAACTTTTTGGATAGATTTACGGGAGGCCCTATGATGTTCCGTGAAATACAGCCCAGTCCTTCCGGTGAGGACAGTTTGCGTGCATGGAGTGCATACACGGCGGACCGTGGAGTCGTATCGCGCGTCCCACTTATATCGCTTAAGAAGTCGCAGTTCCCAGAAATCCAATCGTTTTTTTGGTTTCTCAAATAAGAATCTGGTTGCGGCCCGGAGATGAGGATTCAGGTGGTAGTCGTATGCTTCGATCGACACTGTGGATAGAACTGGGGGTCCATCCTGTGTCTGATGACGGGTAAACGGTCTCCGCTAGGCTCCTCCCGGGGTGTGATAGGGCTATGAAGCGAAAGCGAAACGGGTCCATTGCGCTTTTGTGCCATGACTGTGTTCATTTTCTCGAGGGTTGGTGTGGCACCCCAGCCGGCCAGTGACGATCGTTCAGAGACATCCGATCTTGTAAACTCCGAGTCGAGGAGGGTGCTCAGATGATCGTGAGGTCATGACTGGTAACTTCTGTATGTTTCATGGCGCTCATCCGGACGAGTCCCACTTGAGTCAGAGTCACAGTGACAGTTCAAGTTCAAGGAGGAGGGAGGAGGAGAGGGAGCTGCTGAAGGGAATTTGTAATGAAGCTTGCGTCGCACCCGCCAAGAGCCGCGCGTATGAGCGTCGCATGCACCCACTAAGAGTACCCCACACGTGTGGGTCACATCGATTAAGTTCGGCCTCGTCGTGGCAGCAGCTTCCTGCTGGATGCTGTGTTTGGTTTCGTTTTGGCCTGATGCGGTTATAAAGAATCAGAAAAATGTGGGAAAATGTGGGAAAATGTTGGAAAATGTTGGAAAATGTTGGAAAATGTTGGAAAATGTTGGAAAATGTTGGAAAATGTTGGAAAATGTGGGAAAAAAGTTGAAACGGGCGGAATGAGCGCAAGGTGAAACGTTCGAAACGTTTGAAACGTCTGAAACGTCTGAAACGTCTGAAACGTCTGAAACGTCTGAAACGTCTGAAACGTTCCAAAACGTTTCAAAACGCGAAAAGAACAAAGCGTGCGCCGTCCGAGAATCGAACTCGGGTCAACTCGTTGGCAACGAGCTATTCTACCACTAAACCAACGGCGCCTGGGGTCCCCCCGCAAATACGCTGCTCTGTGAAATCATCCACCCTCCATTGGACATTCGTTTTAGCCGCATCGGGCTAAACTCTCCACACGATTTAGCCGCATCAGGCTAGAATCTAGACATGATCAAGCAACTTTGACTGAGTGTATTGCTGCTTTCGCATCACTTTAAACCAGTCAACACAATAGTCCGCACGGATCGGAACTCTCAAAACCAGCCAGCCAGCCAGCCAGCCTGCCTGCCAGCCCAAGGGAATCGATATCATCGCATCCTTGATGCTGGGCTAGACTAGGCTAGGCTAGGCTAGGCGGGCTTGTGACATCAGGAACAATCTAAGCAATCTAGCACGGGCTGACCCGATATCATTTCATATCAAATCATATCATATCATACTCAATTGGAGCTAGCTAGAACGCGGATACGAACTAAGGACCGATCATCATCGGGATTGGAAACACCTGCTGCTTTCTCTGCGACGCTCTCGGCACTAGGAGAGGATCCAGACGCAGCCTCCGCGAAATCATCCTGTGATGGAGTTGGGAACGAAGACGTCAGCAAGGGCTTGAATGTGAAGGTCATAATAACGCGATGGAAAACACGGAAACCAACGACATAGACGAAAACCACAAACCACCAAACCCACATGGACACTTCGTCCGCGTCAACATTGAAGTTCGCACTCAAGATATCGGCGCCGGAGATGGGTCCACCTGGACTCGCGTAGCTTTGACCATCGAAAACGGAAATGAGTTGTCCGCGAAGGACGTAGCGGGTAGGGATAATGTACGAGAGCCAACGCACGGAAGCGGGCATGTCGGGAGTCTTGATGAAGAAGCCGGGGCAAAGGAACATCATACCCAGCACAATCATCGACATCGTCGTCGAAAGCATTGCACTGAAGTTGCGAAGCGCTTCAACAATGCACAGGGTGATGCCTTCCATTAACAGGAGCACATTGGTGGTCATCAAGATGTTGAAGATGAAGGCTTCCGCGGTCGGGTTGAAATCAACCATCCAATGGACGAGGGCCTGGAATGCAATCGCTGTGAGCAGGGTGTAGGGAATGGATGAGGTGAACAGGGACGCAGCATACTGGTTCAGAGTGTACGCGCCGTTCAACACATCGCTTTGGAAACCAGGGCGATCTCGAACCCAAACCGGAACCGCGGCGACAACGGAGAAAAGTGTCGACCACGTGATGAAGAACGCCGCGCCGGCCAGCTCAGGAATGTTCTGAGTCATGGGCTGACGGTTGAAATACATGCTTCCCACGAACAAACCAATCACGATGAGTTCGATTGCACGTACAGTGTACACGCCTGGCTCGAGAAGATAATACTCAAGGCGCTGACGGACGAGTGTGAGGTACTTTTGGAATGGTCCAGGCTCCGTACGACCACCTTTGGTGCCCTCAGGAACTGCACGCAGCGCTGCAGGCTGAAGAACTGCAGAGCAGAGGTCGTGAGCCTGATACAAGGAGCCCCATGTTTCCTTGCCTGTCGCGAGCGACGTAAGCTTCGTCACACAGACCTGACGTTCCTCACCGCTGAGGCTCCACTTGGGCGCACGCATGCCAGTAACCTGAACCAGATCTGCATCATTTGCGGCATTATCCTCCTGGGCAGCAACTAGAGTGCATTGTTCGGCACCTGTGTCACCGTCCAAAGCACGAAGTCCCTGGCAAAGCGCTGTTGCAGCCTTGGCAGGTGAACGGCTGACGAGATCAAGGTAGAAATCCGAGAGATTTAAGCACGTTGGGCATTGGTAACCCAGAGAACCGAAGTATTCCTTCGCAGCGGATCTTGGACCAAAGTATGCGCACTGTCCGGCGACGGTCGGCGTTCGGCACATGAGCAATAAGTCGTCAAGTTGATCGAATACAACACCTGAAGGCTGATGGATTGTCATTAGAACTACGATATTCAGCTCGCGTGCTACGCGACGAATGTAAGTCACAATGGCATACGCAGCATCTCCATCTAAACCGGTTGTAGGCTCATCCAAGCAAAGTACGTTGGGTGATGCAATGATGCCCACACCAATTGAGACGCGCTTGCGTTCACCAGTGGTGAGACTACCCACAAGAACATTGGCTTTCGTTTCAAGGTTCAAGATATTCAGGAGCTTGCTCACGTGTCGTTCCATAGCTAGCTGACTCGGGTATACCTGCTGTAGCTCTGCCATGCGTCGAAGGGTGTCGATGACCGTCAGACGATCATTCAGGGTGTCGAATTGAGGAACAAACGAGAGATCCTTCACAGTCAGCGCTCTGTCACAATACAACACTTGGCCAGTGACCTTCGCATATGGTGCACGACCTGTGAGGGCGTTGAGCATTGTGGTCTTACCTGCACCTGAAGGACCCATAATCGCCAGCACTCGTCCTGCGGTGGCATAGCCCTTGAGATGATCGACGAGGACTTGACCAGAGTCGGGCAAGGTGAGGGTGAGATCCTTCCAGACAACCTTCTTCACGCGTTGAGCCGTCAGCGCGGCGGTGAGTGCAGCAGCTTCAGAGATGTAATTCGCACCCAAGGAAGCAACGGGAGCCGTGCTGTCCGTTGAAGATGGAGCGACTGAAGTTTTGAGACGAGCAGACTCGTGATCAAACGATTCGGAAGCATCCTCGGACTTGAGCAGTCCCAGACGTGTGGCCAGGTAGTTGAGGCGGATGTTGTTACGGACAATGGCTTGAACCACCGCACCACCCTTGGCTTTGTGAAATGCCGAGACGATCTCCTCCCATGGGTACCAGTGCAGGACGTAAATGCAGAGCTTAGTTACTACAAGGAGAATCACCACGACCCCAAAGTCGAACCACTTGTCGTCACCGCTGGAGACACCTAGACGTTCCAGAAGAACGGTTGAGCCGGCAACCTCGCAGCTGCCATCAACGTTCACAGCGACACACGGCATCGACAGACCTTGGCTGGAAAGCGAGCAGGTGGTTGCACTCACAAGCGAAGCGTCGCATTGGTAGGTTAGTCGTGCAAAAACATCAATCATGAGGCTTCGCGTGATTGGAGTGTAGAATGAAATCTCAGAGAGCCAAACCCAGCCTTGTGGGATGTACTCCCAGCGGATAAATGATCCACCCGCAAAGACGCAGAGGCACACGAAAATACCTTGTGCCGCAACCATAGCGTACGATGAGTTCTTCGTGAATTGAGTTGTGGCCTGGCATACTGCTTCGGCGACCAAGACACAGAAGTAGAGGATCAAGATTGCGAAGGGAATACTTTCCGACGGGAGACCCATCATACCATAGGAGATCAGCAAACCGGGAATGAAGGCTAAAAAGCTCGCCACAGCTGCCACTAGGAATTCAGCAAACCAGTACGGTGCGACGGCGTAACTATTGTTCGCACGTTCGTGGAGGTACCTTTCCTTGGACGTCATCAGGTGATAGACTTTGAACACATTGATGTAACTGGCGGGGAGCGCAAGCCAGACGATGGCGTTACTAATATCAGCGATGCGAGAATCGACGCGGCGGGGCAGATCAAAGAAGAAGGCTCCGATCACAAAACCATAGAACGACATCATGACGAACTGTAAGTAATACAGGGTGATATCTCGGGTAGCAATACGGACATTACGCTGGAAGAGGGTCGTGAATTGGCGCCAGTAAGTTGACTCGTTCGCCATCACAATATGCTCCTGATCACTTGACCGGAGCAGGCTCGTTTCCAAAGGCTTCAAGATGAGTTCTGGGTTTTCTTCAGGGATCGGCATTCCCCATTCTGGGAACTGTGCGAGGACCTGGGGAACCGTACCAAACACGCAGCGCGAGCTGGCTGCAGCAGCTTCACTAGGAAGCACAAGCAGGTGGTCAAACAAGTTTAGAATGCGCGAGTTGGGCTGATGGATGGTAAGCACCACTGAGAGGTTACCATTTGACTTGCGAGCGAGTTCGCGAATGGCACGGATCACTTGATAGGCTGCAGTTGAGTCGAGTCCGGAGGTGGGCTCATCCAGGAAGATAACAGATGGCGAAGCAAGAAGTCCGACACCGACTGAAACGCGACGTTTCTCACCACCAGAGAGTCCTCGACGAAGCACCGTGCCCACGACGTTATCCTGAACCGCTTGAAGGCCCAGCGCATCAATCATGGCCTGAACATTCTTGGCGACGACCTCAAGGGGGTCGTTCGTCGCAAGCAAAGCGGCGGTGGTAAAGGTCTCTCGAACCGTAAGCTCACCGATAAGAATGTCTTCCGCCGGGACAAAGGCGACGTTCTTGTGAGTCTGAGTCACATCGATGGGATGACCCTTCTGAGTGACATGTCCATCGACCAGTAAATTCGGGAGACGACCAGCAAGGGTCTTGAGTAGCACAGTCTTGCCAGAAGGCGAGGGACCCAACACGGCGAGCACGCCGCCTCGCAAGACGTAGCCCGAACAGTTCGTAACAAGTGTCTTGAGACTGGTGGGGTCAGAGATGGAGAGGTTGGACCAGCCCATCATGACCCGGGGATGGGTCAGATACCGTGCAGCGGCATCTGCGGTAGTGTCTTTAACGACGACCTGCAGGGGTTCGCCGCCGGACTCACCGGAGAGCGCTGCCGCTGTGGCATTGGCGCTCTGCTGCTGCGGCTGAATGGCCGTGAGCTCGATCATGATAGCGCTTTTAACCTCTTGTACACGGCTTGGAAGCGGTGCATCGTCGTGCTCACGATCAGGGTGGATAACAACTGCTGAGCCCGACATCTGTTGGGGGTTTAGAGTGGTGTCCCACACGTGTTGTAATGGTTGATGAGTTTCACTCATGAATGATATTATCCATGGAGTCAACTGCATACCACAATGCAGTACATACCGAGACAGCATAAAACATTGCACGATCAACACTCACTGATGATAATATTAAGCATAATCTCCCTTCCCACGCACATCCACGCGCCCCGACCCCAACCCACGTGATTTTGTATAACCGCATCCGGCCAAACGGCTACGTAACAAGTTCGGTTGGAGAATTCGGTTACTATGCAAGCGTGTGTGAAATACTTCCACGCATATGTGATGCATATACATCATCACACTGCGTTGATACATCGCGCGCATGCGTATGTATCTCTAGAATTAACTCTGTAGTGCAGATTAAAGCACATGCGATGTAGTCGTTTTCGAATTGGTTCAGCCCAACTAACTCGAATTCTCTGGAACATTCGATCGAAAGCTCGAGAATTCGGGGATCGTGTGCGCAACAAACCCGTCATCTCGAAGCATCCTTCGAGGGCGCAAGTTATCAGATGTCACGTGACTGTATTGTTACTGTTACAGGAATCAACACGGACTTTGACTGGTTGTACCATGTAACCTTCGTCTTGTTGGAAACTGCGGACCGATATCGCGCTGAAGGAGGACTTTACTGGTCTGGGTACATGCAGCACTTGGTAGTCATGTGGGCTATTCCAGAGCGTTCAAACAGCTATCCTTCGGCATGTTGACCTTCCTGGGGCTGGGACTGGGGCGGGGACTGGCGAGCAAGCGGGCTTAGACAGAGACGGCTTGACTGCTGCGGGTACATATTGTAGCGGGTTTGCATAATACATTTACAATACACGGAAGTGAGACGAGCATCAGACAAGAGATTGCCCTACACCCAATGAATCTACCAACCTTAACCTGTTGGTCTTCGCGATCATGCGACTAAGAGTCGGGCGACAACTCCGAACGGAAAAGTATTTGAGATACACATTGCCATGGATACAAGCTGTTAGATTGTCATGGAAAGTGCTCTTGAAGCGCCGCAGCGGCATCTTCGTCTCCTTCTGATGCGGCTTGTGACCAATACTCCTGCGCACGTGAGAAGTCCTGCTCGACGCCTTGTCCAGAAAAGAAACACTTTCCAATCTGATACATAGCTTTCGCGCTACCCAGCTGGGCACCTATCATGTAGTACTGTGCGGCCTCCTCAAAACTCTGTTCCACACCGTGACCAAGGTAGTAACAGTCCCCGAGTGCCAAATGCGCATCAGCACACTCTAGATCGGCACTCTTGCGGAACCACTCAAGTGCCTTTTTGTAGTCTTTGCAAGTGCCGTGTCCATGGTAAAAGCACTGGCCAAGGTGAAGCATTGCCTCGCTATGGTTATCCTCCGCTGCTTTTCTGAAGTGAGCATAGGCTTGCTTGTAGTCCTGTTCGACGCCTTCGCCTCGATAGTAGCACTCACCTAAGGCATTGATAGCATCACTATTGTCGGCCTCGGCCCCCTTGGATAACCATTCAATCGCGAGTTCTAGGTTTCTCTCCACTCCTAGTCCCTTTAGATAGCACTGACCTACACCAGCACAGCCTATGGGATGTTCCTCAAGCGCGGCCTTCATAAACCACTCGAAGGCCTTCTGGTCGTCTTGCGGTACACCGCCCAGGCCCATAGAATAGAAAGTGCCAACCTGGGCTGCAGCCTGTTCCAAACCTTCTTCAGCAGCCTCTAAATAGTATTCAAAAGCCTTCGCTAGATCTTTAGCCACCCCTTCTCCGTCTGCATAGCATTCACCCATGGCGAATTTCCCCAGAGCGCAGTCCTGGCTAACGCTGTCCTGGATCCATTTAAGCGCCTCATCATAATCCCGCTCGATGCCTTCGCCATCACGATACATCCGTCCGACCATCGCTTGTGCTTCGGGATACCCATTCTCAGCGGCGCGCAAATACCATCGGAACGCGGCTTTGATGTCCACCTCGGTTCCTGTGCCATAGTAATAAGCAGACCCTACAACGAATTGCCCTATGGCCTCCTCTCCCTCCGCAGAGCGCATATACCAGAGGAACGCCTGCCCCGGGTCCTCCACAACCCCTCGACCAAGTTCATAGCACTGCCCTATATAGAAATGAGCCAAGGGTTCATCTTGCTCAGCACTTCGCATGAAGTAACTGATAACTCGAGCGTAGTCCTGCTCAACGACATACTCACCGAAGTAGTAGAAGGATCCAACCTCGCAGAGCGCGGTGGGCTCATCGGAGTCGGCGGCCTTGAGATACCACTCAAACGCCTTCTCCATATCGCGTTCGACTCCGATGCCTAGTTCGTAGCACTTCCCCACTTTGGTTTGCGCGGGAGGCAAACCCTCCTGAGCGGCCTTCATGAAGTATTCAAAGCACTTGTATCGGTTTCCCTCGCCTTGTTCGCATTCACAATAGAACTGACCAAGACTATAGAATGCCACCGGATCGCCTTGCGCGGCGGCTTTTGTAAACAACTCAAGCGCCTTGTCAGGGTTAGTTTCAACCCCAACCCCACACTGATACATGGACCCCAGTTCGGCTTGTGCCATAGCTTCACCCCCTTCCGCAGCCTTGATCAGCCATTGGACTGCCCTGACCTGGCTGCGTTCGACCCCAATGCCGTGGAAATAGAAATGGTACAGGCACCATTGCGCCGCATGATCTCCCTGTTCCGCCGCCTGAGAGATCAAGCTGACTGCTTTGCCAATGTCCATGGATACGCCCTTGCCGACCAAGTACAAAATTCCAAGGGCATATTTGGCATGAGCAGATCCTTCAGCTGCAGCCCTTGTAAACCATTTCGCTGCCACTGGCAAGTCCACGCTGGTGCCTGTACCAGTAAAGTAGCAGTCTCCCAGCAAGTCTCCCTTGATGGCAATCTCCAGTTCCATAACTCCAGAAATGTTCCCGAAACGAATTCTTGCAGTGAATCCGCCAAGACGACACAATTTCGAATCTTTACAAGACCCCACATACACACGCGCACGCCAAGCTACATTGTAGAATAAGGCAAATTATCGAACCGTATTTCTATGCAGCTCGTGCCGATCAATCCCAATCACGAAGGGAAGAGATGCTAGTGTATTCTTCGCTCCGTGAATTCCAACTGCCTGGTTCACGTAAGAGAAGCAACTCGATGATCATTCCATCACCCATGCTGTTGCAAGGCATGTTCAAGAACAAGGAGCAGTGTTCGGGCATAGAGTGAGCGTGAACAGTCCTCATACTCCGCAGCAGGGTAATGACAACAGTGAAGAAGACCCCTCCTGGGCCCCAAAAGTTAGCTGTTCGCAACCTCGCGGGCCAACCAGTAAAGATAGGCGTAACAGATAGGGAAAAGAAAATAGTGCGAAGTGAGATAAAGCGATTGATTGATCACTTCGACATGAACACACGCGATTAGGCCTAATCATAGGAACTAGAAAAACAATTGCGTGTGCTAACGACGGATTTTGTGACCATGAGGCTTGAGCTTGGGTTAGCCTCTTGCTGTGATCACCGGTTTGAATACCACCTTATGAACAGACAGACAGCGGCAATGACTAGATGTAAAGCCAGGATAATAAAGACAATGATATTAATTGTGTACATTTGTGACAGTTCCTTCGTCATTTTCGTGATGGAACCTTCGAAACGAAGAGCTGCGTTGCTATACCCTTCATTAGCGAAGGGGTCCATGATGCAGCCGGAGGGCTTAATGCTATTGCCGTATCTCCAAATGTCCCTGCCTTTCGTCCATACAAATATGAGAAAAGTAAGGGCCAGAAAGACCACAAGGTGAGAAAGATTACAGGCCCAGCGATCGGAAGGTTTCACGTGAATCGTAAGTCCAAGGTATATAGCAAGTACGCCGATGTGGACGATAGCCCATATGAGTATCAGCCGCGTACCCTTAGGATTTACGGCCAGAACATTTGTGAATGTGAAAAAGACCTCTGTACTTGAGTACTCATCCATACCTTTCACCGCTTTACCTGGATTTCTGCAGCCATGACTGCTTGCCATCGGATACACCGCGAAGAGATGGACTTGATCGGTAGCCTCATCGACATACCTTCGCATGCTGACTGGTGTGTCATTGTCGTCATAAAAATCTCTGGCCAAACGACTCG
>Ga0180217_1000388_pt1 | contig 75119 bp, 35 predicted proteins | sample eDN3rd37CBELigOP_FD_128521 | JGI IMG/M metagenome (GOLD analysis project Ga0180217, IMG submission 128521) | Enriched Organic Plus compost microbial communities from Emeryville, California, USA - eDNA 3rd pass 37_C BE-Lig OP (version 2) (version 2) ...
CCCCCCCCCCCCCCCCCCCCACATCAGGTTTTCCCGCGCAACTGCGTTCGCTGGATACCCTCGCGGCCACTGCACCATGGACAAGCTCGGGGGCGCTGGCGAGAGCCAAGGCAAGCCCAGCGCTGGTCGCAACTCAGTGGGCGCGGCTATTCAAGTGAAGCCCCACTCACAGACATATCACAACTTCGTCTCACCGGCCGAAGCCGCACAGATTGCCGCGTTGCTCATGGTTTGGTACCGGAGGTTCAGGAGGAGGCTACCCTGGCGACTGCCCTACACTTTATGTTCCAAACATGAGGACCCGCAACGGATAAGGGATCGTCTCATCAGCTCATTGTCACCCGAGGGCCGGGAACTGTACGCGAATCATGTCTCAGAACGAAATGCAAGGCCGTTCCTCGAAGTTGTGCAGTCCGCGACGGATGCACCAGCTGGTACACCTAAGCTTTACCTTCAAGAACTCCGTTCCTGGGCAGAGCTGGATGAGCGTGCAGAGACATACTTGGACGCGGGCTATCGCGCCCATATGCCCGCGTCTGGCAGAGCCGCCTCAAGAGCAACGAGCACTTCATCAACATCGTCGGCGAGCCGAGCTCTGACTTTGCCTGAGGCCATTCACGCCATTGTCAAACATGACCCGTCGCTCCAGGATAACTTTGTGTTGAGTCTATCGCCAGAAGATCGTGCCACCTGGCTCGCGCCTGTCCTTGAAAGTCAATTCCATGACCGAGAACTCGAAGAGGTTAAACATACGCCTTCCGGAGAGCAAGAAACCAGCAAGGACGATTACGATGATGCCCTGCCCCCTAATGACAAGTGGACAGTTGCGACGTTCCCCTACGGGGTCTGGGTTTCAGAGATCATGCTCCAGCAGACACGCGTTGAAACTGTCAAAGGATACTATCGCAGATGGCTTCGGACATTCCCAACAGTTCATGACTTGGCCAATGCCCCAGACTCTTTAATCACACAATGCTGGGCAGGCCTTGGCTACTATCGACGCTCGCGTTTGTTGAAGGAGGGATCAAAGTTCCTAATTGAAGTCCATCGAAGTCGCCCACAGGTTTCGACATCGCACTCATCATCGAGTGCCTCTGAGATCAATCAATCAGATTCAAGTGACGGCCAAGCATCAGCTAGATCAAGTTCCGACACTGCTATTCGTGATGATGACATCAGTCTGCCTCCATCAGCCGCAGCACTAAGGCTCGTCCCTGGTATCGGGCCTTATACCGCTGGAGCCATCGCATCATTGGCCTATGGCCTGCCCGAACCTATCGTTGATGGTAATGTATACCGTGTGCTAGCAAGACTGCGTGGCCTTCGAGGTAACCCTCAAAGTGATGCGTCGATGAAAAATCTGTATTGGAAACTTGCCCGAGATCTAGTTGGCTCAACTCGCGGGCTCGACGCTCGCATTCTTGAGCGCTTTTCTCAAACGCATCCTTGGGTTAAGTCCGGATTCGGTAGAGATACCTCGTCCTCATCGTCGTCAACGAGTTCTGACACCGATGTGGCAGACTCAATGCACCGGTTCTCGGATGACTTTGTCGCTGCTGAGTTCAATCAAGCCATGATGGAACTCGGCGCGACTGTATGCGTTCCCATTCGCCCCCTGTGTACCATCTGTCCCGTCCGCGATCACTGCCACGCCCGGCGCGAGTTTGAAGCCGCTTCTCGCCCCTTTTCACCCGAATACCAACATGTCGCGCCAGGGACACTCACAGACATTGAGGACCTTGAGGGAATGGTGCTGACTTCTTCTCAATGTTGCACCGCTTGCGAGCAGGATGAGGCACCTGTCATTCGTTGCGACTCAGCGCCTGGCCCATTACCCTCGGCACTCTCCAAGGAGACCCCAAGCAAAGTTCAGCGACAGACCTCCATCAACCAATTCTTTCAGCCACTCAGCGGAACCAACATGAGTCGCACTCAGACGAACCTAGTCAACGAGGACGGCTCTTCAGAGGACTCATTCTCTGTATGGGCGGCACGCTACCCAGGTCCCAAGCCTAAGAAATCGAAGGTGATCGCGAATATGCAATCAGCAATCGTGTGTCTAGAGATGCGGATTGACGAAAGTGACATGCAAGCTCAGAGTGAGGACTCAAAGCAGGGCCCCGGGGCGGAGCAAATTTTATTCGTCCGTTCGCATGGAACTGGAATTCTGACTGCGAGTCGCCAATTTGGTAGCTCAGAGGCAAAATCGCAACAGCGTGCCAGCAACAACCGTGCAGGTGGGTCGGGATCTGCTTTGCTCGAAGGTCAATGGTGCTTGCCAAGTGTTGTTCTGAAAGAGGAGGTCAGCACAGAGGAGGATGAGAACAGTGAGGATGACGAGGCAGAAAAAGAAGTGGCTGGACTATCAGGAGCAAGCGGAGGAACGCAGCTGGGCAGGAAGCGCTCAGCTTCTCAACTAGGGTCGTCGTCGTCGTCGTCGTCATCGTTGTCGACAATGCCCTCACCTGAGCTCCAGACCCGCGTTGCTGCTTTGCTAGAGCGGCTTGCGAAAGAATCTGGACATGAGTACTCAGTCGTTGGAGAGCCTTTATGCTTGGGAACATCTACCCACGTCTTTTCTCATCGAGTTCACAACTCCGACGTATTTGTATTCAAGGTTGCATCTAGTTCCCTAAGCATATCGCTTCGACAGGAAGGAGCAGCAGACACGAACGAAGAGGTTTGCTGGGCTAACGCGGCCAGTGCGTGCAAGGATTTGGGTCTCTCTACGGCAGTTGCAAAGCAAGTTGGAATGCATACCCGTGAAGTAAGTGGACGTGCTGCTGTATCGGGGCGCAAGAAGGTTGCTGGCTCCAAGCCAACCAAGCCTCAGGAGTAGAGCCAATAAAGTGACAACTACTACGACTGTATTGCAGGGTCGGGAAACATGACTCACACATATTAAATCGGGTATACAAAGGCGGTCACCGCAGCATCTCTTGACTGTTTTTGAGAGGCCCTCTCACCTTGAGCAGGCGCGCTCGAGGATGTCACGGGCCGTTTCGATTTTAGCATTGCAAGACGTTCTTGCTCGACGGTCTGCTTTTCAGCCGCTGAACCATACACGATTCGGCGTATAGATCCTATGGAATGCTTCGCGCCTTCAGGAGCTTCATCCACATAATGGTTATCATAGGGGCCCAAATCCAAGTCAGACTTGCCATATCGCTCCATCGCCACACGTTCAAGTTGACCCTTCCAGAAAAACTCGTCTTCGGCCTCGGTACGACCTCGCTCTGTTGTGGGCGATGGTCTCGGGCTGCCCTGAGGAGGTGCACCCTGATCGGTGTCCTTCTTTCCTACGTGTGGATCGTGGCATCGCTCGCCCAATCCCACTGGATTCTTAAAGCCATAATTGGCAGGGATCAGTTCCTCTGTGACATCATGATAAATGGTACCACGGTGTCGCAGATAGGTGGGAAATGGGACCGTGGAGCTCTTCCACTCGACATCTCCCGTACGGAACTTGAGTTTAAAGCAGGAGTCTGATGTCACCAGTGGTAATCGAGCAGGTGGCGGTCCATAGGGTTCTGGGACACCTGTTGCAGCCGCACAAGTGCGATGGCTTGGTGGCTTGGAGCAGCTTGCTGACGCCGCCACCTCGGCTGCAGACTCTGCCGTGAGAGTCTCCGCGTACAAGCGATCACTCGCATCGAGATGCTTCGACGAGCGACCAGCCTCACCTCGACTTTTGGAGTTTAGCTTATCTCGAACGAGAGAGCTGGGCACAAATGGGAGAATCTTTGTGCGATACTGTGACGTGGTACTCAGCTTGTCAGACTTCGACCGCAGCAGATTGCGCTTACGTAATGACTCAGCGGCGCGCTTCCAGTTGGAGTTGCCACCAAGTGACGAGTTTGATGCTGATCCTGTCGAAGATGGTGATGAAGTTACCTCTGGGTTGTGAGGTCGCGACCGAGGAGTGGCTTCGAGATGCTCCGAACGACTGGGGGGTGCTCGGCTGTCTGGAGGAGAAGTATTCCTTGCAGAAAGACCACCGCTTCTTTCGGTGGATGAACTACTTGTCTGGGTGGATGTGCGGATCGGTCTTGCAGAATTAGGTCGAGCACCTCTCTGTGGTAGCTGACTCGTAGTCGACGCCCGGCTCTCAGGGTTGTCAAGTGGCGAGCCGCACATCCGACCGGTAGAGGGTTGGTATTCTGGCGCCTCAACCTCTGGATTCAGGTCAGCTCTCCTCCGTTCAATGGCTGATGAGGGTCTGTGTGGAGGTCGAGTGCGTTTAGCTGCCTCGGCACATCGCCGACGCATAGACTCTTGTGCCCGCTTGAACTCCTCGAAAGTCTTGTGTGCGGACTTTTGACCGGACATCACACGCGATGCGGCGACCTGCATCTGACATTGTCGGGCTTGTGCGATCGGACCTAGGACAGGACGTGCTTGTGGCCTGCTCGTTCGTGACCTAGAGGTGGAGCGTGACCGCGATCGCGAGGCTGATCTTGTGCCAGATCGGGCACTTGTGACGCTTGCACCATCCTCTTCGTCTAAAACATCGATCCTCGGCCATTCAGATAGGTTAATCCCATCATTGGAAAATCTCGCACCTCTCCTAATGTGGATGCCTTCCTGCGGACCGGATTCATCGCTATGCGCGCTTGAGAGATCACGTAAGTAGTACCGCCATGCGACAGGAACTGAAGCACCTGTGGCGGCTCGATAGCTTGCGGCCGCAATGTGCGGTGGTCGACGCAACTCTGGGCCATCTATATCGAGGTATTGTCCGAGCATTGGCGCCGAAGACGAAGGGAGCAAGCGGTAACCCTTCACCTCAGAGCCTCGCTCTGGGTCATCGTTAGCTGTGGGGCGGATGGCCTTACCATCAGTGATTCGGACGACCGGTTCACCAAAGGCCGTAAGCCTACCACTCACCGTAGAAGTAGCTGACTGCACCTTGGAACTGAGTCCAGTTCTCTCGACTTGTGGGCCCTGTTTAGCATTGAGCACTTTGTCAAGTTCTTCTTGCGCATCGAGAATTCGCTGAAGTTCCTCAGCGAGACTGGAAACATGACGTAGCGAGCGACCCGAACCAGGGCTGAATAGTCCTGGTTCGCTCAGCATGCCGTCTAATACCTCCGCCGCGACTCGGTCGTCTCGAGCTGCTTCATTTCGACGTACTGCCGACGCATTCTGCTTCGTCTTAGCGGCATACCGAGAAAGGAACAAAGGATCTGCAAGAAGCTTGAGCCAAAGCCGTCGTCGCTGCAGCTTCAGCACTTGATCGTCTTTGCTCGCCTGGTACCGGCGCTCAGCCATAGCGCGCTGTCGAGTCAAGAGCGCGCGTGCCTTCGCTGCCTCCAGCCTCTGCTTGTCGAGGTACTCTAGGTAGCTGGTGTCCCTCTCAGATGCGAGCAAAGCTCTCACGCCTTCGTCGACTTCGACCTGCGAAGGCATACGGTAGCCTGAAGCAAGTCCGAGTGTCATATGGATAGCTGGGTCTATTGCGGGACCCTCCATCACAACAAACGATTCAGTTTCGGAGGGGTAGACGTCTTCATAGGGGATCTTCTGTGGCGCACCCAGTTGTGCGCTTACAACGCGGTAAGGTCTTAGCATGTGGCACAATCGCAGCGTGACACGTCAGGTGCCAAAACTTGATGCAGAGTTGCCTGGAAACTGGGCAGTGTCACGTGAAACTAGACTTGATCCGCGGAGAATAGAGTCGCACAGAAGATCTAGTGACAGAATACGAGTTGATGAGTGACAATATCCGACACTAGTGTCCCGCACGCCGCAGAAGACTCGCTCTCCCAGGTGATCTAGACTAAACTTGAACAAGGGGAAGAAGTTTGTTGACTGAAAATCAGGACCAATCCGAGAGTGCAGAGAAGATCCAGCGAATATTCCAGCTATCCCGAGCAATATGGAGTCAATGCAAGTGCTAGCACGACTTAACACCAGGCTCAGCACGTGATATACATCCAGTACCATTCTCGTCGGTGAGGGATTCAAATTTCAAATTCGAAAGGGCACCCTTGTTAACTCGCAGCATGTTGCGAGTTTGCCTCACAACGGACATAGGAATCCCAAGTGTACGAAGTAGGAATTATACCGTTTTATGAGGTGGGTGCATCCGGGATCTAGAGTACGCAATGGATTATGGAATAATCACTTGAGACTTGACCGTGACGCGATCTTGGACCCACCATGACCAGCTTGCTTCACATTTAAATCGACCCTTCTGGAAATTGCTCCAAGTGATGTGTGCTTCACTCCAGTGTTTCTCCGCCATTTCGCGGGTTCGCGGAGCCTCAGTGGCTTGACCCGCAATCCAATGAGCTTTTCATACCTCGTACCAACAGCATATTCCTCCACCAATCGATCCACTTACCAGTTATCCTCGATTCTTCCCCTTCCGCCCCTCTTCAGCTCTGAGCCGACCCTATGACGGACCACAACTTCGTCGCGGGCAACGTGCTGTTGCTCTGTTTCATTGTAGTAATGTGTCTGATCCTCGGTCAGGTCATTGACAACTACAAGATCACATGGATTCCCCACAGTGTCGCCGCCATCGTGCTCGGTGCAATCATCGGCGTTATCATCTACCTAACTTCGGAGAAGGAGACCAAGTTTTTCATGTTCAATGACAGTTTATTCTTCTTTGCGCTACTGCCACCGATCGTGTTTGACGCTGGTTACGCCATGAAGCGCACTAACTTTTTCCGAAACATGTGGAGCATCTTGCTCTTTGCCGTGCTCGGAACGATCATCTCGACTTTCGTGATTGGATACGGGATCTGGGGTCTTGCTAAGGCTGGCGCTATCGATGTCGCATCCAACTCCCCCGTCGACTCCCTCATCTTTGGCGCTTTGATTTCCTCTATTGACCCCATCGCAACGCTTGCTATTCTTGGCAACAAAGCACTCAACGTCCCACCTCTTCTCTATTCCCTCGTCTTTGGTGAGTCCGTGCTAAACGATGCGATTGCCATTACGCTCTTCGACACCTTTAAGGAGTTCCACAAGCGTGAATTCTCCTCTGCTAGCGCCGGAAAGGCTATTGGTATCTTCCTGGGCATCGCTCTGGGCTCACTTTTCGTTGGTGCCGTCTTTGCGTTGATGTCAGCTGCGATTCTTCGTAAGCTCAACTTCATCAAGAATCCCGCAAGCGAGTTCACGATCATCTTGTTCTTTGCATACGGCTCGTACTGCATGGCCGAGGTGGCTCATCTTTCTGGTATCATTTCGCTATTCTCGTGTGGTGTGATGCAGGCCCACTATGCTTGGTACAACATTTCAAACGTGTCCCGTACAACAACACGTCATGCCTTCCATGCGTTTGCACACATTGCCGAGTCCTTCTTGTACACCTACCTTGGAATTACGGCTGTCTTGTCTTGCACTGAGACGACAGGTTACAAGTGGTCAGGGAGGTTGATCTTCTTCGCACTTCTTATGTGCTTCGTCTCTCGTGCCCTGAACATTTTCCCACTGGCGTTCATCGCGAACCTGCGCCGTAAGCAGAAGATTCCATTCCGGATGCAGGTCCTCATGTGGTTCTCCGGTCTTCGTGGCGCCATTTCGTTTGCTTTGGCCATTCGTATGGATTCCCCTGACCCAGACGCGAGCAAGTATGTTACAACGACGATGATTATCATCATCCTCACAACAGTGATTATGGGTGGTCTTTCGAACTGGTTCCTTGGTTGCCTCGGTCTGACAAATCCCAATCCACCCCAACGCGAGATCTTGGGTGCCGATGGTACAACAGGCCTCACAGTGGATCAGCAATTTGTCCCATTGCATGAGGCACATGAACACACAGCATCCCCGACCGTCACCGTGGCTCCAAGTCTCAGCCGTGAACCAGTCGCGCATGATGAGCGCGACCCCGACGATCACGGACCCACCACACGTGCACGTGCCGAGAGTACGATTGGTTTGACTCGTGAGGAAATGGCTCTATCTGGTAAGGAACGAGCGAAAGCCATCATTCAGCGCCGACTTGCTGAGTCCCGTACTCGACCTGACGGCACACCAGGCGAGAAGCTGGGTAAGCTACATGAGTGGTGGATTCGATTCGACATTATGTACATGCAGCCCTGGTTCGGTGGTCGTCATGCACCCAAGATGGAGGGTGCCGAAGAGGAGGGTGAGGATAACTCCCAAATGCCCAATCCCTACCTCGCCAAGGTTGTCCCACAAATGGAGGTTCAACTTGGAGCTGAAGAGCAGCAAGTTGAGGACGAGATCAAGGATGAGCTTGATAGGAAGAGTGTTGCGATGCAAAATATGGGCCCGTCACACACTCAGAGCCTGCTCGGTGACGCCCCTGATCCGGTCCAGCCGTTGGCTAACATCTCCATAGTGGGTGACACGAGTCCCTCAAGCCTCTCGTCAGCCACATCCACCACATCGCTCGTTTCCAACGGCAACTGTGACGAGTAAGTCCCGCTTCTTTTTTCTTACGTTCTCATTCTAATATCTGCTGTTAGGGTCTTACTTGCTGCACCAAGTTGTCTGCCGATGCCACCGCGTTGAACCCACAAGTGAAGGCATTAATCACTTTAGCTTGTTACAGCTGCTGCGATGTCGCATACTATTCGAACGTTATCTAGTGTACTATTGTTTCCCCTGACCCGTCCCATCCTTTCCCTTGCTTCGCTTCTTTGCTTTCACCGATTACTTCCCAACTAGTGGCCCGTCGAAGAATCGGGCCAGGAGTCTGGAGATAATCAACCCATGTCCCCGTCGGCCCCTTCCCTAACATGGGAAACACCGTTCGTTTTCATCTAGAATATGTATTGTAGATGAACGATGTTTCCTCACCATTGGCTCTTCATTTATGAATCTGCATCTGGCTCCTCCGGTGCACCTTTATCTGATCCGCGGACGCTTACATGTTACACTTACTCCCTTTCGCGCGTGCTAGCTTCTACGTGAGCTATTTCATGCGAACAGATTCCCGTTTATATCCCCATCCATTCGGCTCAGGAATGGACTGATTGACTGGTCATCGTTTTCCACTTCTTCAGTCCTACCGGTCCCGATTGCTTCTTACAGACCATTTACCCCAATAGCATGGCTCTTGGTCTATTTATCTTGATTGTTGACTATGTGTGTCGTATATGATTGAACGTAGTTTACACATACGCAAGTCTCTACGATAGAGCAAGGGTCATACGAGCCCAATTCTTAATGCTAGGGAGAGCTAACCGCCTCTCCAACTAGCAGAATCTACTTGAACCCGTGTGGGCTATTCTCACCTCATCGTACGATGGCTGGGGATCCCTCATTTAGTTTCATACGGCTAGCAGTATTATCCTGACGGCATCGTATATTATCAACCTAGTGACATACACTCTACTTTGACGCGCTTCATTTGGGTGTTGTGTGTCAGCGATGCAACTGTACACGGTTTGTATGCAGATGAGCCCGTTCCGGCAACATGCCAGTTAACCAGGGCCGACCTTGGGAATATCGTGATGTTCTGATAGTGCTGCGATGGCCGCGTTGTACTCCTCCACAAGCTCACGGTGAGTTTTGGCTGCACGCTCCTTCGCGAGTTTCTCAAGCTAGAAAGTGGGGTCGGGGTGAGTTTGGTCGAAGAAGAATGAGCAGACCAACCCCAATCAAGGAGAGGCATAGCATTACGACGTAGAAAAGTATAAGCCATCAGCAACACGAGGACAGCTTGGAACCGCCAATCCTTCGCACGTACCTTCATCTGCTGTATCCTCTCGAGCTCCTCCTCAGCCTTGGTCTTCACACGCTTAGGCTCAGGAGCAGGAGCCTGCGTAGTCTTTTTCTCAGTGGCAGACTGTTCCTTCGTCTCCTGAATCTTTGTGCGCTGATTGTCGCTGGCTGTGCCGGTGGGACTCGTCCTATCGGAGGCCTCAACCGAGTTCCGCTTCAGCGGTTCTTTTCGCTTGGTTCTATACGACGTGAGCGAGGGGCAAGGATTTAATGAGCGCATAGATAGGATCACTGCAGCTATGTCTATCATATAGCGCGTTGCGTTTCTTGCCAATACATGTCTACGTACCCTAAACTGGCCTCATCTGAAGTTGTCTTCAAGCTGGTAGTCGATGAGGTGCCTGCAGGACGCGCGGTAGGGGCCTTGACAGCACCATGACCCTTCAAGACGAGTCGCCCCTTCACGACGTTCTTATACGCCGAGGATTTGGAGTCCGACATCCTGCGCCAGCTCTCTTTTCGCAAATGCAACAGAGTGGTCCAAGTCGCTGTTTCCGCGGTTTTGGAGGGCGTTCCAGTTGGATGACTGGGGTTGCAGGGGTGACACCTAGGCAAACTGCGTGTCACAGGCTGAAATAGCTGTATGTAACTGGGCTAAGCTGGATGCGGTTGTATAGGTGAGAAATCCTGAGGACAACAGCTGAAAGGGGGTCATGGTTACTTTTGGTTCACATTAGAATACTAAGTAAGATAGCAGGTGTGACACGTAGCATTGCTTGGATAATTATGACATGGCATGTATAACTTCTGTGTCATCCGACTGAGCACGGTTACCCTGGATAGCACACGCCCATATAACCTACAAACCAGATCCTGACTACTCAAACCTTGAACAAGGAGCTGCCTGCTCCATTTTTACACGTCGCGACGAGGGTAAGACCCCCCAAAATACCATACAATGGATCACCAGGTATCCAGGTGGGAGCGTCCGGCCTCGTCCACCCTCGCGGCGGATCGCCTGGCCTCGACTCAGGCCACGACACCCCTCTCGCCTGGAGTAACGGACCAGCCTCGTGGTATGATGGTAACGAGCCTGAGGCCCGTGAGCAGTGAGATCACCTCTAATTTGTCGATTGCAGGGCGGATGTCGCTTGCGTCGACGCTCAAACCTGCGGCTTTTAGTCGAAGCACGTATCGCCCAACTGCCAACGCAAAGCGAAATCCACGCGATATGAGCGCGCTTCCCAACAACGCAGCAACGCTGCGACGCCCTCCGCAACCACTACCGCAGCATCAGCAACAGCACGGCCTCCATGTTGGAGGCACACCTCTGTCGCAATACTATGGCAGGGGCGAAGAGGAGGTCAAGTCAGAACGCAAGCCTCAGGGTCACTCAAGTCAAGCTGAGCGCGGCTCCGTCATCGTGCCGCCTCCTCGGGGATTGAGATGCGACATTGGCCGCAGATTCCCCAAAGTCATCCGGCGACAAATGTTGCAGCGACCGTGGCTGCGACCTGTTTCCACCATGCACATCGCTGCAATTACTATCCAAACCGCTTGGCGACGCTTCCGAGCACGCAGAGCGTTGACGATGGTGATTGAAGCAGTCGAACAGGAAAAAATCACAAGATTCCTCCACAAGCGCCTTCCGATGATTGCAGCCTGGACAGCGCACGGCTCAGCTGCCCTGGACTTGACAGGCCTGAGTCAGGCCCAGATCCAACGGCTGACACAGGCCCAGCTCCAGCAGCAACGGCAATTGCAGTATGAACGGAATCATACGATGGACTCTTGCCTTGCCACAAGCGCAACCTCAGCTGGAGTAACAAAGTCAACTGACCCCATTCGAAAGCCAGGTGCCATGGGCTTCGATTCCTCTATCGCAGCAGAGCGTGAGCGCGCCCTAGAACTATCTAGAGACTTATCGTCGATTACTGAGTCGCGCAAGACCGAATTGCTCGCGTTCTTGCCGTACGCTGTGGCTGCATTTGTAATTCAACGAGCCTGGCGTGCGTGTCTCGCTGGACGAGAAGGTCGTAAGCGTGCTTTGCCATTGTTTCGAAAACACCGTGCAGCACGTGCCATCCAGCGTGCCTGGCGAAGCTCGCGCGATCGAAGGATCTTTAAACACTTGAAAGACTTGGTCCTGGGACGTACCCTAAGCGATCCAATTCAGCTGATGAAGGTGATCTGTCCATCAGAAGCGCATATCGCCGATGCTGCGTCGGGACTCTACATTCGCTTTCGATTGGGCGGACCTACATTCCCACCACTGCTTTACTACAAGATCTTCACGATGCGACCCGTTGCGGACATTGGTGCATTCGCGCCGCGCAATTATGCCGCGCAATCTGCGCTTGCGGGTGCACTTGTGCAATCGCATGTTCCGCAGAATGTCCTCACCAAGTTGGTCCCCAAGGGGCTAACGGTGGAGCAATCAAGTAGCTCTGCGACGGGACCAAGCTCCAGCCAATCGTCTCTGGACGCATTTATGGCTGCCTGTGAGGAGTGGGAGAGAAATCGTCGGAAGCATAAGAATCATGGCAACCAATCCGCCAGAAATGTGGACCCCAAACTGCTTCAGCTAATTGAGTCTTGTAAAGAATGGTATAGAAGGTGCGATAATAATGGATGGAAACTTGTCAGTGGATCCCAAGTCGTTGCTCTGAATCCAAAGCTGGAACGATTCCTGAACATGGGGCAGCCTCGAGCTGTATTGTACCCCGAGCATCCTCACCCATACTTTTACACTAGTGCTTATGCGCTTCCCAAACACCGTAGAGGGATGGCGGATCCCGTCCGCTGGGATATTTCCGGGCAGCATCCAGTCGCTCGTGCTGTTGCTGCCCCGGCGCCTGGAGCGAGGCCGTATCATCCGGATCGACTCGTTCGTCATGTTGATGTGATCCGGCGTAAGAAGCGCAAGAAGCTGAAATGGCTCCAGAGTCTGTATCGTCTGGCGATGTCAGGCAATGTTGCCGGTGTAGTCTCAAGCGCTCACTCGGGCAGCGAAGGTTCGACAGAGCCCCATTCAGACGATGACGATTGTGAAGAATCAAAGGACGCAACTGACAATGTGGGAATCAACAAACTCGGCGGTGACATCGTACTTTTCGACAAATCGTCAGTCGGCGATGCAAGTGTGCAAAAATCGAAAGAAACAGCGAAAGAGCCGCCCACACTCGTTGGCAAACTTCTGCTTGGTGCGGATCCTCAGGCTGAAGAAGTATGCATGCCTGCGTTCTGGGAAGAACTCAGTGCGGCCGCAGCTGAGGACGAAATGATTACGTGGGCTACTGGTCTCGACTTTGAGAGCTATGCGAGGGATTGGGGTTGTCTGGGGACTACAAGGCCAGCCAGAGCCCCAGCACCCTTCGACGATGAGAGCCTCGCTATCTCAGCCAGTCTGGAATCTGCACGAAACCAAGGTGGAATGACAGGGCGGCGATAAACTCCACTCCATCGCTAAAGATGTACATACAAACCAGTTGTTTTAACACTGCTTAGGATTCTGTAGCTGGTTTTTATTCTGCATGACAATCTCGCGAATCCACTTGGTTGGTAGCTATTAGAGCATGTGCTAGACTGCTGGGCACATATGACGCGCACGTTCTAGGGAAGCGGACATGGGCCAATTGCCATGCTTAGCAGCATGCACACAGAAAAATCTATGCTTACCAATACTCAATCTCGTACTCAGTATCATCATGGCTCAACAAAAACGGGTTACTCAATCAAGCTCTGAATCGTCTTCTCTTCTGTCCGCTTTGTCAGGGTGCTCGCCACGATCACAGATTTGCTAAATGTGAGCAACTCCTCTTCGACATCGGGTGGAAGCTTGGCAACAAGCTCCATTGCTCGAGTGATCAATAATTTTGCATCAAGTTTGGGCCAGTGGCGGTAGTCAAGGATCGCCTTCGGGAACTCAGATGCAAGCAATTCATTGCGTAATGACTCAATCTGCGCAACAACACACAGTATGCTCATATGAGGTCCCATCGCGAAGAAGAAGTCCCAAAGCTTGATCGCCTCTTCAAGAGGCTCTATCGATGCAAGCATCGACTTGACTAATGAGAAGGCGTAGATCAGAGCGATGATTTGATGCTTCACCAGATGATTGTAGATTTCAGGATCAATCATTTGCAAGATCTTGTCTGAGATGTAACAACCGGCCTGAACACCAATGTGATTCAGCTGCCAATATAGGGGGATGTAGTGGGCACAGAACGTGGAAAGGACGTTGAAAGCGTCGAGTTCGGGGAGGACATAAAGGAACACGCCGGCAAAAACATTCAAACCCTGCGTGTACTTCCATGACCAGTTGTGAGGTTTGGCAGTACTGATACTTGTGATGGAGTTGGACTCATTCTGGAAATTGATCAACGCATTGCACATACGCACCAAGGATTGCTCAGGCACAATACGGCAAAAGTTGGGATCTGTCCTAAACGTTCGGAACGAGTCATCTCGGGTGACAGAATACTCTGCGCATTCTTTGCAGTATGAAGCATATTCATCAGCCGAAATTGTGCGAGGGAGGTTCTCAAACAGCTTTGCTTCATTCAAGCTCTCCACATAAGTGTCCACGTCAAGTTTTGTGCGTAGGTTAGCAAGGCTTTCCGCGATTCTGCTGTAGCGGCTAATGTACACTGGACCCAAGATCAGAGCTTTCCATACCTTGCCACGTAGTCCGTACTGCCTACTCCTTGTAAGCTGTTGACTGGATTCCTCATTAGACGGATCTGCAATGGGTTTGCCGTCGGCTCGACTGAACGGAGCGTAGGCAGAGCTGTCGTCTTTCTCGGTAGACTGCTTTTGTTCCCCCGGCTCTGTTGATGAGGCACTCGAAACAACGAGGGGCTCGTCGATTCCATGCTGAATGACGAATCTTCGGATTGATTCTAGCTTATCCTTCACCGTGGCAAGTAAGTTTTCAAAGTAATTGCCCTGGTACTTAGTTAAATCTGCCTTTAGCGTCTCCTTCACAAACTCTACCGTGGGCGGGGAATCCTTCAGGATTTGGAAGAAGCTTGTTACCAACTTCTCAAGCCTCGTTTTGGATGAACTGTCTGTTTCAGCCTCATGGACCTCGGCGGAGATTTTCTTCTCCAATGCAGAGCTCGTGTCAACAGTTAGGGCTTCCATCTGCTGCTGGGACTGTTGTGGTTCTGTCTGCTGGTCCCCTGTTGTCGAGCCTGCGGTGTTCGATTCGAGAGCAGTGGGATTATCGCGGCCTTGGGTTTTCTGGCCCTTGCTACTATTATCTTTCTTGTAGTTCTGCTTGCCACCACTACCGCCTCCACCGCGATTGCCACCCTTGTTGTTATTGGACATGGCTCAGTTGTGTCGAGGACAGTTGCAAGCAAGCTACGACACGCAGCTGGGTACGTGTGCTAGAAATCAAGAAATCAATGAGAGAGATACTGATCTCCGCACAAGGGACTCAGATCGATGTCTCAACTGCTCCTTAACGAGTCACAGCAGCGGGGGTCCAGAGTCCGAGTCTGCTCAGGGCGCAGTTTCAGAGGGCGACCGGCAGTATACAAGTATAAACGAAGGCTGGGACGGGTGGCAGGGTGATAATACGAGTACAGGCGTGGGCGCTGAGTCTTCTCTCCACGCGGGGCCACTGCTGCGGAGGGGCGGAACGCTTGCACAGCAGGTCGATAACGTCTGAGAATAGTAGAAGCTAGCTAGATTTGGTATATGGGCGGGTAAATGGTACTTAAAAATGAGTATATACAGGTTTTTCCAGGTTGTAGAAGTTGTATCCAGGCTCAAATATCCAATTCCTCTCCAAAGTACCCCGGAATTCGTATTCGTATTCCCTTGTTCAGTTACAGAAACCTATATCCGTCCTGGCCCGGATTCCATCACCTTTCCTACCTTTCTGCAGTGAAATGTAACGCTAGATTCGGGAATTTACGGGCGCGAAAAAATTCACAACTACCCTGCAGAGCTGCCGAAGACTGGAATACGAGTGGGTCTTGAGTCTCCGCTGAAGCAGTACGAGGCTGACAACGAGGGGGAAGCGATTACAGTGTTGTACCAACTATGAACTGGGGTTATATTCAAAGAATTTATATGACTTTCACATATTCACTTTCGAACAACGACTGGGGTCGTTCTTACCGAGTGAACTGGGCTCGTTCTGTAGAACATCGACAGAAAGTAATGACCTCCAAGAGCGGTCGTCGCGGAGAGCACACGCAGACGCCATGCGGCTATCCATGACTGCCTCTGTTCTGTCCTCAGGTCGACGTAAACCACTTGAGAGTGTAGGAGTAGGGCGTGACTGCCCTTCTCTTTAACCAACGCTCTCGGTCGTGACAGTACGAATACGCGTACAGCTCGATGAAAATGAACATGGTAGTAACAAACTGACCCACACAAAGCCTTCTTTTCGCAACGGAACGACGGAGAACCTCACCAGGTTGTGCTGATCAGAAGATGATCCCTTTCAAGTGCTGCCTTGAGAATTGAGCAGGCGCTGTGAATCTGGTAATAAACAAGCGAATACAGTATAACTGGAGGCCGCTAACTCACTGCCCCAATCCGCGAGCTGAACCGCCTTAGTCGAGCTTTCTCTTAAACCGACCTAAGTCAAACTTCACACCCATGCCGAGATCCAATTGCGAGATCTGGTCTCTGCGATTCGAACGACAAACGCCATAGCAGCGCGTGTATAAGATAGATTCATCGCAGTGTACTACCACACAGTGTTTCTTCTGGAGAACCCTGCCCTATCGCGAGCTCGGCACTGGTGTTCGGTGGCGAGCATTCTGCCACTCCGAGTTGGAAGGGTATACAGGGGGTTACTCCCAGTGCCTGATAATGCCACTACGCAAGCTGACTCAACACAACGTCACTCAACGGAAAGATACGTGTCCACTGTTGCGCAGATGCTAGCAGGCAATATACAGCCAAAGTGAAAGAATATTTTTCAGTCGTTTCTCCCATACTAGACAGGTATTGAAAACGCGTAGAGGTGGTGGTCTGAGTTTGAATTAAAACTCAGAGGCGGGCTTCAAGCAACATAAGCTATCGGTTTGTAACACAATCCGAGCCCATTGACCACAACACTACTCCCAACTCACACCCTAGTGACTTCCACTGATAGGAGTATATGCGCTCGAATCTCGCGGGCCAGCTAGCCGGCGCGGCCGTTACGGGCACTAGCGCCGGTATGAGTAGCTCTAGCACCAGCGCTGCTCCGAACATCGATGAGACCCGTAAGGTCCTCTCCGCACTCGACACACTCGTCAGCCGACCAACCGTTATTCCCTCGCTCCAAGTACGTATCCGCGCTCTGCCGTAGTTCATCCACTGCCCGTGTGTTTGGATGCTCACTTGTGGCACCGCATGCTAGATTTCCGTTGCTGCCCGCCGTTTGCACGCCACGGCACCCGCAAACAGCCTGTCAAACTGGCAGGTGGTAGTGGCAGAGCCCACGCTCTGAGCTGAACACACACACACACACCCACACACACTCTCCTCCGACTTACCCTCCTCCTCTCATGTATACTTTATTCTATATAGCAGAAGTCATCTGTGCACCCTGCCGCTGCCCTCGTCGCCGCTGGGGGCATCAGACCCACAGGAAGCTCAGGATCCGGTGCGGGAGCAGGAACCGGGCACAACCCTTCAAACTTCTCCCGAACACTGCCGGGCCCTGGGCGGCCCATACCTCTCTCAAATCACTCAAGCAGTGGGGCGAATGAACACTCAGTAGACAAGCGGTTATCTCTCCTGCACGAGATCGCCCAGCTTCAGGATGAGAACGCCACGCTCCGCATCCAAATTCGTCGCATGACCGAGGAGCATGAACGAGTTGCAAGGAGCTACGCCGATCTGAGTCGGCGGCACGAAGAGCTCCAGAGTCATTTCCAAGTATCAGAATCGCTTGTCTCCACCCTTCGAGAGGAACAAGCTGACTTGCGTACCGAAGTGCAAGTTCTGCTCTCGACCTCTCACCAGGGAAGCACCATTGTGGCACAGCAAAAGCTTCATGAGGAACTCCGACAAAAAGTCCAGACGCTGGAGACGGAGTTAAATGAAGCTAAGCAGAAGCTTAAGTCGAAGGGCGCTCATATTACTCGGCTGGAGGACCTCGCGGCACGGGCAATTCGGCATCTTGTGCAACTCATCGTCGACCGAGGCCTTGGGTCGGTCCCAATGTCCAGCATTACTGGAAACGTTACTAACGATGGCATCCCTTTCGGAGTGCGAGCCACTCGACAGGGCACCGAAGAAGAGCGATTGGAACGTCTCAAACACGAGCTGGAGCGTGCCGAAGCAACAGACTTGGCGATCGCAGAAAGGCTCCGTGGTTCGGTCACCCTGGCTGCAACACAGTCGGACACCTCAGACGTAACTGCTGCCGCAGCCCAGCTGCCCAGCATATCGACACACTCTGCAGAAGTCGCCAAGGAGCGCATCGCAGCAACAAAGCGACTTGAGTTCCTCAAGATCCACCTCGACGCTGTCCGTAGCGATATCGCCCAGACGCACAGTGATGCAAGAAACCGAGCCCTTCAGCTGGGTGCAGAGCTCGAGAGCGCTTGCAACGCTCACATTGCCTCCTGCATGGCACGACTGGCGTTGCGAGAACAGCTTGACCGAGCCCTGAGCAAATTAAAACAGTCCCAGGCGGACTACGAGAGCGTATCCGCAGAGCTCACCCAAGCACGTAAGGAGTTGCACGAATTGCGATTACTCCGACAGCAAGACCAGGCTGCACTGAAGCTTGCATCTGAACGTGATGCAGACGCAGAATTAGAGCGCAAGCGTGCAGAAGCCATGGTTGGTTCGCTTAAGGAGGAGCTTGCAAAGCTTAGAGCTGAGCGCCAGCCTCTGCTTCAGGCCACATACGACCTGAGGCATCAGCTTGACACTCGTGAGTCCTTGCAGCGTCAACAAACCGAAGAATCTGCGAGATTGCTGGAAGAGCTCGCCGAGCTCCGTCATGAACGAACGCGTGAGGCTCAGGCCGCAGAGGCCGCTCGCGCTGCAGCTGCTGATGCAAATGCCCAAGTCGAAGCCCTCAAAGCAGAATTGGAGGCCGCTAAAGCATCGATAACACACTTGCAATCTGACTTGGCGCGACTCAGTGACTTACAAGCCATGATGAAATCATCAACGTCGTCCTCGTCGGCCGCATCGTCACCCACCCGAGGTGATCGAAGCACCTCTGTTGACGTCTCTTCAACTGTGTCATCACCAAAATCCGGAGCCTCATCCTTCTCTGACGGTGTTAAGTCTCCAAAATCGCAACAGCCAATTGTTGCAATCAAGCCTGAAGGTGGGACTGATGGTGAGCCAGCTGCGGAACATGAGGGTAGTCTCGACACTGAAGCGATTAACCCCGATGCATCTCCAGAGGCTCCGTGCAGTGACGACGGCCCCTTAGACGGTCAACTCGATGTCGATTCACGAGATGTCACTGCAGCATTGAGAATGGACATTGAGCGACTCGAGCTCGCACTCAAGAGGAAGGATATTGCGATCGGATCGCTCCAGGTCGAGGTCTCTGCACTACAGGAGGAATCCGCATCTGCCCTTGCCGATCTCGCCACTGCACAAGCCGAGGTTGTTCAACTTAAGAAGCAACTAAGAGTGAAAGAGAAACTGCTGGTACAGGCGCAGGCTAGTCAGGCCCAAGCCATGTCGTCTAGTCTATCCCAGGCATCTAGACTCCTACCAAAGCCTGGTTTGGCACCAGCGCCACCAAAGCTTGCTCATGCACCTCTCCGTCCTGGTATGCCACCCGCGCAGGCTCAGCCCCAACTCGAGACAAATCAGAGCGAAAACCCAAGCGATCTCGCGAACACTGTGCTGAAGCTCCAAGAACAGGTGCAGTCGCTTCAACAGCAGCTTGAAGCGAAGCAACAGAAGTGTAGCGACGATTACCTCGAAGTTCTTGCAACGCGAGAGCGGACTTTGCTTGAAGAAGTTGAGTCATTCCTCCGAAAGGCAGCTGGTGTTGTCAAGGCATGCACGTCAAAGGTAATTAGCCAGCATTCTGTAGAGGACGTGTCATTGACTTTGAAGAGCATGGCGAAAACTCTTGAGCAATTGTACCAGCCACAGGGTCAGGTTTCCGCAGGAACAACTAGTGTTGGTGGTGGAGCGGCTGGAGCGCCACAATCGTCGTCGACCTCGACAAGTACAAGTACCCAACCCTCCGGAAGTCCGAATCCAAACTCCAGCGCTCCAGCGATTACCGTACTCAAGATGCCCACAAGAGAGGCCAAATTGTTAGCCCGTACGCTTGCCGATTTTGCTCTTATCTGCGAGACGTCACTGCGTAGTTGCGCGGATCACGCGATTAAGTGGTCACCTGAAATGGCTGAACTTCGCCAGGCCGTCGCAGACTTTGAGAAGCAGGCATATCCGGCTAAGATCGAAGAACTTCAGGCACAAACCGCTCAGCTTAAGGCTGCTCTGAAGTCTACAACTGAGCAACTCAACGTAGCACTCGCACAACTCCGCATTTACGAAGACGCTCGGGCGGCAAGTATGACAGGAGGACAGGCCGCAGCGGCGCAATCCCAATCTGTGACTGGACCACTACGGGCTCAGGTGCTGGCTCTTCGGCAAGCCCATCAGTCGGCCTCAGCACAGCTTGCAGAGGTTACTACACGATTGCACCAAACCGAGCAAGCTCTCAAACAGGCACGTGAAGAGCAGCTACAGCTGCGTGAGGCTTGTAGACGATTAACTGAGAGCGAAGCTGCCAGCTTCGTCCAGTTGAGCGCATTGCGTGAATCGCTTGCGTTGTCACGTGCCGATGCTGCTCGGCTTCCTGCTGTCATCACGAAGCTGCGAGCTGCACTTGCCGCATCCCAAGCCGCAAACATCTCATTAGGTGCTGAGGTTTCGGGTTTGCGATCACAACTGGCACATCTGCGATTGCTATATGGTGCAGCCGACACTTCTCGTGCAGCTGACTCCGGAAGCGCACATACGGACTCACACCAGCTGCACATTCAGGCAATTCAAGGCATCAACGCCATTGCAGATGCTGTAAATGCACTCATCTCAGGCTTAGCCGCTGCCAACAATCTGGAAAAGGCCCAGCAACAGCTCCAGCAGCACCAACAGACTTCGAGTTCAAACTCCATCTCGGTCATCGAAGCTGTTGCGGCCAAAGCCGCGAATGCCTTTGACATGTTCGAGATCGCATTATCCAGTGTCGAACGGGACTTCCCTACCTCTCAGCATCTTGCTCTAGCGTTAATGTCGTTCGCACAGCTAGTTCGAACCTACCCTGAGAGCTTAGCTCGAGTCACAACAAACGTTGCATGGGTAAACAAGGAACTCACTCAAGTTGAGAGCTTGTCATTAGGTGAAGCCGTTCATGTTATTACCACCCTTGCGTCATCTATCGAAGCCAGGATCGGTGGTGGTTCGAATCAGAGCGCATCGGGCTCGGATAGTGGATCCAATTCTGCAGAGGCGGACACAGTTCATATTGCACTTACTCCATTAATGGAGGGACTGCACCAGCTCCTTGTGCGCCTGAGATCGGTTTATGAATGGAGCGATAAGATGAACTCTGTTCTCAGACAAACCCTCCAGCTCCGCGAGAGGGTTCTTCTCTTAGCAGCAGCTTCGGGAGGAGCAACACTACCTGCACCTAGTTCGGGCAAGTCCAGCATGATCGTTCCAACCGAGGACTCGGTTGCGATGAATTCGATTGCCGCAACCGCTATTGCCGCTGCAGCAGCCGGTGGTCATATTGATACCACGTTCTTGCATGCCCTTCGAACGGGCTTGGACGGTATCGCGAGCAATCATCCGACAGCGCGACCGCTTGCGAGCTCCCTTGTCTCACTCGCGTCCCTATTTGAGGCCGCGCTCCAGACCGTTGGTCAGGTTGATAAGGGTATTGAGAATGCCTTGATTGAGAGCGCTGTAGCTCAACCCGGTGATGTCCAATGGTTGACGGGTCTACGTGATCGATGCTTCAAACCTGTATTAGCTCGCATGCAGAATAATCAAAACCCTCCTGTGCCAGATGTATCCGGTCGCAGCGGAGACTCCGGCGATGCACGCTCAGAGTCAAGCTCAGATGGTTACGTGCTTGTGCAGTCCAAATCACTGGCTAACTCCGATTTGGTTGACCCAATGTTCCAAGGAACTGTTACTCGCTTAATGAAGCTCGTAAGCAAGCATTCAGCGCTAGTTGAGGGTCTGCAGGCCCTGGGAAGCGTCCTTAAGAGCTCCCACTCTACGCTGAATAGCCTATTTGTTGATCAGCCTTCGAGTACGAACAGTGGTCAGGGCACGAACACGAGCGAAGCCATTAGGACGGCGTACCAGGAGTTGGCCAACAATTTGTCGTTGGCAGCAGCATCGCCTCCATTGAGTGATCCCGATTTAGCGCCTATCACAAGACGTGTTGCAAGTCTATCAGCGTACGCCGCAGAGCTGGCAGAACATCGTGAACTTGCTGGATTGCTCAATCGCAGCCTGAAGGATCTAGTACTTGGTATTAAGCAGGTGAATCGCCAGCTCGCTGCTACCGAAATTGGTCCCTTGATGCTGGCAAAGGAGCCGTCTCCTTCAGAGCCATCGGGTCAACTCCAGCGGATCAAGTCGGTTGCCTCTACAGCATCGTCAACGCATTCAGCAGCGGATTCGCGATTCACATTTGCCCAGGCGCCCACTACACCCAAGTCTGTCGCCAGTTACTCAAGCCAGCCTGCCTCTGCCCGAGGTCCAGGTGTGACGTTTGCATTCCCAATTACATCGCAGTCTCAAGCCGTGTCGACCCCAGGATCCTCCCAGAATGCCAACATGAACTCTGCTGTTACGGCCAACTTAACTGCAGCCATCGAGACGATTCGTAATGCCCTCATGCGCTTGGCATCGGTTCACTCTCCTATCACTCCCATTCTGTCTGGTTTTACAACCTTCCTGCTCCAGCTGCGAGCTCTGCGAACCGAATTGTCGCTATCGCCTCGTCGCGCCGAAGTCATTGCGCTCCAAGCCTCGCTCGCTGAACTTCGTCAGCAATACGCAGAGCTGCTTTCTCAAACCAGGGCACAGACTCGGTTGATTAGTGAAGCTATTTCCTTACGACAGAAGCTGAAACGACATCTGGGTGCGGCATTCACCCCGGCGGGGGCTGGTGAAGGTGTCCTCGTTACCCGTGTCACGCCAGGATCCGCGGCCGATGTAGCAGGCCTTCGTTCACAAGATATTATTCAAGCTGTGAATGATATTGTGATCGCAGATATGAATGATTTCCAAACGGCAGTCGAAACCTATTTGGGAGTCGGTCAATCCGCAGCTCTCCTTGTCCGACGAGGAGGCGGTGCTTTCCCGATCCATCTACGCGTGGGAGTCCAGGGATTGAGCTTATCTCAACTCGAGTTCATTGAGATGCTCGTGCGAATGGGAAGCATAGACTGGAGCCGCTCCACCCTGCGTCAACCTCGGTTCGAGCAACTGCTTGAGCCCGTTCCTGTTCTCGAGAGCGCTGACAACCGAAAGCCTTCGACGCATGGCTCGACTCCGGTCAAGAGCCTCACGGTGAACACCTCATCCGACGACGGTGAAGACGAGTCCACTGACTCTGCCTCCTCACCAGGTGAAAGCACTCCAGGTTCGTCGAGCGCACCGGCTGGTCAGGGAACCCCAACTCCTCTGCTCAAGGTGAAGTCACTTAGGGTGGATGTCTCCGATCCCGCAGATGGTCCAGGCTCTTCTGAGTCTCAGGAATAAGTAAGTAACCACAACCTTTGTATGGAGGAAAGTCCTTGCTATGTAGCTAGGCCTGCTGAGTACATGGGTTTGAATCGCTCGCAGGGACATGATACGCTCTTGTACATAAAGCCCATTTTCTTTATTGTTTCGCTGATTTGTAAATGTGCCTCACTTACCCTCGCTGTCTGTCCCCTGCTTATCGTTCGTCTTGCACTGCACTGATTTGAGAGCCCAGTGAATCTTTCACAGAAAAGTAGGTCATCCCTAATTGGGAGTGTTTGCACAGCTACGTCCCTAACTAGGATACATTTTGTTCAAGCACTTTTCAATTATGCATTGAAACAAGCACACTGACCAGACAGACCCGAGCCGGCCTATTATATCATGATTTAAATCGAATGCCATATCCGAAATTATTCTATCCAAGCGAGTACACATGTCAATAAGTTTATGGTCATGTTGGAGAGACGTCTCCACTGACCCTGGTTTCCTTTAATCACCCAATCCCGCAACCTTTAGATCACTACCAAGTACATGAAAATTAAGCTAATATCGACTCTTCCAACCCTATTGTGTATTGGGTTGCTCTTCGCTTCTGTGACCTTGGCTCAACAGGTCGAGCCCATCGTCCTGGCCCCTCATCCCGGAGGCGAACTCGTCGGCACCATCCCAGATCCTGATGACTATCCTGTGGTTGGTGGACAATCATTCAGGATGACATGGAATCTTCAGAATCAGGTGAATGCCAATAAGTATGAGATCATCAACATGCTGCAGCAAGTTGTTACAGACCCATTTTGGGCGAGGCTTCTCGCAACGCATCCGAGACCGCAGCTGAAGGCTTGGGGCTACCGTGTGCGAAAGGCGCAGTCTTCTGGCGACCATTACTACTACGTGAAAATGAGCATCAAGGTCAACAATCGTACACTGTGGTTCTTACTTCGCCTCGTCCAGAGCCCACCATTCGACAACATGTGGGTAGACAACGTTCAAATTATCAATTTCAAGGACGTTATTTATGACTTCTCACCACTCGACTAACGTTAGCTCGATACGGCTGTGGGATCCTTTGCTGACAACGACCGAAAATGTCATACAGCTTATGATTACGTTGAATCATACTTTTAGCTCTTGGAAGAGCGTTGTTTGATCCTCCCCAATACGTTCGGCTGCCTGAGCATCTCATCGAAAAGATTATGTGCATCCGACCGTGACGACGTGTAAGTACTCCGAGCACCGCACCGAGCTAGATTTTCGTCAAAGACCTCGGCTATTTCAGTAACCGTATCTGCATGAAGACGTCCATCTGAATGTGTAGGCGTCTTGGAAGACTCCAAGGGCGCACCACGAGCAATCTCCCCAAGCATGCCGGCAAGTTTGACCCGTGCGTTTGAGACAGACCTCTTGCCCCTTGGTCGCTGTGGGTTTGAATCTTTCGATTGGACCTCGTTTTGAGGCTTATTCGTATGCACCTGTCCTGACACCTTCTTACGAGCGCCTCTTTCGAGCCGCAAGGGTCCTAGGGGTATCTTGTCATTCGCTTGAGTCGAGACAGCCGATGTATCTTGGACAGGCTTATCAACTCGCGCGATTGAAAAAATAGCCTGGGCGGTACTTGAAAGAATAATAGCTTCCTCATCGTTGTCCGCAATCATGGTGCAAAGGTCCTGTCGAAGGTCTCCGTTGCTGGGATCCGAGGCACGAGCACTCACTTCAGTTGAAGACCCTGCGCTCTCACTCACCATGCAATTTTCTGCTTGGTTCCGCTCATCGCTCACCTCATCCTCTGAGACATCCTCCGTGGTACTTGAGTGTGAGTTTTCATCGTCAGAGCTACTCTCGTAGGACTCATTCTCGCTGCTGAGAATGTGATCGCCTCGGTTGCAATTGATGTTTCTCGGCTGCTGGACAATGATGGAGAGAGTTGACTCCGTAACCTTAAGCTTGTCGCTACTTGATTCTGCCGTCTTCTTATTCTGCCGCTTTTGTTTTGCCTTAGCAACTAGAAAGGCCGCGGTAGCACTCACACCATCCTTTAACGCAGATGCGAGGTGGATGCGCTTAAGAACTGGCCTCGGACCTTGAGCCACCATATCTCGCGAAGATTCTTGTCGTGCCATCTTCCTACCAAGCACATTGCTTGCAGCCTGTTTGGTCTCATGTGCAAACTCTGCAGCATCATTTAGAAGACTCTTACTTTGCATAGGACTACTGTACGGATTTAATCGCGCATGCAGATCGGATAGCTCGGAGCTGGCTTGAGCTTGCGCCAGCCGCAGGACTTCATCTGGCACACTTGCTAGCACACCCAACAGATCCCCGCACGTGTCATTATCCCCAGCATGGACATCGGGACTTTGTGATGTCTTCCGTTCCAACTGTGGCACGTCTGATGATCCTTTCCTATAAGATAATTGCCGAGCGACCACATCGTCCACCTGAGCCAACAATGTGTTCAAATCACATATACTTTGAGTGGAGGACTTCGCATTTTTCGGTGCCGAATGTCCGTACTCGTTTGTCGCTAAGGATGACATTTCTCTTGAGCCGCTACAGTTGTTGTTTTGCTCTTCGCTTGAAGTGAAATTCTGGCGAAACTGTTCAAGATTGCGAGTTTGCGACGAACCAGAATTGAACAGCGGCTAAAGAGGAACCGCAGAGGGAATTGACAAAGTGACAAAGTGGCAAAGTGGCAAAGTGGCAAAGTGGCAAAGTGGCAAAGTGGCAAAGTGGCAAAGTGGCAAAGTGGCAAAGTGGAAATGTGTAAATGTGGCAATGGGGCAAGGGCAAGTAACGAGTGGCAATGTGGAAATGTAGACGCAGCCTCAGTGAGCGCTCGCAGACACAAATCAAATCATAGGGAAGATGTTCTGTCTGCCCTAGTAGCTGTCTTTCCAGCTACTGCTTGTATCCCCACACAAGACGGAACTTAAAGTCGATGAATTAACACACCGGCACACTGAATGGGCACACTACTGCACATTAAAGCCTTCATCGTATTAAGTAAATCGATAATTTGCCCAGGTGCTTGGAACAGTGGGGATCAATTTGGGCACTTTGAACAACGACAAAATGCACACCAAAAGGATAACGACTGCAACGAAGAGTGAAAAGTGCGACTGTTGTCTCGTGGTAGTGATGTTTTTCGCGACTGCTTCAGACATGCCTGGGCGGGCTTGCTGTTCACGAGCTTCAATTTCTTTCCCGAGCATCGCAACGGATAGTTGGGCCGATTCGGCGAGCGCGAGCTGGGCAGAGGTGCGTGCAGCTGCAATAGCCGACTCGACAATTGCGACTTCTCTCCTTTCTGATTGTGGTTGAAGCGTTGATCGGCCATTCTGTCCAGAAGGTGAAGCCGTGTGAGAAGCGGGATTTAGCGAAACTCGCTGAGCGCCATCAGTTTCTGCGCCGTCTGTAGATGCCGACTTCTCGGGGAGGTCTGAGCCATCGCTGGTAGATTCAGTGCTGTCGTTATACTGAGTGGTTGGCTTTGGCAAAGGTGGCAAAGTCGGGGCCAAGCGGAACGCTGCCGTACTCGAAGTGGTCGATCGCGTTGAATCAAGAGAAGGACGAGCATTCGCACGCTGGAGATACGCATTAACAGTGGATCTTGTTGAGACTTTATCTGCAGAATCGAGAGTCTCTGTAACAAATGGCGTCGTTCCGCGGAATTGGGAGTCCGATGCCAAGCTCCAGCCGGTGCTATCAACAGTTGAGGCTTCATCATCATCCAGAGCGTCGATTTGGAGGCGACGCGCAGGAGCTGGTGAGAATTCCTCTGAGAACTGCTTGCCAAGGGAGTCCTTGTGCGAGCCAGCTGGCGTATCACGTACACCCAGGCTTCGCAGAGGCGAGCTTCCACTACTGCTGGCATCAGAATCGCGAACCGTCTCTTCAACCAGCCTGTTAGGTAGAGGGGAAAGTGGAGAAAATGTCATGGTGGGATTTTCGGTCTTTCTCGATGGTTCCGGCGACTTCTGACGAAGCACCTCCTGCACCTCTTGGTCGAGCTTCGCTTTCAGTTGTTGCTGGCGTTCTTCGAATGCCTTGATGTGAGGTGACTTGGGTATTGTGATGGAAGAAGCTGTTGGCGGAGTCAGGATGGACTTTTGTTCATTCGCGAGTTGCTCCGCTACGAATTCTTTCGCAAAGGCCGGATATAGCTCTCGTGTTCTTGAAGTGCTAATCCGACGGACCTCTGATCCCGATGGGCTATTGACAGTAATTTGAACCGCTGCTGAGCGTGACGTCGAAGGCTGACGGGATGCACTACTTAACAGTTCTTGACGCTTCTTGAATACCTCGATTTGACCCTCCAAACGTTGGCGTTGCAGGCGCTTCATGTGCAGGTTCCGCTCTCGATACTGCTGTGTTTGAGTAAATTGGGTCGTCGCGGCATCCGCAGCGGTGCTCGCGGCCTGCCTTTGATCGAGCGTTGCTGTCACATTCTCCAAGTCGAGCAGATTGATGTCAAGATATTGGCTTCCAGGAAGGCGCGCTGGGGACTTGATCACTGAAGCAGACTCTTGAATCGGGCCCAGTGTCTGTCGCGCCGACGCCGACGGATATGCGTTTGCAGTTGCATTCGTCCAGTTGAAAGTTTTGGTCGACGGTGAATTCAGAATGTCTCTGACAATCTCAGAGATTGATTCGGTGTGCTGCACGGCCTCGCCATTCGGGCTGTGCCACGGATTCATTTGACTGATCACGCCGGTACCCGCAGGGGTTGATGGAGGGACAAGTGTTGGGATGGATTTCACACCTGTCTGAGTCTGAATGGGTCGATTCAGGCGTAATGAGGTTGTCCCTCCAGATGTCTTGAAGCCTGGAGTCAAGAAACCCTGCATGCTTTGTGTAGAATTGTGGTGGCCGACTTGAGGGGACTGGAACATAGGCGCGTACGGTGGTAGGACCTGGTGTGCAGCTCTCTCCGTCGCGACGCTCCTGACACTCGCTGGGGTCAGCGGGATTGAGAGGCCTACTCCCACAGGCTTGGATCCGGGAGATTGGGCGAAATAAGGTAGGTTTGCTGCCTTAGTCGTCTCGACGCGAGGAGACAGATACACGGCCGCAGGAAGCGGTCTCGGCTTGGGTGGTCGAAGTGAGAGCAAATCATCCTCGACTAGCGCCGAAGTGCCAAAGTTACGAAGCGCAGTTCGCCGCGCTTCGGCTCGCTCCACGTACTGCGCGTTGTTCGCCTCCGCGCGAGACTTGATGATATCCGCAAGGTCTTCATCCGCTGGTACAGCGTTCTCGTTGTTCTTAGTGGTGGCTAGTTGCGAGCTTGATGCTGCGGCCGTCATTGTAACAGTGGGTTCCATCACCTTTGCTTGGGTCATCGATGCCGTCTGATCCTTCGAAAGCGACCCCCGTGCTATCCGACGCAAGTTTGCGATGCTGGTTGCATAGAGTCGATCCGCAGCGTGATCTGCCTCTGAGGCCTGGCTAAGTCGTCCTGCAACGCCACTACTCAGGGAGGAGAACCCCGACCGCCGCGTCGTTTTCGCAGCCGGAGTCGTTGGTCCACTTCCAAACGCAATCTGTACATCCAGCTCCTCCTTCTCGGTGAGAGTGACTGCGTCGGCATTCGCGTGTACTGCATTTGAATCTGCCGTATTCCCAGCCGTGGAAGAGGCGCTCCTGAGACCCTCTTCTGCCCCTCGAGTTGATCTTGCTGGCATGGTCATTGTCTCCCCAGATGTTCCTTCCGCTCTCGGTGAGTTCAACTTGAGCACCTCCAGTGTGTGTGTGATCACTGGTCCCCCAGGGGACCCGCTCTGGACGCCTGACTGGGTGCGATGACCCTGCCGATCTGGTGCCAGCCCGGAAGGTGTGTCGTGCTGCGTCACTGGTGCGGTCCGAAGAGTGAACGGACTTGAAAGTTTGAAATCAGAATCCCCTTTGAAGGCATCTTTGAGGGGTGCCCCGGGCGATTTCGCACCTTGCGTGCTGCCAGCCAGTGCAAGCATGTGTCAGACACGTCTGGGTATTATTATATACCTTCGCTACCGCGCGTGAGCACGGTGTTGAGATGCTGGGTGAAAACGAGCCGTTGGGAAGAGTGTAGAGGGGTTGATTTGACTAGAGTTGCGGGGTGTTGTGGCCGCGTGTGTGCGTCAGAGTGGGATGTGCTCGTCGTTTGTGTCGTTGTGTGCGGTTTCCCTCTGCGTCCCAACCGTGCAACCGCACTTTTCAGCGAGGGGATCAAGGGCAAATGGCGGTTTTTTTCAAGGTATACCTAGGCATCGAATAGGGGTATGGACGGTTCGAGGTTGTCAAAACAACTGTAGCAATCGATTATAATTAGCCAGTTGTATTGATTAACCTCTGTTATTCATGTCCTCACCACTACAAGTTTCCGAGAAAACACGCATTTTATGTGTTCATCGCAACATCCGGCACATTCTGCCTTACTACGCGCGGACGGAGGCCTTCGCGGCGCGCGACGACTCTGATCTCCCCACGGCACTCGTCACAGCCTTCCCCAATTTATTCCCGCGTGAGCACTTCGAAAAAGTCCTACGCGAGCAGAGCGAAACTGAACGCGACCAGACCGCAGAACAACCCTTCATACCGAGACACCGAGTATATGTGAATGATGAGCCCGCAAGACCAGGAATGTCCGTGCGAACTGGCGACAAGCTCACACATGTCTTGCACCGCCATGAGGCCCCCATCGGTAATGATCCACCTGCGATTCTGATGCAAACCAGTCCCTCGGACCCTGGCTTCCAGTTTGGTCAAGTAATGGCGATTTTGAAGCCAGCGGGTGTACCAGTCCATCCAACTCGGTCATACCTGCACCAAACGCTCACTGAGCTGCTGCCGCATTTGGCTCATCTTCAGCATGTTCAGCAAGGTAGAAGTCCCTTTGTCGCAGTTGAAACAGCAGCAGGAACGGAATTCAAGCAGGAAAGCAACAACGCGGGTGCAGTACATGAGTTCACGGGCTACACCCCGTTCGACTTCGAAATCAGCTACTACACAAATTATGCTTCACGTGTTATGCATGCCCTAAGGAGCGTTGATGATACAACGGTATCTGAGGACTTACGGATATGGGACAGCATCAAGGGACTGTTCACAATGCCGTCGAATCCCAAGTACATGACGAAGCGGGCTCATCGTATTCAAGCGTTTGAGCTGCCGATGGCTGCGCCGCTGAACCCACTTCCGGAAGGACCACACTTCTTTGAGTCTCGGATCAAGCCCATGCTGGTTGGTCAGGTGTCACTCGCAGTTCGAAACCAAGAGCTATTGAAAAAGAAACAGGAACGCTATCAGCAGCGGTTCGGAAAACCCTATCCAGGACGGCAAAATGGGAAGGAAGAAGGCGAAGGGCATGCCGCCGATCTAGCCATACGAACGGAACTCGCGCCGGTACCCACGACGAACAACTCATCTTCATCGTGTCCCGACTCAATGGACGATTGCCCTGAGTGTACGCAATGCAATGTAGCAATTCACCCAGCCCATCGCCTGGATCGAGTTACCTCGGGTCTTTTACTGGTATGTCAAAACTCGAAGGCTTCAGCGGCGTTGGGTGCAGCTATACAGTCAGGATCTGCGCGAAAGGTGTATTTGGCACGAGTCAATGGTCGTTTTCCGACCAGTGCACGAGAGGCTGGTCTGAGTCCGTGCGGGCATCCCTGCACGTACGATGCGGGTGAAGGGAGCTCAGATCTACGTGGCAGTCATGAGTCAGGAGAAGGGCTGCCGTTCCTAGTAACTATGCCCCTGGCACGCTTTGACGATGACAATGGCGACTTCGTCGTCCCGGCGCCACAACTCACACCGGCGAATTTCAAGGGGTTGAGCAATGCACACTACTCATCAAGCTGTTACAAATTTGGATCTATCGAGCAGCTTGAGGAGATGCGCTCTGAGGGTGTGTGCTTCGAAGGCGTCGATGCAGTGTCAAGATTGCTACATCGTCGCCAACAATTAGTATTCACGAAAAAGCAGGAGTATGTCAAGCTGCAGAAGTGTACAAGACTCGCGGCGCAAGGGAAGCGCCATCAGACGGAGGAGAGCACCTCAGAGGGTTCTACACTCGCACAGTCAATGGCATCTATGACAGAGCAAGATTTCAACTCAATGGCTCTTCGCGCGTGTGACGAAATTGAAGAGCAAGGTGCACAACACTTTCCGCGACTGCTACAAAGAAGCGGAGATGCGTGCGCATCGTGTGGATTTGCGCTGCCTGACCCAAGTCAACTTCAAAGTGATGTTGATTTGTCATCGGTCGAGTGTCTAACTGCAGCCAGTGCATTTCGAAGGATATGGTATGATCCTATCTCAGACACGAGCTTAGTCGAGGCGCGGCCCTTAACCGGTCGAACCCATCAACTTAGGTCGCATCTCTTTTGGCTGGGCCACCCTATCACAAACGATCCAGAATATGGCGGTGCTTTGTTCGAAGCAACTGCAGTGCAGGATGCTACGCTACCCGATGAAGCTGTGAAGAAGCATGGACTGGTGACGCATTACGATATGACTTGTCGTATATGCAAGCAGCTGGTTGCTCCCATCTCGGAAGCCCCACTGAGTGAACATGAAGTTAAAGCGAGTGACGAGGTGTCATCAAGCATCAAATCTCCCCTCCCAGCGCAAAGATGCATATCTCTATGGCTACATGCCTACCGAATCCAACTCGCCTTTGATAGCACGCCGTCAGTGCCAGAGGCAATGACTGGAAAATCTCAGAAGCGCAAAACTCGTGGCGGGGCTACATACGAACCAGGAACAACTGACACACTCGGTGAAACCAAGAATCGGCATTGGACTGTCCTCGACTTGGCAACACCTTTGCCAAGCTGGGCGGCAAATCCACGCACTGAGCTTGGATCTCAACTATCAGACAGGAGGGTTTATCCGGTGGGATGGAAGACTTGATGTACGTTCATGATAACTTTATTAATGTACACTAGGTCTAAGCAAATGCGCAGGGATATGTACAGTAAAATACTTACAGCGTGATCTATATACATGAGCATTAAGCTCCACGATAATTGAGAGGTACCTCTTCATAGCCTGCGTAGCGTCCTTTGATACGCAAGAATAAAGTGTACGCGGGCAACCCTCCGAGCATCAGAAGGGCCACTAAGACTGCACCTAAGAATAAAAAGCTGCTATGAACCCGTCCCTTCATTCGCTCTGGGCCTGCGGCTGCAACCTTTTGGTCATGGTTGATCGAAGAACTTGGACTTGCAGCTTCTTTTGAAGCGCTTTTTGAGGCGACCTCAGACGAGGTAGCTGTCGTCGATGATGACTCCGAATCATGATGCGGTCGCATCTCAGATCGTTGAACCATAATAATCTCGTTGGAGGTTCTATCGTGAATTCCGCCTTGTGAGCCGAGCTCGCCCTCCTGAACCAAGTTGGGCACACCCGTGGCCGCTGCTGAGGCCTGTTGTGATTTTTGCCAAAGTGCTCGATCTCGGTGACGCGCCTCTTCTGAGCATCCATCCACTGGTGCAAACCCGACCCTATCCTTCTCAAGATCGAAAACGGTGTAATATCGCTGCATCACTGCCTGGCCGAAGATGTTCACAGAGGGGAATGGAGTGAGTAGGCAGAAATTACCACCATGCGCTGCGGTATACAAAGCGATCTGAGATCGAGAAGAATGCTGAGTAACAACAGGCGGCGGGAACTTCGCCTCGGTGTCAACACTGCTCAGCATCTGACGGAATGCGGCAATTGTCGAAGCCGTCGAACCTGCACTCGGATTTGATGGCTCCGCTTGTTCTGGGTTCGGCGCGTATTTTGTGGCGAGTTTTGCTGCGGTTTCGGGAATCCCTTGGTGCTCTCGGCCAAACAATGGCTCCGGATTTAAGAAGCTAGGACACTGCAGAGGCGGCGTTGCCGGCATCCACTCTTCAGGTCTTACTTCAAGCACGAAGCTGGGTAAACCGTCCGGTCGCTGGTTGGTTTGAGAGGAGGCACTCGGAGACTCAGCTAGCACAGTTAGCCGGAATGTTGGCCAAGCGTCTTTTGCTTGAGGTGCGATCAAGTCGATAGGAGAGCACTCTTGACCGGTCCAAAACTCAAGGGGAAGCGCAACGCCCACGACTTGAGTAATGGTCAGGACGGCGAGCGCAAACAATTCGGGAACAAGTGCCAGTGGGCCAGTACCACTGTCAACGATAGCAGGCATGGCCCAAGCTCCGTGACGCCTTTTTCTACTGGCTTGATCCTTGTCCACTTTCTTATTCCATTTCTCGACAGTAGAGCGTTCAGCGAGGTTCAGCGCTGATCCCGCTAAATGGACCAAACTCTCTGTTTCAAGAAGGGATGTGGTGGTAGAGTTCAATGCGTCATTGAGCCGGTCGAGTAATTGCATATGCTCCTCAAGCTTTTGGATCAACTTTGCGTCCCGACGAAGAACCTCTTCACGAAGAGACACGAATCTTTGCTGATTGCTACCCTCATCAAACTTCGCGGAGTCGACAGAGCTAGAGGGGGACTCTCGGGATTCACTCGATGGAAAATCGGCCTTGGATGCTTGCACACGCTTCCGCATTTCAGCCTCTGCGCGCGTCGGAATTCGCTCTTGCTGATGTTTTTGAAGGATACGAAGTCGTTCCAGCCGAGAGATTTCATCCAGCGCTTCAGTGTAATCGTCCCAAGTCCGGATTGTGCGTACAAACTGTCTTCTCTTGTCGGCTGACGTTGCGTTTGGCTCTGGGCTCGGCATAAGATCCGCCCATTTTCCGAACCAAATCGGGGGCGGCTTCTCATATCGACGACGTAGAGGACGAGGAGCCGTGGTATCTTGATTTTCCACTCGAACTGAACTAGCCTTGTCCGCAGGAGGAAGCGGAACAAGCCGTGCGGAATGTGGAAGCATCCTCTGTTCTGCTGCCTTACGATCTGCCACAAATTCTTGCGGAGGCTGTGCCGTGGCTTGCTTCTTGGCTTGGAGTTTTTTCTTCTTCGGTTTGCCAGCACGCTGGCTTAGATCCTGATTGGTAAAGTCCCAGCCTTCTGGATGCCGCCACGCCGCAGACCAGTCCTTCGCCATAGGTGGGCGTGCGACAGAATTTTGAGCCTTTTCGGATGGTTGCTCAGCTTCGTCGGCTGTTGTTTCTGACTGCTTCTCAGCTGAGTGATCCTCAGCCTGCTCTTCGCCTTCTCCTGTTCCCTTATCATCGGCATCATTATCGACGCTGGGATCGTCGGTCTCCATCTTCTTGTCTGGCTTCTTGGTGCGAGCCTTTAGGATATGGAGAAGCGTGTCCGAGGCCCGTTCATGAGCCAGGCGATCAAAGTAAGCATTAACAACTTCCACAAACCGACTCCCTTCTTCTTCGGCCTCTCCATGATTTACCGCAGTGCGTGGGCGATTTGGTTGCGATGTGTTAGTTACGTTCGCATGAATTGGAGAGAGCGGAACCTCGCCCTCATGGTCGTGAATTGGAACTACGCTGTGAGGGACTATAGGCTCGACAAGATCTACATCCATTGCCGCTTGAGTGTGGTTTCCTTCCTGTGAAGAATGAGCTCCAGGGTCCAGCCGAAGCTGTGCAGGCAAACGAGTGAGGAGCCGGAGTAGGCTAGGATCGGTGCGAGTCAACGATGGATTCACGCGATGATTCTTCTTAGCCTTGCGGCGACGCGAAGTGGAAGCCTCTTCTGTTTTTGTTTGTTCAGCTTCGTCCTCAAGGTATGCAGGCGAGCTAGGAGGGATCGATCCACCATACCCAAATGCGACAAGCTCTCGATAGAGAGGTGATCGATTGATCAGCTCGTCGAGTGTCTCCAACAGATTCCTCGAGTTGAATTGGGGGTCCTGCTGGGATTCGAGCATCTGACCAGGCTCAAGATGGGTAAAGGTCGGAACACTCCTAGTCCCGACCGCTTGGCTGGCCTCATTTTCGCCTACAGCGTTTGTTTTCATGCGTCGCAGCCTGCGTTCGTGCTGGCGCAACAGCAACTTCATGAGTGAAACAGTCGCATTCTGTTTCGGGAAATGCAGCTCGAGGTCCAACAAGGCAATTTCATAGTATAGCCGACGCAATACAGGGGACCACTGAAGCTCGCTGTCTGGTGTGTAGCGAGTTCTAACTACACCTCCTAGATCGAGTGCACCATGACCTAGACCGGCTTTGGCTCGAGCGTAAGACTTCTTACCGTGCATTTGTCCATCTCCTCGAATGGTGTTGCTTGTTGTTGTTGTTGTTGTTGTTGCTGCTGCTGCTGCCGCTGTTCCCCCTGATTTGGCCATTTTAGCCCTTTGAGACTCCACGAGTTTCTGGCGGATGTGTGTCCATAGCTTGAGCGCATTTGGAGAGGAGCCATGACGAGTTGTGTTTGAGTCGCTTGTTGTGTACGGATGCATTGCATGCCGTTGGATTGAATCTTGGGCATGATTGGGATCCCATTTGCAAGATTGAATCGCAAAGATGCGCTTCATTCCAGGGTTTTGCTGGACCAACCCACCAAGGAGGGAGTCTAATGTGGTCGAACTGTTGCGACGCGAGCCTGCGGAGTTCAGTAGCGAACTGTAGGCGAGACCCGCGATTCCACTCTGAGTACGCTGTCGAAGAGATACGATTCGGCGGATCTCCGTCGTCATGACATCAGGTTCCGTGGGGTCGGACGGGACTGAATTGGCTGTCGCAAGATTCCGGTTTGCTGTAGCGACATCCGTTGGATTACTGTTTGACTCGCGACGCACGTACAGGTCCTGGAACAAGGGCCCGAGTTGAGGGTGTGTAATCGTTCCGTCCTTCTCGACCACGGCTGGATACACACCAGGAGGTAGGTCCTTTGAGCACTGCAGCATGTGGTGCTGGCGCTCAATGCCGCCGAATTTGATTCGACCAGCGGACAGGCCACCGATGTGAAGCCCCTCGTGCGGAGTGCAGACGCGGCCTGTCCAGTTGCCAGATCCATAGCTCATGCGGGTGATCGGACCCGTACAGGCCTGTGTGTAGAAGCGCGAGCACTGGGCCTCAGGTGAGATTGCAACAGCAACCGAGGACGAGCCTGTGTCAATGACGCAGTCGAAATCCTCACCATCTATGGTGACGGTCGCAACATAGTCTGTCCACTCTGAGCCCCACAAAGGGGCAGATCCGAGCGGGAACGGGAGCACATCGGAGGGATCCGAGTTCTTTCGAGGCTTCTTCTGTAGTGGAAGCGAGACTATCCGCGATGGTTGCGTACTTGCGATTGCCAGGTGGAGCAGCACCACAAGTGTCGCCACGATCGCGCCCACTCGCCCTATCCTCACACTTGCATTCGACGAGCTACCTCTCAGAGTACCCATTTTGGAGGACAGCCCGCGGGGTATGACCGGCGGCACCTGGCTCAAACTCAAGCCGTGGGCGCTGTAAGACTTGGGGCTGCGGCTAAGCGGGCGGCACGTGCGTGGAGCACGCGTGAAAAGGTTACGGGTCGGAATGTCGAAAGTGATCGTTTAATATTTAAGTCGATTTACGACCAGTGTGTGGGGTTATTCCGAGTTAAAACACCATACCTGGAGTTGTATAACTGATACACACCCGATGCGTATTTGATCTTGGTGTGGTATTCACTCCAGCACCGATTTCCAGACTTGAGGCAAGAGTGCGAAAAACTTGGTCTCGGGGCCTAAACAACTCGTTGCATCGAGGCGCATGCATACCCCACGCTGGAAGACGGTGCGGGTCCGGCCCTTATAAGACGTAAGTAACACGTTCCTAGGGTGATGGGGATGCAGAGCCCTCTGGAATGTATAGAACAGGCGGCAGGATCCAGATACTATTCTGTTGTTCCATAACGTAAGCCAGGTATATCAAGCGTAGTGTACCAGGATACTACTGCAAGTGCGCATAGTCCGCACTGGAATGCAATTATGCCACGCCACCAGTTGATTGACCCTCGTAATCCGTTCCAAAGACACGTCCAAATTCCATTGAAGCGCAGTGAAGCTGGGGTTTGAGAATCCACCCCTCGTTCTCGACAAGTACTCATTATAGCGCAAAAAACTTTCAATTCCTCGGTTTCCAGCTCATGCCAGAGTCACATGGGCTGTCCATTGGACATTCTATTCAACCAATCACCAAGTCGTATCTCCCCCCATAGTCGTTTTGGCGAAATTTTTTTCGGCAGTCCGCTGGCATCTCTCGGCGTTTGAGGCTCCCGCAGCGGGAGTTCAGCTATGGGGTTACTCCGTTGCACCCGCTAGCCCCATTCAATGTTATTCACTTCATGTCCTATATGGCTCCTCTCCTGCTAGCGGAGAACGGTCTCCCTCTCGCCGACTCTCGGTTCCAGTCAATTTTTTCGTGCCCGCAAGTTCTGTTCAAAGTCAAAAGTTTGGGACACCTCGACTACAATGTCTGGGAATGGATATCTCGCGTGGGCGGATCCGAGTGTTGGAACAGGCCTATCATAGGGATTAAGAAGGCGTATGTATCGCTGCCAGTGCAGGTCTATGCTCCGATAAACACGTGCTTCATCAGCTATTCGGCTATACTCTGCTCACTCATTCATTCAGCCTGCTACCTGCCCGCGCATTGCACCGCCTGACTGGCCCGAGAGGACCTATCGAGCGATTTCAGGCACACCTATCACTAGAGCCCATCCGCGTGGATTGCAAGCGCCGCAGGCACAATGTCAACGCCTGGCTACGACCCATACAGCGCGCCGGTTTCTGGCGGGCTCGTTGAAAGGGATATGGCAGCTCGCGGATCAGGCGATCAGGGAAGCCGGCAGCGGGATATCTACGGAGACACAGCTGGGATTTACGACGAAGAGGGGAGACACCACGTCGAAGACGACTACCTTGGCGGTCTGTACAACGATGGCGACCTCGAGGACAACATTTCCTATGGTGAACTGGAGGACCGATCTCCTACCAACGGTGTTGCACGTCACAATGCCAACGATTATGAAGCGAATGCAAGCGACGATGTGTACAACTATGTGCACGGTAATGACGATGATTATGTCGGTCGAGATGATGATGACGATGGAGATCATGATGATGACTACACTCTCTCTCGCGCACTCGACGATGAGCAGAGCCAGCAAGACCAGGATGACTATCTAGCCAAGCCAGATGCTGCAGCTGACGACTACTATGGCGAACTGAGCAGAGACGATCTGTACGGACTTAACGACCATGCCCGAGCATATAATACTCAATCAGATCGGGAAAATTCCGGTGAGAGCCCAGCCAACGCCGATGATAGAGGAGCAAGCAACGAGCATGACCAAGAAGAGGACCTATATCTGGCTCCACCAGCCGCAGACAATCACAGGTCCGAGTCTGAGTGGTCGCGATCCGACGCTAAAAGTCCAGAGTGGGAAGTTCATGAGCAGCAACAGGAAGAACCTGACTCCGCTGAAGGCTCAGACGAAGGAGTTCAGATCGGTCAGCGAAGCAGGCCTCCATCAAGCATTTACCATACCAAACCTGCGCCTGCGGCTAGACATAGCAATGAAGCATATCAACCACCCCTTTCCGCAAGAGGCACGGATGCGGAGAGCTCACATTTGACCAGTCTGCCAACCGACATGAGCATCGATTTCGATGTTCTCTCCTATGCTGAGAATCTACACAGTGGCACTGCGAGTCATCGGATAAGTGGTAGCGGCGATGTGCCTCCGGTCTCCCAGGTTCTAACGACGGAGACGAAACGAAACTCAATCGACTCGCTTAACATGTCTATCTTTGAAGAGGCACTCAGGGCATTGCAATCAGATGACGAGGAGGTCTCACAACCCCTTCGACAGGAGTTAAAGCAGACTGAGGCAGCGACGGATTCTTATGATATCCCGAACTTCGGTACAGCTTCTGCATCAAAGAATGATCCAGCGGAGACATCCGCCACCTCATCACGGAGTACGAGTAGCCAGCACCCGTCGGCTATCTGGCAGCCTGCTTCTTGGCTCAGTCATGCTGTGACATTGAGCCGTAACCTTCAACAAAGCCACCGAGAAGCCCAGTCCGCGATGACTCGAGCCGTAGCCGCGGATTCAGAGCTACGGCGGTTGGACTTGGCCTCTCAAGCTGCTCAGAAGCAGATCGCCGAGCTGAGGAAGTCAAACGTCAAATCTAGAAATGTTGCAAATCAGCGTGTTGCAGCCCTGCGCAAACTCGTCCGTGAGGTTCGTAATGACCCCAGCTATGTTTTGGAATTGCAGAAGACTATCTCGGAGCTGGAGAGTTATATCGAACAGCTTCACGCGACACGTCTACAGGCCATTCGCTATCTGAGGCAGGAAGAGAGCGAGCTTGATGCAGAGCTGCAGACGTGGCGCAGCACTATTGCCAAGTATGTTGCTCCACAACCGCCTCAACCAACAAAGCCAACACCAAGCGCAGATGCAGCTGCACCATCAGGAGTACACAAGGCAGCGACGCATCATAGACCATCGTCAGCGAAGTATCCATCTCAACGTGCAGCCACAAATTCCGGAGCCACGCAAGTTCCGCGAGCCGGCACAACAGGCGTGCGTCATGGTTTGCCTTCGGCGCAGGAAGCAAAATCAAGCCCAGCCTCACGTCCTCAAACAAGACTCACAGGAGCTAGATCACGGCTCGAATCGCGCAAACAGAGTGACGACAACGACACTGACGATGTTAACAAAGCCAGTAGCGACGAAGAAGACGATGAATTGGACGACGAGTTCAGGTATCTAATGCAATTGCAAGCAGAGGATGATAGTGAACAACACCGAATCCAAGAGGAAGAAGAGCCCTCTCAACAGTCACAGACGTCAGGCAGCAGTCAGGCTTCCCCCGAACTTGAAGCCGAATTGGCCGAAGAGCGCGCGATGCAACTTGAGCTTGAGAGGATTCAGGAGTCGGTTGGTGCCATTGACAGTCGTCTCGCTGAATTAACCGCCGGTCTGTCATCAGAATTGGCTGCTACAGGAGGCTGGGACAAAGACGATGACTCACGCTATCAGGCAGTCAGAGCGAGGTTCCCTCCTGAAACAGATATCACAGTGATCTACCGCCGTCTGGTTGAAGACGAGGGTCTAACACATATTTCACTACAGGAGCTCATGCGTCATGACGAATGGCATCAAGAAGTGAGCAACGCGCGACGAGCCAAGAAAATCTTGGTTGAGCGCTATCGTACTTTGAAGCTAGACCTCCAGCAGCGCGTGGCTCGCCGTGAGTTTGAAGCAGCAGAGCGCGCAAGAGCTGCAGCGGCCGCTGCAAAGCGCGAGCAAGAGAAGAAAGAACGCGCCAAAACTCTTGCAGCGCTGAATGAGTGGAGGCAACGAAAGCGACTCTTGGCACAGGCGGCATTGGATGCAAAGACCAGTGCCGACCGTGCACGTGCAGCAGTAGAGAGGTCAGTTCAGCGTGCTGAGCGAGCTCGGCTCCGAGCCCTAGTGGAGGCTCATAAGCGGGCTCAGGCTGCCTTGAAGCAAGAGCGCGAGGCTGAGGCCCGCATTAAAGCAGAGGCCGAGCAGAGAGCTAAGATGGAGCGTCAACGAGAAATGCAACGTAAACTGAACGAGCAACTGCAGCGAGACCTTCAGCAGCGTGCGCAGCTAGCTCAGGCTCGTGCACGCGAGGAAGAACTGGCACGAGCGCACGCTGAGGAACTAAAGTCTCGAGCAGCGAGTAGGTACGAGGGCGTTGTGACTCGTGACCCTTCACGCATCTATTCGGCAACGCATGCCGCTCAAGCTCGTGCTCGAGAGGTGCGGCGCGAACTCGAGGAACATCAACTTGAAGTGTTCGAAAGGGCTCGAACTGGTACAAAACCCACGCTGCTCGACCGACCACAGACTGGCCGTGTGGCTGTAGCTAGTTGGCGTAAAGGTTTGTAGTCAGAAGGGGTTAGGCAAGGCAAGCGCCTTGCATCAATCGGAAATATTGTATTGCTGTACATAGACAATTCACCCGTTATGTAAGATGCAAGCATTCAACGTTGTGAACCATGTGAAATCGTGCCGGCAGCTGTGTTCAGACGCGCAATCATAGCCTCATTCGCCAACTGTTGTGTGACACTGAAGTTTCGATCGAACACACCATGAGCTGCGTACCTTTGCCATGCACGAATTGTTTGCCAATCCACCCTAGCATCCGAAGGAGGGGTCACTTCATCAGTGTCACAATCAGGCGACAAGATCGATACGAGCGTTCGACAACTATCCTCTGGAACAAACCAGAAGCCCACGCGGATGTACGGGGAGGCTATGTTAAACTCAAACGGAGTTGGCGTGATCAGAACGTTTCTTGGTGTCTTATCTTCATCGCTGCTTTGTCGAGGAGACGGAGCTGGTCGTGGCATAAATTGATTCGCTGCTGGTTGCGTATACATGTCAAGCAAGGGTTCATCGCAACCATCTAGAATTGACTGCACGTAGCCAAAAGGCACTCGTCTAATTAGCCGTCTGGTAGTGGGATTGGATTCAAACGAGATGATCGGAGCTCCACCCTTGAAGCTACCACTTGCGCTTGGCGGTGGGTTGGGAACAGTGTCACCAATCATGACCTTGTCACATCCACGTTCGAAGGCATTCGTAAGCAAGATCTTCAGGGCGGCTTCCTCCTCCTGTTGAGCCTCAGCGGATGTGAGTCGCATGCAACTACAAATACGCGCACATCCAGCTCTTCCCCAATGTTCATTCACTAAAGATGCCACTCGTGACACCTCAAGAGCCTCGTTGTTTTCATATGCTGCATCTTCTTGTTCGTCCATCGAGGCGTTATAGCCATCATTCGAAGTATGAGGAAAGCCGGTGGCTTCACTCGCGGTACGACTAGATGCATTGCTATCGTTTGAATTTGCACGTGGCCTTCGACTGTTCAGCATCTGCTGTTCATGTGTGCTTGGCAGCGCACGACGTAGACACATAACGGCAACAGGACGATAGCCTGGGGGGGCTGTCAATCCTTCTACTCGTAACAATTGCAACTGCAGCTGAAGATCCTCTCCTATGCTTTCGGTGATGTGCTGTACCGGTTTTACATTTGGTGCGTAGTTGGCCAAACTAGCAAGTAGGCTAGCTCTTTTCTGGGCTGCAATACTGTTGGGCGATGCTGGCGTGCCTGGGGATGGAGTAGTTGGAGCGGCTTCGTCTTCACTATAGTAAGCAATGCTATCTGTAGACTCCTCGAGCACACCCTTGCTCTCGAAGGATTGAGATAACCTCGCATTAAGTTCCGCAACCTGTTCTGTACGAATTTCTCGCCGCAGCCGTGTACGTTCTGACTTGGGCATGCACGCAGCCCGAAGCACGCGCGCACGTAGTTCAAATCTGGCTCGGCCGATAACCGCGCCATTAGGTCCAAAGATATTACAGCAGTTGTCAAAATCATCGAGTTTGACGAGAATTGGAGCCAGAGGTAGCGCCATCGAACCAACATAAAGTGGAAGCACGGCAGTATGCGACCTTGATCTTGACGGGGAAGGTGGCAGCATCAGCAATGGTGATGAGACTGGGGGCATGCCTGCCATAAATTGGTTGCAAGCGTTATTCACGACGGTTGAATAGCCCATGCTCGATAGAGGGAACCCTTGAATCATGGCCGCAGAGCGATCCGGAGTCAGCATGCTGGAGCCACGGGTTGAGGAGGCGAAAACAGGCCAAGACCTGTGTTCAACTTGGACGCCTGTTTCATCGTCATCAGGCTGTATATCCTCTGCACTATTCAAGTTGGATTGAGACGTCGCGATCGGTCGGGATAACAATGGGCGGGCATATCGCACTACGAGTCGCCAGAGCCTCGAAACAACTAAAGATCGGCGTAGAAAGCTACCAACACTGATCGGCATGCTGAGCACGGGACTACAGTTACCGTAGACATAGAATGCTGGGACAGCATCGGCTCTTGTCATCCGACCGAAGGTTTGACTTGCATTGAGGATGTACTCAGCCCAGCGGTGGCTAATGGAGAGAAGCAGGCGAGCAAAGCGAGTGGTCGCTGAGAGGGGAGATATCGCTGATTGAACTCGCGCTTCCTTAGGAAGAACACGCATCTCAAAACCTAACCACAGTGACATCGAGGGGTCAAGGAGACAGGTTGTGTGCTTAGAGGCCTGCGTGACACGACGTCTTTGTTTGCGAGGATTCTGTTGGGGATACGGTGATTTGGGTGTGTCTATACCCGTTCCCACATGTAGCATTGAATCATCCCGTCTGGAGTCGCTTCTGTCTCCTCTAATGGTTTCCATCAGGCGCGAAATGACCCTGTCGTCTACAATACCCAATAAGCGATCTGATTTGAAACGCTGGCCCGAAGCCCTCGTCGTGACATCTTCGGAAGATTCCCACGCTGGACTATCTTCACTTTCGGCACCAGATGCGGTCTTGATGGTGATTCGTGCATTACATTGGATGCTAGAGCATGGGATATCGGCTTCTGGAACCCCCGCTTGAGTCGCGATGCTTCGAAGCCAAAGTTGACTCGAAAGTGTGTCGGTGAGGCCAAAGTTGCAGCCGCTTCGAGCATCATCCTCAGTTTCGTCTTCTGTCTCGTATTTCTCATAGGTACAGCGGAGCTGGGATAGTGTTTGTGACTGTTCCGGTCGCGACTGAACCTTGCCAAACCCACAATTTTGAAGAAGTTGACTTGCATCATGCTGAAAGGTAAGACCATGCGGTGGTCCTCTGAAGTCACTGTTTGAGGCACGACTACGCGAAGCGATTTTAGTAATAGTTTCTTCGACAGGCTTAAAATCGAGGGGATCACTACGAGTTTCAGCGCTGGGTGCTCCATGCTCGACTGCTTCTTCCCAAGGATCGACATCCGTGATTTTGTCCCAATAGTCATCGTCCACATCGAGCCCCATAACTTCTGACCACATTGTGCTCCCTTTGTTAGCAACATCTGCACGTGTAAGCTGGTCGAGTAGCTGTTTTCGTCGTAGCTCCTGTACAATCTGCCAGCCTGAAAACGGACGAAGGACGGGAACAAATTCAAATGGTAATCCCAACGCGTTTAGCTCTGAATTTGTCTTTGCGGCTCGAGTGGCCAGCTCGTGGAGGACTGATTCCTTATATTCCGCCGACTGTTCGGCTTCGGACTGATCTTCGTGCAGTCCCACTAATTCCCAACGTGCGCGAGTGATCGAAGCTGACAATACATTCACAGCTGCTGTGGACATCGAGCTTCCACCTGATGCAGAAGATCCAGGCCAGGGCATGGACAGCAAACGCAACATTGCTGGTGCAAAGGGTTTAACTTGCCACTTCCTCTGAGGGCTACCTTCTAGTAAATCATCACCATCACCCTGATCTGATACTGGGCTCTCTGAGCGCTCCTTAGACGCTGAGGCCGCAGGTGTGGTCTGCCCACGATTAGTGGGCTGGCTCCCTCGCAACTTTGACTCCTCGGCCGATAGTCTTTTCAATAGTGATGAAATGTACGGATGCTGGAAAGCGTACCAGGTCCCAATTAAAAATTGACGCATCGTGAACTCCGTCGGGCAAAGCAAGCCATTGTTGAATGAATCTGAAGGCTGAGGCGGTAAGGGTAGTTCATCAAGTAGCCAGGCACTTGGTAGGCCGTGTTGCCACTTGAGGCGAGCGATGGCTTCGCTTAATTTTCCAAATGCAGCATCCATAGGAACACTAAGCTGAATGGTAGGGCGCATCCAGTCTTTCTCATCACGCATCCACTCTTCGCACTTTGCGAGAACTTTGGATGCAACCACCCCTGAAAGGCGAGGAGTAAGCATGCTCACACATTCGACTGAATCCGCATAGAACGCTGGCAGATTGACATTGCATGACGCCGACTGGGGCAGCTCGAGAAGGGTGAATACTTTAGAGTAACCTATCTGAATAATATCACCTGGAAGGATATTGTACCCTTCGAGCCTCATGCTACCACCCGGACTCTCAAACAGGTGCCGTAAAAGCACAGGCATGCCAGTTTCATAGGATGCAGCCACAAGCGGAAGTAGATGGCGGTTCGTATGTACGCTCGGCGAGGGTAGCTTAGGACCTAACGATGGCGTTGAGTCGGGTGTGGGCTGCGGGGAATTTGGGGGTCGCTTCACAAAGGCGGGCGTGGGAATTTTCACTGGCATTGGTGCCTCGCCATTTATCAGGATGCTCCTAGGATTGTTGCCTGCGGCGAACGCCTTGCTATCCTCAAATACACTCAAGAGGGGGACGATGTAGTAGTCGAATGCAAGACGGGGTGATGCAGCAGGTTCAGATTGTGACTGATTGGAAGCACTCGGCGGAAACAAAAACGATGCGGACGGAGAATGAGACTGATTCTTTGAGCCGGGCTCAATTGCGTTGAGTGCAGGGTTATTTGACACATGAGATTTCGGAGACAGCTGGCGTGATTCAGGGCTGGAAGTGATCTCACGGTTCGCGTGGATTGTGGGGAGTATCCTTGGCTTCGACTTTGGCGATGGGGGTAGGAAGGGGTGTAGTTCTGAATCCGCAGCTTGATCTGTGGGTAGGTGGGATTTGGCTTCGTGATTGGCCTTTCCACGCTGAATAGCAGCTTCCGCCTTGGCCGAAGGGGCTGACGTTCTGGGTGAGCTCGATGATCCCGTCTTATCGGTATTATCCTTCGAAGCGCCGCTGGCCGTTGCAGACTCGGGTTGACAGCTGAGGCCTAGAGCTTCGATCGTTTGAGGATCCAAGAGTGATGCTAGTCCTCTCATAGGAGTTGCCGACCTGGGGGAGGGTTGCTGGACGAAGCGAGGAAGCGCAATGATCCAAAACGCATCTGTAAGAGCGTCAAGAATCTGGGAATTTGGCACTTCTCCCAATGTTGTTGTTTGACGAGGACAACGCCACAGTAGAGGAAGCACCAAGGCTGATTCATGATAAACAGTATGTAGCGGAGGAACAAAGAAGCCATTACTGTTAGGTTGCACGGTCTGAGACCCAGAATATCCAGCATGCTTGAAAGAGCAGACCCTGGTCAGGACGGTAGGAAGCGCATATCCTCTTACATTACCTCTAGACTGATCGTCAAACTCAAATAAACCAGCCTTTAGGCGGATCTGTGCTCCGACCACGGCACTGGTGATGGACTGTCGGTGAGGTTGCATTAGAGGCGATCCCGATTGGGGCGTCAACACAGATGGTGCCGCTGGAGGCTCAGGATTCAATGCAGTGACTGTGATGGATGCGGGATCGACCTGCCGATCTTGATCATGAATTGAAGCCTCCGAGCTCTCCGTTGGGGATATCGGTACAACTTCTACAGTTTGTGGTGGGTCAGCAGAAAGTGCTACCGATGGGATTGGATGTGGCTTTGACGGTTCGGGAGCAGTGCCAGGCTTACCATCACTCGTCGTAATGGACTGAGTCGTGGTTCGCTTAGCTTCTGACACGTTCTCTATGGTCGAAACCATGCTTTCACAGTTCACGTTAGTCGCACGCGCCACATGTGCGTCGGTCTGAGCGAGGAGAGGTGGGGGTGGTGGCGGTCGTCGCTTTCTCGGAGCGATGCCACTAACAGCTGCGCTTAGACGAAGGACTTGATAAGTGTGGAAGATCTGGTCGGCCGCTAGCTGGATTGACCAGACAATCGAGTCTTTAGCAAACCAATGACTCCCTGACTGAGCTTGGCTTGCACCCAAATGTTCACATGCATTCGCTAGAGCAGCGGAAACCGTGGTTAGCATTGTTATCCAAACGCAAATTGGCATGGGTGTTGAGTTGGAAGTGTCAGAAGTGGTGCTAAGTCCCGTTTGGGCAAACGAGTCTGTCTGATCGTCTGGGAGAGGTAGTTGTGCTGTTCCCGAAGTAGGCTCTGGCAGAGCGTCATCGGTCCAAGCTTGTTTTCGGGGCTGCAGTCGGGCGCTCTCGGGTGATGAAAGCTGACTCGAAGTTGCTCGAAGTGCAGTCGCGGTGGTAGGCCTACGTGGACGCTGGAGCGAACGCGGTGCTTGCTCATTCACATCTGGATCGTTGAGATCGATTTGCTCGCGTGCAGACAGACTCAGCTCACGAAGCGGCTCGTCTAATTGATGTGGGAACAATAATTCAGCACCGGGTGCTATCGTCGTGGGATGTATCAAGGAATCCGCTAGTGCTCTTAACAATAATGATGGCTTTGAGAACGTGTTGCCATTCGGAGGCACAAGTTGCCACAATTTGCTTGGATCCTTTAACACTGCTGCTACAGAGCGCAGACATTCCGAGAGTGTGGCTGACGAACCCTCTACCCCCGACTTGGTACCTTCACCTTGCTGCATTGATGGCGCCCCCATTACAAGCTCTGTCGAACTAGCGACCTCCACAAAGTGGAATTTGGCAGATATGGACGTGACAAAGGGATCAGTGGTCGAACTCTTCCAAGAGCTCGCCACAGTTCTGCTACTTTGTGAATTGTACTTGCTTATCCCAGACCCATCTCGGTTCGCTGTATACGTTAGTGTGATGGTGGTAAGCATATGAAAAACGGTTCGACTCGATCTGGGTTTTAGAGATTGATTATGATAAACCTGCTTCGCATTATGCATGGCGAATCGGAGGGCTTCCAATGACTCCTCAGTGTCGGCTACCGCGACTTGTGTGACGCCCTTGAACACAACATGCGGTCGGAGTGGACGATGGGGCTTGCTTCCTTTGCCATTGTTCATCGTCACAGTAACACCTTCCTCTTGACCCATCTGCTCGAAAGCAGCAGTGTCTGTTCCATCCTGATGCGATAAGTTAGAGGATGGGTCATCTTCGTCCGTCTCTTCATGGGCGTCGTAATAATTCCCTGTCACGTTTTCGGTTTTTCCCCAGCGCCGCCAGATTACTGAGACATTTGGAGACAGCTCTTCCTCCTCGAGAGGATTGAGTGGAGTGAATGATGCGATTGGTGCCTGAGTCTCGCTGGGAGCCATTGCAGGTGAGAGCATATGCGGAGACAATCCAAAGGATGCACTTTCCGCTGCTGCGTCCTTTAGAGGAATGACGACGCCGAGTTCGTGAATTGGAGTGCAGGTGGTCTGAACCTTCTCTTCCTGCTGTTGACGAGCTTGATTGAGCTGTGCTTTCCTCCTCCGACGGTGCTCTTCATCAGTAACAAAGCCCTTCATGAGATCAACAATGGCTTCAGCATCTCCGATATCAGGCCTAGTGCAATCTGAGGAATTTGGCATCGTTGCAGGCAGGAGCAGTGAAGACAGGGTCAGACTGAAGCGCCCAGACTCCCGACCTGCCTTCGCAAGTTCTGCATTTCTCGCCTGAATAAGCCCAAACGTATGGTGCAAGGTCTGAGGAATAGCGCCCTTTGGCCCTCGAATGAGAAACTGGGTCTTACCACAACCTGCAGGACCGACGACAATGGCTGATCCATGTCTTCCTCGATACAGTGTCGCTGCCAGCTTCGGGAGGATTACAGCTTCAAACAAACTTCTGTGGAATTGGCCTGCATGGGCGAGTGCTGGATTCACGTTCGATCCATTGTTCGATGCAGTAAACTTGTCCGCGTTGAATACCTGATGGAAGCCAAAGGTTACTAGCGCGGGGATGGTCTGCTTGATTCGACTGACACACCTTGCAGCTCGTTCCCTCTCACGCCGCTGCTCCTCTGAGAGCGCGAGCGCACTTGAGGAAGCGATGTCTGAGTCCGTGCCGTTTGATTTGTCCTCTAGCTGCACTAGATTCGCGACGCGTGAAGCTAGGGTGTTCTCCAGAGTCACCCTGTCCTGCTCGATGTGGGACAGTATAATCGACGCGTCGGTGACTCGCACGCCATAGGGAGTGCGAACCGTGCATATAGAATCAACATTAGGTGCAGTCGAAGCCGTTGACCCTGCAGGCGCCTGGCCTGCATTACCCGATGAGGACGATGGTTCGAGGCTCATGGCAAGCGTGAGAGCTTGACTGGGCGGGGCTGAAGCACGACCTAAGCCGAGCTCCGAGGCGCCGAGAGCTCTTTTTGCAGAAGCCTGCACCGGGATTTCAGGGTACTAGACGTCCGGACCAGCGAAGAATCTATCCAGATTCAGGCCGAACTTGAACTTGAAATGTAGAGTGTGCCTGTTTCGGGTCGGATTTAGTGGCAATCCTGATTGCCTCAGACGTTCAGGTCAAGAATAATGCAATACTATACGAGTCAGAATACGGCGATATGATTTAATCAAATATCGACATAGTCCTATACCTCGGTTTGCAATAGTGTGCAATGCGCGATTTCTTTCCGATCACTAATCCTATCCACCCCATTTTGGATTTCGAAGGTGAGAGAAACGGTCACGCACACCACTGAGTTGGCCACATGCTTGCAATTCAAGTCATGGTCAGTGCACAATAATCGACCACTCTGAAGCCGTTGCAGTCAATGCTGCGTATTATTCAGCCTTGAACAAAGGAATTCACACTCTTGAGGCTGAGTTGTGACTCGTCCAATTCGTCCAACTCGTCCAACTCGGCTTAGCGCCTTGCTCCGATCGGGTGTTCATTTGTTTTAATTGCTAGACTCTATTTGTAACTAGATGTAAACAGTCGCCCGAGCTTGGGGCGGAGCCAAATGCAACTTCTCGTCATTGGCTCCTATATTATACGAGCTGTACGAGCTCAGCCAAGCAGGTACGAAATTTCTGCTCAACCATGGCGATTAGACCGGAATGGCGTGAGTCACACCGCTAGGATGAATTGGAATGTGGTCAGTCACCTCAGCCACGTTCAGCGCCGGAAGAGTGGTGTTCGCTGGGTTGGCTCGGATCGCGACAGGAGGGAAAGCAGGGGCTGGGTTCGACAAACCCAGTCCTGTAGCTGGAGTAACCTCTGTCACGCCGGCTGGTAGGATACCTGGCTCGGTGGAACGATGGTATGGTCGTCGGCCACGCGGTGCGACAACACCATTAGATGCAGGGATGGCCTCAGTAGCGCCAACTTGAATTCGCCCGGGAGGATCGACATAGCCTGTTTCATCGTCGTCATCATCATCGTCATCATCATCATCATCACCATCATCGTTCCGGTTGTTGTTGTTGTTGCGGTTCTGGAATGAGTTGATTGGTCGACGACGGGATGATGAGTTCTCTTCCTCCTCCTCATCATCATCATGATCATGGTCATGGTCATGATCGTGATCGTGATGATGATGATGATGGCCATCGCCAAAGCGACGTCGACAATCATCACAGTCACATCCTGGACGCGGGTTTTCACATGTATCGGAGTTTGGATCTTCAGCTGCGAAAGGACTGATTTCGCGTGATCGCATGTCTTCGACTTCAGCTAACGCAAAAGGACGGTGGGGATTGTGAGCATGATGGAAGTGACCGTGGTGGGGCGGATGATGTGGGCGGCGACGACGACGAGGTCTGGGTCGATGGTGATGGTGGTGAACGTGGTTGTGCAGATGGTGTAGCGAGTGATCAACAATGTCTGCGATCGCATGCCCTACTTGAGCCTCGGCCTGCATCTGCGACCAATACCCAATACATATGATTGTCGTGACTATTGTCGTATACAAAATTACGTTTCGTGCTCTCATTATGAGATGTCTTATGTACAATTCTGAAGTCTCAACTGCTGTCTTGGGCTCGACTCAGAGTCAAAGTTCTTTTCTTTTTCCTGGGTGTGTTGGCGAAATATGTGAGCGAGGATCAGAGTGTGAGTCGGGTGAAGGGGCGCTGTTAGTTCTTCTGCCTTGCAGCCAGCAGCACCGGATGCCTAACACAATGTTGAAGCTCTAGAGACTGCACGCATAACCACAACAGCGCATGCCAAGCAGTATCGACGTGCGCTCACGCTGGCTCACTAGAAAGGAGAGTAAAGCATCACTTTCCTGGGATCAACTTCCCAACTCATGGCAGACGATCAAGGTGGAAGTATCTGGATACGCTTGGGTATACCACATCATGCCTAGTTGACGAGAGCACATAGCTCGCGGAAGCAGCTCATTTCATAACCTACCTACCGCATCGAATGATTATCCGTACGCCGAGGATCTGATCACTGAATTTGGCACCTTCACCATGAGTGCCTGCTCAGACTATGACCCCTGCACCCAGGATTCAGCGGAGGGGACAATACGGCTTGAGTGCCACATCAACTTTCGCATAATGAAGATACTTTGCGAGTCGAGTTGCACTTAGCAACGTTCAGCGCTAGTTACTGATCCTGTCACCCATTGTCATACCTTGAAAGAATTCAATCCGAATGCGCCATCTGCAGTGACATCTTCAGCAGACCAGTCGATTCCTGGCGTTCGCTTGATACTATCCCAAGGCATGTCTCGAATGGCAGTGAATTTTACATAGTGCTAGAAGGGACAAGGAGGTGGAATATGACACCCAAGGTGTTAGCGATTGAGCATACACATAGACAAATACAGTTGATAGGCAATGTAGCACATACTAAGGGAATGAACTGCACTCTGATTTTCCATCATTCTTATTCATAGTTTCCATGTAGATCGCGGAAGTCATACGCATTTTGTCAGGACCCGTGATTCCTGAGAAATTTTCACTAACGAGCGAGGGCATGAGCAGCAGCGCTGAATTCAACGTACCTGTGCACTAGGACCAGAGTTTGTTAGATACGCACCGCGATCAATGAGCATTCTAGCAACTTCGGGCGTCGAGTGGGTCAACGCAAAATGTAGTGCATTGATGCGACCCATGTTCATGACCTCAATTGAGTGGTGGGGGTTTGCCCCGGCTCGCAATAAATGCGCCACAGCGATAGCATTGGAGAACATAATTGCGTTGTACAACGGTGTCCAGTCGGACTTGGACATGGCCTCGATGTCTACATTGGGATGTGACAGCAAGAGCCTCACACACTCACCCGACGTGTCGTATCCTGCACTAGTGAACAATACGGTGCCCTCGTCCACGGAATTACGGAGATTAGGGTTCGAGTTATATCGCTTCAGTAATACATCTACGAGACGCGGCTGGCAGTACTTAGCGGCGACAGCCAGTGGGGTGCGGTCGTATCCCAGCCGAATGTCGTCTGCCGTGAAGACATGCCGGTACTTCATAGTCTTCGAACTGATCTGGTGTTCGATTATTTCGACCATGCGGCGCTCGTCGCCGCTCTGAATGGCACGGATCAACTCGCTGTTGGGGTGCGGGTAGAGCACCCACACCACAGCCGCCATGAGCAACACCACAAGTGCCTGGCCCATGGGGCTGCACCAGCAGCTCCTAGTGCACATTGGAACGAGTGGTAGTTCTCACTGGTGGGTGAACAAGTCAAGGGCAGGATGCTACAGAATGGTTGACGGGTACGAGCTGAACCCGTAAACAGTGCTGGGTATGCAATACCACAACCGCTATCCTGTGATACAGTTACCTCACCAATGTAGAATTCCACTTTTCCAACCCTGGCGACGGCCTTGGATATCTCGTGACACGCCGGGTGCGGCCAAGATCCGACGCGATGGACCAGCGTGTCGGGTTTGTGTATCCTCGCCAAGACCCTGGAGGCACTCAGAGGCGTACGGTCAAACGTCCAAATCCAGTCCATGATGGGTCCGGATTCAATGCCAACGACGCCTTCGATGCTTTCCTGGGCAGTGCGGTGGTGATCGGCACTCCTTTCAATCTGAGTGAGCTCATCCACGCGGGACGCACTCGTAAACCCGGCAAGAACCCGATCATTCGAGTCCTTCTTGGACTAGACGAGCCGTCAGATCAGGTAGGCAAGAGTCAGGAGGCGAGCGCTGGTGGGGATATAACGAATGCATTAGTGGGGCGCCCCGAACGTAGAAAGGGTGTACAATCTATCGAGGACTTTATGGATGACGAGGATCGAGAGCACCTCAGGTCAAAATCCATTGTCGGCAGGCAATCGACAGGGCAGGCAGGATCAGGGCTGGCGGGACAAGCATTGGGATACGGCTTGGGGTTTCAAGGACCTCACTGGTATGAGCGTTTAGGCGCAGTCAAATGCATCTCGAGTCCTGGGACCTACGTGTTGCTCCGAAGTACGCTGCAGAACGGGGGACTCGCGAGTTACATGACGTCAGCAAGGCAGGTCAACAACGCCAACTACGGGGCATTGTTTGGACTAAATATCATGCGATCCGTATGGGGATGGAAGCCTGGGCAGGGACTCGGGCCCTGGAGAATTGTCCACCAATGGACAGGTGCTTGGGAAGAACTCGAGGACATAGGGGAGCACGACGGCTCGAGCGACATGCGAGCGATTCGAAGGCGAAAGAAACTCGTACCCATGAAACAGCCTGCACCACTTCTTGCAACGGACGAGCGAGATGTACTAGGTTATCTTATCGAGCGAATCCAACAAATTCGACTTCAAGGATCACCTGACTATGCACCTGGCCTAGGGTTTCAGAGGTCCTCCCTTGCTCATCGCGTGGCGGCCAGCGAAGCGACGTCGTGGACGCAAGGTGTTCGTGCTGAGTCGAGGTTCGTTTCAGATCGCGATGCTGTTGCTTTTCGTGCGCGGCGGTACGAGGAGTTTGATGTATCATCGCGGACGGTCTCTAACATTGCACTTCCAAGTGATTACACTCCTCCCGAGTACAACACCGACGCTGCGCGATCCCTAGCAATACCTGGTTCCAGGCTGCATCAACGTGCACTTCAGCAGTTCCCAGGTGCCTTGATCGAAGCTCGTAGCAAACTCATCGATGGAGAACTGCTAAGCGTACAGAAGGATGCGGAGCTGCCCAGTGCACTATCACAGCTTCCGTTTGATGATCAAGTTAGAATAGCAGCCTTGATTCGAGAGGTCAAGAAGCCTGAAGACGATCAAGTGCCAAAGGCAGAGCAGCGCCCTTCGTCATCCCCAGACGTGCTGACGCCTCTTTCTCCACAAGCGGCACCGCCTCCTCCGAAAGTTATCCAATTTACCAGTGTTTCCACCTTGCTCGAAGAAGAAGAGACACCCGCTGCGTCGGTCAAGTCAACCGCTGGCTCTTCAGATTATCGAACGAAATCGTTGACAAGTCGAGAGCGGTGCGACATGGCTGCGCGAGCCGGCCGCTTTGGTAAAGAGACACGTCGTGTGGCTTCATGGGTGCCCGTGCCTGCGATCCTTAGGCGCTTTAATCTTTCTCTCCCTGACCAGCGTCCACAGGGTTATAACGTGGATCGAGGGTTTGATGAGCAGCTGGACAAATCCCATCCCTCCGAAGTAGCTGGGGCTAGCCAAAGTAGTCAAATAGACGTGCGAGCCAAACCAAAGTCCGAGGCTGCCCTGATTCTATCTGAGAGCAAAGAGCGCTACAAGTCGTTCGAGCAAGCGCTGAAATCTTCGTTAACGGGTGAGGAGCACGCGCATAAGTCACCCACAGGTGTGATGGAGGCGCCCATATCAGCTCCGTCTCAAATTCCACCAACCAGTTTACCTTGGCCTGCTGTCCCAGTGTCGTTTACTGACATTCCTTCAGCAGATGGACAACTCGCTCTTAGCTCCGAGATTCAGCATGCTGAAATGGCCCTTCTCAAAGCATTATTCGATGATGCGCTTCAGGAGGCTCTCAAGTCATTGAAGGAAACTGAAACACCCGCGCCCACACCACGGCTACCGCCAGCCCCGCCTGCACCGGTGTCCATACCACAACCTGCAGTATCGCGTTGGTTTCCGCGTGATGGCCGTGATGGCCGTGATGACCGTGATGTCCGTGATGTCCGTGATGGCCGCCTCAAAGATGATGCTGCTTTCAACCAACAACCTGCCGAGTCATTACGGAGGGGTGCTTCCACACGTGGAGACGTACCTAAGGATGATTCGAGGAGGAAGGAGAGATTACAGAGTACTCTCCGTTCGAGGGCGTTCGGGAGCGAGAGCAGTGATGACGACGACTACCACACGAGTTCCAGGGATCGCAAACGTGATATGAACATGCATGTGACTTCGATCCGTCGATCTTTAAGCCCGTTTCAAGATGAACCGGGTCTTAATTCCGACTTGGATGAACGTACGCCATGGACATCTACCGCCGATCACCAGAAGGGAGCCGATCATCAGAAGGGAGCTGAGAAGGTTTCGTTACCCACATCAACATCGCCGGCCCATCAGGAGAAAGAGCCTGTACAAGAATCCAAATCGAACCCCCCACGGAAGGGGTTCGTATTGGTCGCGCAGGTCGAGGGAGATGAGAAGGCAAATAACAAGGAAGAATCGAGAGGGAAGAACACTGTTGATCGTCAGCTCGATTTCTTGCTTGGCCTCGCCCGCGAGTTCGATTCAAAGGCAAGGTTGTCGGATGCATCCGATGCCAATAGGAACCAAGCGAAGGACCATCACCGTAAGTCCATGCGACGATCGAGATCGAAATCTACATCACCTTCTACAGCTTCGAGCCGAAGCCGGAGCCGAAGCCGAAGCCGAAGCCGAAGCCGAAGCCGCAGTCGTAGCCGCAGTTCACATCGCCGACGACGACACCGAAACAGTCGAAGAAGAAGCTCAAGCAGAAGCCGAAGTCGGGAGCGGCGACATCAACGAAGAAGTCGAAGCAGAGGTCGAAGCAGAAATCGAAGCAGAAGTCGAAGCAGAAGTCGAAACAGAAGTTCGAACAGGCATGCAAGTCGATCTCACAGACGCCATCGAAGCAGGAGCCGTGATCGTAGTACAACCCGAGGCGTTCGACAATCAGAGCGCGAGCAAAGACTGGAACGTCACGACGATCGTTATCATGAAAGATCGCCCGAGCGACGAGCTGGGGCTGATTCTAAGACGAATCACTCTTCAGTCGATACCATCTCCCTCTTATCCGAAGATAGCGAGCTTGAAATCGTAAGCCAGAATATCCTCGAACCCTCCGCGAGAATCCTAACTCCACGGACATCGCCCTCGATCGAGAGCAACACCAACAACCAAAGCGACACAGTGCCCCCACCACTAGAACCCCTGAGGGATTAAGGCACGTACATTTTACAAGTCACGACCAGCTGTACATCAGAACTGTTTAATAGAATCACGTTTAGTTTGTATTCTCAGCACTTGGGCTGTAGTGTTTATCAGGAAACTTCAAACTCCTGTTGGGGCATCTGTCGATGTTGGGGTTTCAAGATAGGTACAAACATACCTGTGAGAGTATGCAACACCTACATCGAACTCTCCTGTTCATGTTGAATGGAACAAACAAGAAGGCGTAACAAGGAGAGATCACATGAACACGACCACAACTTGTTGGACCTTGACTTTGGTCAGGTCAGCTCTGAAGGTGAGGTACCGAAATGTATGGAAACACTCCCTAAGATAAACCTCACCTTCGTGTAGTCGTTGCATGCAGTTCCCTTCCATGTTCCGCAGGTTTCTTCCTCCTAGTAACATTCACATTTCACATTCGCATCTACATTTGCCTTCAATCATGACAGAGTCAGAAGACTCTAGTTTCTCTCTGTCGGCCCACTACTGCCTCGCCCAGCACTTAGGGTGCCGAGGGTTAAAGAAAGGTTATACATGTACATCTGTTTGACGACTAACTCCTATGCGTGTGTGTGTAAAGTCGAATTCCATGTGGTGGATCTTCTTTATCTTTTTCAAGCAACCTTACTGATCGCAGACGAAGACACCAGCAGGGAGGCGAGCGACCTGGGAGGGGTTAGCGCAGACAGAAGGAACAGCCTTAGCAATGCACCACTTGCACTGGCCAACGGAGTCCTGGGAGCGGCGGCACTCATCGGCGTTCTTGATGTTGTAGCACTGCTCGACGGGACCCTGGAACTTCTTGACACCCTGGCACTCAAAGACGCCAGCGGGGAGGCGCTGAGCCTGGTCGTTGTTGACGCAGACGGAGGGAACAGCCTTGGCGTTGCACCATTGGCAAGCAGAGACGGAGTCCTGAGAGTTCTCGCACTGAGCAGAGTTCTTAATGTCGTAGCACTGCTCAACGGTGTCACGAGCAGCGGCGAGAGCGATGAGAGCGATGAGAGCGAGGGCAAGAGCAACGAAGTAGCGAGCCATTGTGTTTCAAGTTCTAGATGAGTCGGGTTAGATCACGGGTTGGGTGAGTCGATGCGATATGAAAAGGAAAATCTACTGATGTGACAGACCAATATCCACACAAACCGCGTGTTTTTCATGTTTCATCCCGTGGGTATGTGGGTGAAACAATCCAAAAACATGGTAACAAGCGAGTTGGACTAGTTCAGGGTAGTTTGTTGAGATAATTTTCGTATATTTAGTTGGGATGGTGAAGTTTTCACACAATAAAACCGAATTATTACACTTCATCCAACTGAGATACACTGATTAACCTAATTATTATATCAAATTATCTCTAAAACACACCAATATTCATCCTTTTATATCCTGATGCTTTGCCTTGCATTTCTTCCTTTTGGGTGTATTCCGTCACCCCGGACTGCGGCAGCCGGTCACGCCGCTCATTTCACCAATGAGCGACGTCGCCAGTGGTTTCCACGATTGCGGGGCCCTAGCGCGACACGTAGTTGGCCTTTCGCTCTGACATTTTGCTGGTGGGCATTTTTCACGTGGACAAGCACTTATTATCTCTGTCTGTTGGAGTAGCTATGCACATTGAGCAATTCCATAGGCCTCGGAATGAGAAGGACTCGACTGGTATCGCGTTATGACACATGAAAGTTGCAACCTCTGCATCAGAGACATCAGAAAGCGCAATAAACAGCTTGATGACATTACATTGATTTCCATTTCAAAACAAAAAACAACTACTTTACTGTGGATTACAGCGAAACGACTATGGTACTACAAATGCTGGGTCTTTGGCTCCGGACCCGTGAGACGGCGACACTTACGTAAACTTGACCTTCTTGGGACCTGATGTCGAGCCGATGTCACGGAAGTGCGTGCCATACATAGAGTGAACCTTCTGCTTGGCGACAGCCGCGAAGCCTTCCAATTCCTTGGGCACAGGCTGGCCACCCTCACGAAGAAGATTGGCAAGCGAGCCTGCCAAATGCTTGTTCTCTGACATGACAAAGAAGGTCCATGCATTGCCCTTCTTGCCAGCACGTCCGGTACGACCAATGCGGTGGACGTAGTCCTCAATCGTGAGTGGGAACGAGTAGTTGACCACGTGCTCAACGTCTGGGATATCGAGACCTCGAGCAGCGACATCGGTGGCAACCAGTACCTGGGCTTGGCCCGTCTTGAAGCGCTTCAAGGCAGCGATACGCTCAGGTTGTGAGTAGTCGGCGGAAATTGCCGCGACCGAGATGCCCCATTGTGAGACGAACCTCTCGACGAGGGGCACCTCCTTCTTGTACAGTACAAAGACAATAATCTTTTGGCCACCCTTGGCAATCTCTTGGAACAGCTTTTGTAACCTCTCACGCTTCTGGTTCCAGTTTTCGGGGAAGAAGAATGTCTGAGTGATTCGCGAGTTGACAGCAAGCTTATCCGTGCTTGCAGATCCAGATTCATTCGTTGCGCGACCAATGACAAGACGCACGAAGTTGCTGCGAACTAGGGACTTGCCGAGCTTCTGGACGCTCTCGGGCCAGGTTGCAGAGAACAAGAGAGTTTGTCTCTCTTCCTTGGGCTTGCAGGCACCGACGATTTCCTTGACATCCTCTTCGAAACCGAGGCTGAGGAGACGATCAGCCTCATCGAGCACAACGTAACTGACGTGCTTCAACTTCATGGTGCCTTCTCGCAACATGCCCACGAGTCGACCAGGTGTTGCAATCACAACTGCAACGGGCTCTTCCCAGCTCTTCATCTGGTCGTAGCGTGTTGTGCCACCATAGATGCAAGCTGCGCGCATTCCACAGTGCTGTACTGCCTTCTCGACGACTTCGTGGGACTGAAGAGCGAGCTCACGAGTGGGGGCGAGGACAAGCACAACCGGCGACAGCTTCTTCTTCAAGATCTTCTCAGGTAGTGTCTTTACGTGCATCAGTGCAGGGATCATAAAGCCAAGGGTCTTTCCGGAGCCAGTCTCGGCAATACCAATGACATCTCGGCCAGCCATAAGGATCGGCCAGGCTTGGCCCTGGATGGGAGTTGGTCTCTGAAAGCTCGCGTAGCACGCGGCAATGTCGTCGGGGAACTTGGCATCGCTAAATTCTGCATAGGGGTGATAATCTGCAGCACCCGCACCGTAGAGCTTGATCATATGCTTGTTTCTGTACTCAACAACGTGAGCGGGGAGAGGCTTGGTGGGCTCGGACTCTTTGTCTCCAACTGCCTCGTAACCAGCCTCTTCCGAAGCGTCTGCAGCTGCTGCTGCGGCACTAGACTGGGCAGCGTAGCTGTCGTGAAAGTGACGCTTGCCGAACTTGATGTCGCCGCCCTTCTCCTCCTCGGCATCCTCGGCATCGTCGGACTTGTGCTTGGACTTGTCTTTTCGTGCACCACTGTCGACCATAGCCTCGTCGTCCTCGGCCGACATCTCACGCTTTTCCTTCTTTTCCTTCTTCTCCTTCTTCTCTTTCTTCTCCTTCTTCTCCTTCTTTTCCTTCTTCTCCTTCTTCTCCTTCATCGCAGCATCTTCCTCCCATGCGACTTCATCTTCTTCGGGGTCGGATTCGGGCACGCTCTTCCTCAGCGCGGTGGGGTCAGTGACGCCATTCTTGTGTTCATACTGGTACGAGTCATGCTTGTGAGCGTTCAGCGACCGGTTGTCCTCAACGCCATCCGCATAAGCCTCCTCGCGGGTATGCTCGCGGTCTTTTTTGTCCTTCTTGTGCTTTTTATCGTGCTCTTTGGAGGTCATGCTGTGGTACTTCCCCTATAAACATACATGTAATCAATACAAAATCGATTCAACTATTGAAATATTCAGTCCATTCATTACAGCATATCCCATACCTTGCCACGCATCAATACTACCATATGGAAATTTCGAAGATGAACCTGGGTCTGTTTTGGGCGAAAAGGGCCTTCCACACCGCCGCCGCGAGATTAAAAGGTGCGTTAACCGATCGATGCAACGCCTTTATATTCTTCCAACACATTCAATCTGCATGATTCCACCGTCTTGTCTGCCATTTTTCGCTTTTTCTGCGTTCGACTACACCTTCACTCTCCCGGACTTTTGTGTAGGGGCCAATTAACCCGGAGCGACCCTCCATGAGGAGCTTGTTAATATACGCATTCGATAATTCACTCTTGTGCACATCTTTTGCACCCGATATAGACCTCAAGATCGACCCCATGTACAGTCATATCATCGTGAGACTCAAGTCACGACACAATGCCAAGCCCGCAGACCACGCTCGGGTGCGCGCAGAGCTGGACCAGGTGGCCGAGACGGAGCTCAAATCGTGCGTAGCCGAGGTGCTGACGTTTGATGTGCCCACTGCATTCGCATGGAAGCTCAGGAGCTCGCTGGAAGACCCCCGTGACATTCCCCAGGAAGTACGCAACGTCTTGGAGGAGAACAAGAACGTGGAGCTGTACTCCGCGGCGGTGGCTACGCCCGAGGAGGAGACTACCGTCACGCTCGACACTCTGGAGAAGACCTTTGTCCGTATGCGTGACAGTATGAATCATGACGAGTACGATGTGTATGCTTTGAAGTTGCGACCCTCACGCAACTGCGATGTCAATGTTCGTGAGCTCAGCACTACAGTGCGTGACCGCGTTGAAGCACTCATGGAGGCTGTAGGGAGATATGCTGAGCGCTCTTTTGCGGCTAAGAAGCGAGCTGAACAAGCCATGCAGGAGGCCCGCGAAAAACTCGGCCCCAAAGCTACCGAAGACGAAGTCAAGGCTGCGGCTGCTCCACGTGTTGTTACCATCGCACTGGATCTGTTCAAGGGACGTGGCTTCTGGAGCCGCATTCAGAACGAGGGAGGCAACACGTTGGCTAAGGCTGCACCGCGTCATGGAGTGAGGACCACCGGTGCCTTGTCCGTGACCGTGGATGCCAAGGGTAATGAGACAATTCTCAGCCTGCCGTATTTCGGTGAAATTGGTGATCGCGTTGTCGTACTGAAAATTGGCGAGATCTTCTTGAAGCGTGGCAACCGCGGTAAGTTTATGAACCAACTGCAGGGTAACATCCAATTCAAGCTGCACGGTTTAGCACGTGTCGTCCGTGTGAATCACCTCTTCGTCGTGATGCCAATGTCGAACCGTCGCAATGATCGCAAACGAAAGGAATCGATTGGCCGAACTGGGTCGTCATCTGCCCCCGTTCTTGCGGACGAGTTCGCGCTGAAAAGCTCTCAGATGGCCGATGCATCACCCTCTAACGATGACACGCCAGAGACGAACGATGCTGCGATGACGGATTCTACAGCTCCGGACGAGCCCGCATCTCCATTTACCGACGAAGAGCTCGCAAAAATTACTGATATTTGCCGTGGCATCCCTGGCGTCGAATCCGTCTTGCCTGCGTTGCGCACCTTGCCTGACAAGTCGTCCATTCTTCGCGGCCTGCAGTATATGCTGACTCTTGCGGGAACTAGCAATCCAAACATCCCCGCAATCGCCAGCGTCTTCCCTGACGGCAAGATTCCCGACGTCATTCCTGCATTTGGCTCGCTGAAGAGCATTCCTCTCCGAAACCGTGTGGGCGCGTATGCAGCATCTACATATCTAAGCGAACATTCCGAAGAGCCAGCCCCGCCCGCACCTGGCTCGCCGTTGGCAATGAAGATTGCGCAGCAACCTGAGCTCGCAAATTCGCTCAAGAAGCCTGCTGACGAAGAGCCACCTTTTGACCTTACTGCACCGTTTGTTAAGGGGCTTGTTGATGTCTCTCACCTCGGTTTCAAACTGGATGTCCACTTGCATCAACCGTGCCCATTCAAGTCGCGTTCCTTGCTCGCCCGCGAACTGCAAGTCGCTCACCGTAATCAGATCACAAACCTTGTTAAGAAAGGCGGCTGTAAGTCCCTTGCAGAGTTCGCCACTGCGCCGTCTCTGCAGTCTGAATCGAAGGCTGAAACAGCGGACGACTCGGACGACGAGTTTGCTGCAATCCGAACCAACCAACAGGGAAGCTTCCTTAACCCCAAGTCTCATGTGCATGTTCGAATCGAGGTTCTCGCTGACCTTGCACTCCTCAGTTTCATTGATGGTGACGATGTTGCACCTGGTGTAGGTGGTCAACCTACCGGTACAGCATCCGACAACTGCCACACCGTTGTCGCACTCCTTTCTGGTGGTATGGACTCTCCTGTGGCTGCTTACCGTATGATGGTCCGTGGCATGCGCGTTGTCTTGGTTCACTTCCAGAATGCAAATGTCGCAGATGAGGATACAGTTCGTGAAAAGATTGTTCGCCTCGCTGAACACCTCTCGCGCTATCAGATCGTAACGTACTTGTACATCGTTCCCTTTGCGGCAATTCAAGATGCAATTATCACGCAGGTGCCCGGGCCTGCGCGTATGCTCGTTTATCGACGATTTATGATGCAAGTCGCGGCTCGCATCGGTATGAAGTATGGCGCTCGTTTTTTGACTGTGGGCGACTCGATTGGCCAGGTTGCATCCCAGACCGCGCCCAATCTGTACGCATCTTACACCAACACTCCACTCCCTGTGCTGTCGCCATTGATCGGATGCAACAAGAAGGAAATTATGGAGGAGGCTAAGCGCATCGGTACGTACGAGATCTCAGCATTGCCTTACGGTGACTGCTGCTCATACTTCCTTGCCAAGCATCCCGTGACGAACATTAAATTAGAGCAGCTTCGCGAGTATGAGGCTGCTGTTGGTCGCAACATCGATGGTGGCGCGCTTCGCCTGATTCGAGATGCATTCAATGCATCAGCTGTCCTTAAGTGGCATAAGCCTAGTGAAGGCACAGTGACCTTGCGTGATATGCGACCCGTGTTCTCGCAATACCGTGACATTGTGGCTGAAATGCTTCAGCAATGTCCAACCCGCGCTAAAGACATCGATGATGGTGATGAGGAGGAGGTTGCCAAAGCGCTTGCCCAAATCGCTGAAATCGAAGAGCGGGTGAAGAAGAATGCAGCAGCATTGGGCGAGAAGCGTAAGCTTGAAGAAGCGGCATCCACCAAACCTCAAACTGCGGAAGAGGCCAAGTCAGGCGCGCCAGCAGAGAAATCCGTACCCTCCACGACGACCCAGTCCAAACCCCGCAAAAAAGGCAACCGTCAAGAGCGAGAGGAGACCTTCGATGATGATGACGACTTCGACGCAGCCGAGAGTGCCCTGCTTCGTGAGCACAAGTTCATTGAGTCGACGCGGTCAACCTTAATCCCACTCGATAAGCCCGAGGCTACAACAAGTGGTCCCGATGCTGGCTCAGTCGATTCATCAGCATCTACCAAGAAGTTACGCTTGGATGCAGCAGCGGCTACTGCAGTCTCTGCAATGAATTCGAAACTCCTGACTTCGAATGTACCTGTCGTCATCCCCGAGGTTCAGACTACCCCACAGCCGCAGCAAGCTGTGGCTGAGGACTCGATGACTGTTTCAGAGTCCGCTCCAGCGGAGACGAAGGACGTAGAGGCTCCCGCTGCCGAGGTTTCTCAGGTGGCTTACTTTGATAATGCCGCGACGACTCCACTGTTGCCTCAAGTGTTCGAAGCCATGCTCCCTTATCTGGGTGGAAGTCACTTCGGCAACTCTTCTTCGGTCCACGCCATTGGCAACGCATCTGCTGCTGCGGTCGAGGAAGCGCGTCGAATTATCCTTGGAGCGATCAACGGCATTCCACAGGGTGAACTCGCAACACGAGCTGCGGCCAATGGTGTGGTGCGCAAAGAGTTCCCCTTAGTTTTCACCTCCGGTGGCACTGAATCGAACAACATGGCAGTCATGGGCACGGTACGCGCAGCCATTGAGGACGCCGTAACGAAGATTGATGAATCATGTGCAAACTCTTCGGGCTACATTCGACCATCGGTTCTACGCATCCACCTCATCACTTCTGCAATTGAGCATAGTGCAACGCTCGAACCATTCGAGCAAGTGAAGCAGACGGCGTTTTACGCTGCCGTCAATGCGAATCTTAAGGTCAAAATTGAGCTCTCCCACCTGCGCAACAACTCGACAGGTGTTGTGGACACAAAGCACCTGGATTATCTGCTCCATAACGATTCACAGTATCGTAGCGTTGTGAATGACTCACAGGCTAGCGGTAACTCCGATCCCAAGGTGATGCATGTCCTCACTTACGTATCAGTGATGCACGCAAACAACGAAATCGGTGTTGTCCAGCCTCTTACTCAAATTGGGGAGACCTGCGAGGCGTATTCCAAATCGAAAGAGGCACCTATTCAGGTGGTGTTCCATTCCGATGCTTGCCAAACTTTTGGAAAGCTGTTTATTGATGTGGTCGAGAGCAAAATTGACTTACTCACTCTCAACGGTCACAAAATCCATGGCCCTAAGGGTATCGGTGCGCTCTACATCAGACCTGGGGTACGCATCGTCCCGTCAGTATGGGGTGGTCACCACGAGGGCAATTTCCGATCTGGCACGCTCAATGTACCGGGCATTGTTGGAATGGGCGCCGCTGCAGCATACTTCTATGGTATCCAAACGCCACTGCTAGGTGGCGCCACTGGCGTCGCAAGCTTGATTGCTCCACCACCAGCCAATACCCCCATGACACCGCCTACTCGAGCAATTGCACCCCGTCCCACGTCCTATCTGATTCCCAACGAAACGAACCGTCAGATCGTGCAACGTACACACGATCTGCTTGTTGCGCTGACTCAGTCCTTCCCGAAGATTATGCAAAATGGACCACAAGCTTCGCAAACAGACACGTTCGAACAACTCCTGGCCAAGCCTTGTGTCCGATTGCCGAACATTCTCTCGGTTGTGCTTGATAAGAGCTCACGAATGGATTCTTCGGCCATGATCAAGTTCTTGTCCGCTCGAGGTGTTTATGTGTCTAGTGGAAGTGCGTGTGCCAACAATGCCGAGCCGAAGCCGTCGCATGTTTTGACTGCAATTAATGTGAAGAGCGAGTTCGCGCTGTCAACCATTCGTGTTTCTGTTGGAGCCTTGACTAGCCAAGCTGAAGTCGATCGTGCGGCACTAGCATTTGCCGAATTGGCTGAGCACCTCAGCCGCATGCGATAGTTGGTCGTTATGAGGCGATACTCTACCCCTATCTGCCGGTCTATCTCCTAGACAGCTGAAAGCTTTATGCCAATGCTCTATCATTTATGCACCTGCAGTAATAAACGACTCAATTACTTTACAATTATACAGTTGCTTCTATTTTGGTCTTTCAATAACGGAAAAGAGTCTGCGATACAGGCGCAGCTCACATCATTCATTGATCTTGATTGCCACCCCACTCACCTGCCGATTCCAAGGGCTTCTTACCTGTGTAGAAGTCGGAATAGTAGTCAGTGTAGTAGTCGACGAAGTAATCAATTGTATACAGGTCTAGATGAGCCTGTGCACTTTGTGGAAGAGGGCGATTGTGTGGGCAGACGTAACAATAGCGTGGATCGACATAGTAACAGTAGTAGCAGACTGGTTCTACGCGGGCCGCGTCTCGCAAGGTGTGTGAGAGTGTTGGAGCCAATACATGGACAACACCGCGCGTGAGGGTGTTTGTCAGCGCTGTTGTGGTATGCTGAATCACTAAGCGCGGAACCACGTGCTTGACGATCGGAGGGACTGTGTACTGCAACACCGTTGCCACCATGGGCACGACAGCGTTGGGAATGGCTTCTCCTAGTGTGGGAGCCAAATATTCTACAAGTGACGGTGCAATAATGTTCGCTAATGCGTCGTGCTCCTCGATGACGATCTTCTCTGTGACAGACACAGGAAGGGTCTTGGTCATCACTTCAATTAGGTGGAAAATGATAGGCTTCGTCAAGCATCCGTCTGGATAAGTCTTGGTTGGATCATATTTTGGTGGCGGCGGTGGCCTAGGAGGGTTACATTTCGACTTATCGAGCTTCAACACAACATGTACTCGCCGATTTCGAGCCTCTTTGACCTCATCACCGGTCTGTACGGCGAGCTCTGTTTCACCCTTTGCATTCACTTTCATGTTTCCAGCAGGAATACCCTTCTTCTGCAAGTAATCTCTTGCAGCGGTGGCTCGGCGCATCGACAGCTTCTCGTTGTACGCATGAGAGCCCTTCGTATCCGTGTGACCGGTAATGTCGATCTCCTTGATACCTCGTTCCTTAGCCACTTGCGCGGCTTGATCCAAGACCTGGGCCGCCTTTGCGTCGATGTTGTGCTTGTCAAAGCCGAAGTAAATGATAAATGGATCGATTGGTTTACAATCGGCTGGGCACTTCGATTGATCCTTGTGGATCACGATCGTGACACGGCGGTTGGCTTGCTCTGCGGTCTCGTCTGGAGTTTGCTTGGCGAGTTCTCGCTCTCCCTTGCCGTCAACTTGCATTTTATCTGCAGGAACACCGAGCTTTTCTAGATACTCCTTTGCAGAGTTGGATCGTCGCATCGACAGCTTCTCGTTGTACGCACGCGATCCCTTCGTATCCGTATGTCCAGTGACTTCAATCCGAGTTACGTCTGCACTCTTTGCAATTTCTGCCACATTCTCTAGAACTTTACCCGCCTTCTCGTCGATATTGTGCTTATCAAAGCCGAAGTAAATGGTGAACGGGTCAACCGGCTTACAGTCTGACTGACACTTACTAGGGTTCTTGTGAAGGAGAATGGTTACGCGTCGGTTGGCTTGTTCCTCAACTTCATCTCCAGTTTGCTTGGTCAGTTCTCGTTCACCCCTTGCGCCTGTGAACATTTTTTCTTCGGGCACCTCAAGTTTTGTTTTGAGATACTCTTTCGTAGACTCAGCTCGGTTCTTGGAAAGCTTGTCGTTGTAGGCATGAGAACCTTTCGTGTCAGTGTGACCAGTAATTTCAACTCTCGAATATTCATCACTCTTGGCCTTTTCCGCGACTTCCTCTAGGATTTTTGCAGCATCTTCTCTGATATCGTACTTGTCGAAGTCAAAGTAGATTGTGTACGGGCCCGCCGGCTTGCAGTCTGGCAGCGGTGGAGGCGGTGGAGGCGGTGGCTTAGGGTTATCATCCTGTCCACCCCCGCAGTCGCACTTACTGCATTCGGGTGATGCCTTGCACTTCTCTGGATCGTCCATACATCCAGCTGGGCACTCTTGTCCGCCACCGCAGTTGCATTTGCTGCATTCCGGCGAACGTGCGCAGTGCGCCGGATCGTCGATACATCCAGCTGGACACTCGTCTTGTCCGCCACCACAGTTGCATTTGCTGCATTCCGGCGAACGTGCGCAGTGCGCCGGATCATCCATACATCCAGCGGGGCACTCGTCTCGTCCACCACCGCAGTTACATTTGCTGCATTCGGGTGATGCCTTACACTTCTCTGGATCGTCCATACATCCAGCTGGGCACTCGTCTTGTCCACCACCGCAGTTACATTTGCTGCATTCCGGCGAACGTGCGCAGTGCGCTGGATCATCCATACACCCAGCCGGGCATTCGTCTTGTGAGCACTTGCACTGTCTGCACTCTGGTGTAATCTTGCATTTTGCTGGGTCCTCCATGCATTCCTTAGGGCAAGGTGGCGGCGGTGGTACGAAGCATGCGCAACGGCCCTTGCATTCCTCCTGATTACACGTTTTCGGATCTTGGCATATCTTGGGGCAAGGACATGCACATTCTCCCTTACAATGCTTTAGGTCGCATGTGAGGGCATTCATGCACTGCGGCGGACACTTACAACTGCAACGACCTTTGCATTTGCTTGGATCACACGTTGATGGATCTTTGCACTCTTCAGGGCAAGGACATTGGCAAGTGCCTGTACAGAGGGCTTCATCACACGTGTGAGCATTCGCACAAGCCTTGGGACACGGTGGTGGAGGTGGGGGGCAAGCGCACGATCCACGGCATTCTTGAGGATCGCAAGTCTCACGGTCTTTGCATTTCTCTGGACATGAAGTCGTGCACGCACACTCACCGGTGCATTTCGATGGGTCACAGGTCGCTGGGTCCTTGCATTCCGGTGGGCAGCCGCATTTGCATCTTCCGGTGCATTCATTGGGATCACACGTGCTTGGATCCTGGCATTTCTTTGGACACGGTGGTGGGCATTGGCACGGACCAGTGCATTCGCTCTTGTCACAAGTGTCAGCATTGTAGCACTTCTCGGGACATCGACAAGAGCAGGGTCCCTTGCATTCTTTGAGATTGCAAGTCAGCGGGTTCCGACACTTCCGAGGGCACTTGCAGCTACACGGGCCAGTGCATTTCTCTGGGTTACATGTATCCTGATTGAGGCATTCTTCGGGACACTGGCACGCGCACTTACCCGTGCATTCCGTAGGATCGCATGTCAGTGGGTTCAGACACTTTTCGGGACATTCTGTGCATTTACAGGCCGGGGACGGGCACTTTTCGGGGTGGCTCTTGCAGAATGCTGGGTCTTGGCAATCAGACGGACATTTGCATTGACATTTCGGTTGCGGACATTTATCTGGATTGCTTGTACAGAATGTCGGGTCGTTGCATTGAGCTGGGCAAGGTACCTCTGGATCTGGGCAGTTGCAGACGGAGGGGCACTCACTTGGGTTGCTTTTACAAAATGCAGGGTCCTTGCACTTGGGTGGGCACACCGTTACAGCGCAGTTACAAACCGAGGAGGGACACTCGCCAGGATTGTTCTCACAGAATGTCGGGTCAGCGCATTTGGACGGACACTTACAGTTACACTGCGGGAAGGGGCATTTTTCAGCATTGCTCAGACAATACGTCGGATCTTCGCACTCGGCCGGACATGGCTGAATACAAGTGCACAGTGAAGGTGGACACTTGTCCGGGTTGTTCTTGCAAAACGTCGGATCGTTCTTGCACTGGGGTAGGCACTCGTCCGGAGGGCACTCAGGACAAGACGGATGGGAGCACTTATCCGGGTTGTTCTTGCAAAACGTCGGATCGTTCTTACACTGGAGTGGGCACTCGTCCGGAGGGCACGCAGGACAAGACGGATGGGAACACTTATCCGGGTTGTTCTTGCAATAAGCCGGGTTACTGCATTCGGATGGGCATTGTGGGCATTCGCAATATTTGGAAGGACACTTGTTAGGGTTGCTCAGACAATAGGCAGGATCCTTACACTTCTTTGGGCACTTGCACGGCGGACAAAGCTTGCATTCCCCTTCTGCGTGCTTAACACAATATTCATTTGCCAAGCATTTAGGTGGACAGGGCGGGGGAACAGTGCATGCACACATCCCGGGGCATTTGAAAACATTCGTACATTTGGGGAACTTGCAACTTTTTGAGCAGCAGCATGCTTTCGGGCAGCTCGGGTCCTTTGCACAACTAGGAAACTTCGTGCACTTCTTCGAACACGTTGGCTTGGGCTTGCAGCGGCACTTGCCTGGACAAATTTTCGGGTTACCACAGTATTTTTTCTTCTCGCAAACGATTGGACAGCCACCGACACAGATCTGCGGGAAGATTACACAGGGATGCGGCCATTCCCAGCACGTTTTCGGGTCCTTGTACAGCACGACCGTCACTCGACGATTCTTTGCTTCTGCCACCCCGTCCTTCGTTTTAACAGCGAGCTGCAATTCACCCTTGCCACTCCATTTCATTTTCTTCTTTGGCACTTTTTTCTTCTTCAAGTATTTGTATACCGCCTTTGCGCGGCGGTTAGACAGCTTTTGATTGTAAGCCTTAGATCCTTTCGTATCTGTGTGTCCCTCAATCACGATTCTGGTGATCTTGTTTTTCTTGTAGGCTTGCAGCGCCTTCTTGAGCACCTGCTTTGCCTTCGCGTCCAGTTTGTGCTTATCGAAGCCAAAGTAAACGTTGAAGGGGCCGATATGGCAGCTAGGAATAGGCTTCGGCTTATTCTTCTTGCAATCTCCCGACTTGCCTGCCTGTCTGAATGCCCGAATGGTCACACGGCGGTTCTTCACTTCTGCCTTCTGTGTTTTGACGGCCAGATCCATCTCACCCTTAAAATCAATTTTGATTGGAACAGTCACACCCAGTTCTCGAAGCTTGGCCTCAGTTGCCTTGGCTCTTTTGAATGACAACTTCTCATTCGACTTATAACTGCCAACCGCGTCAGTATGGCCAACTAACTCGATCTTCGTTGTCTTCGACTTTTTGACCAGCTCTGTAACCTCTTGGAGTACCTGCAGGGCTGCATTTTTGATTTTGTACGAAGCTGTGTCGAAGTGAATCTTCGTTTCGAGCAATGGGCATTCTTTGGGTGAGGGTGGGGGTGGGGGTGGCTTGGTTGGGCATTTCGGGACAATTGTGACACGGCGATTCTTTGGATGTGGCTCGTCATCCTCGGTCGGAATGAGCAGTTCCTTTTCGCCCTTATGGTCGGTGTGAACGTGCTTTGCAGGCACTCCCTTGCTCACGAACCAAGCCTTAGTCTTATCGACTCGGTCCTTGGAAACCACTTCGTTCACGTGGGGAGGACCTTGAGCATCTGCATGTCCAACGAGGTCAATATGAGTAACACCGTGTTGCTTGATGAAGGTGAGAGCGGCTTTCAAAACATCCTCGTTAGCCTTACGATTGCTTTCGTTGGCAGCAACAGGGTCTCTCTTGTTAGTGTCGAAATGAACCGTAAACTTCTTAGCCGCACATGGGGCTGCTTCACTTCTCAAGTCGACGTCGACGGCTTCTTCCAAGAAGCTGGCATCGAAATGAGCATCTTGCATCCGCTGCTGGTGCACCAACTCATCTTGGTAGATGGAGAGGAAAGAGCCTCGAAGTCTGGGCTTCGTGATCATCTGGTCAACACCAGACGTTAAGCCGAGCTCATTTCGCGCTTCCGACCTCAACTCGGTGAGTATCGACAACTTGTAGTCGTTGTTCTCCACGCTCAGGAACAGTTCAGAAGATATGGTTTGTTGCATGAGCCGGCGCTGTAAATCAATTCGGATGCGATTCTTGACGTAGTCTGGTACACGACGTGTGACCTGTTCGCTAATATACGCAGTGATCATAGGGAGTAATGCGCTGAAGAAAGGAATTGGGTCGCTCTTTGCCGCGACATCGACGCTTGCGGCGAGGAAGGCGAGCTCGGTGTCGTGGTGTTGCACAAGGTGGTGGCGAGGCCGGGGACGTCTCGTGACACCCCGTGGCGTCGACACATCTTTGGAGTAAGAATGTGGATGCGGGATGAGATCCATGCGTCCTGTGAACATTTCTCCACGACGTGAGGTGAAGATCGGCAGTCTCCGTCGTACCAAAGATTTGAGGCGCTGCTTGAGTGATTCAGGATCGGCTGGCAAAGTGCTGGTCTCGTCCAGCTTCGACATGAGCTCTGAGAGCGCTGCCGTACGCGCCTCCTCCACGGCTGACGTGGAAATCTCAGGGAAAACAAGTCGACACCTGCCAGATTCAAGCGCTTCGACATCGAACAGAACGCGATGCATCAGGTGCGGGTTCGTCACTCCCAAGAAATACGGTGACTTGACACCCGCCTCCTGTGGCGAGCCTGCCCCTATCTGCTCTGAGAGCTGTTGTGTTTCTCGCACCAGGTCGTGGATGGGGTTCGAGCTGCTCTGATGATCGACCAGTGTCTGGGGGACAGAGATGGAGGCCAAGAGAGCCAAAGACACGCGGTTCCAATTGGGCGGCTTGAATGCCTCCTTGACAGTGTCTGAGCTTGGATGGGCGTGACTCGCGTCGTGTTCCGACTGCCCTGGGAGCGAGGTCGTCACGATTCCAGACGCAGCCAGCTCTGGCTCCAGTGCCCGCAGCCACTGCAGCTTTGATGTTGAAGCCGACGCGAGTGGCAGCAACTGTGCTCGCGAGTGTTCGGTATGGAGTACGCTCTGGGAATCTGTCGAATATCGTACCAAGGACTTGCGCACGAAGAAGCTACCACCGGTCGATGGAGTGCTAGTCTGTTGCGATTTAGATGACTCCGTGACATGCGAGAGTCGGGAGTCAACAAATGCATCTTGACACTCGAGGTGAATCGCGTCACCCAAGATCTGGTGGTGGCTTGAACCCTCTCGGAAGAAGCGCTCGATATCAGGCCAAGGCATCCCTCGGAAGAAGACTGGCTGATCAAAGTCGATATCGAAAATCACGGCTTGATACGAGCTCATGATCGAGCGGTGTGGGCTCGTCGCTAGCCCTTGGCGTTGTGGACCATGGTGTGTAACATCCACATCGACCACGCGGAAGCTTGCCTGATCGACTTTAAGGCCTGGATGCATTCCATCCTTCGCAACGTCGATGCTTCCGCCACTTCTGGCGCTGGATGTACTGCTGCTCGTGGCGTACACGGCCTCAATTAGCATCACCAACACGACGCCTAACACGAGCTGCCACGCCCACCGAGCTGTGCGAACCGACTGCGTCCAGGCGGGCCTCCTCACCGAGGCAGAGCCTGGAGGCTCAGTCTCGGATGGAGCGAGTGCCCGGTTCCAGCGCGCTCGGGGCATGCTGCAGCGGGGTCGTCTCGTTGTAAGCAACGGATCCGGCCGCTGGCAATCGGTCAGGGGGATAGCACGTCGCAACGGCGCCTCACAGACGTCACAGCGACTTAAAAACGAGGGGCAGATTCGAACCGAGAGCACGAGTGAGTTAGAATCGAGGGGATTTGCAGGTGTGGATGCGGCCTTGCTTCTGAAATATGCATGTTGAAGCACTGCTTGCGTCGTCCCAAACCGACACATGCAAGTGTCCGTGCGGTACACTCTACCGTTCTCGAGAGAAATGCGAAAAATAGTCCACTCCTCAGCATACTTTCCTCACTCCGTTAGTTGGGTATTTCTTCACCCCCAAGTGCGACTCGCCGGTTTGTGCTGGCTAGAACGGGAGTCCATCCACCCCAATGCAGTCGTTGCAGCAGAAATGGCTCAGTCCATGAACAGCGAAAGGCACACACCAAGTGTACAAACACGTCGATTTGACAGTACCTTGGGGTTACACGAGAGCTGATATCAATCTATTCGAGTTCTGAGCATCTTAAAAACCATTCCGGTACTGCATTCAGATCCCAACACTCGCCAGAATTTGCGTATCCATATCACTTCCACGACAACGCTGAACATGTCACAGTCAGTTGCACCGGCCCCGGTGTCTAGAGCATCGGATCCAGCCTCGCAGGGTAAGATCCAAGACCAGAACTCAGTCGGGGACCCCTCTACTGGCGCGAAGAGCACGAGCTCGAAACCGCGCGTGGAACTTGTTCAGGTGATCACTCCGGCAGATCTCCTGCGATTCGACATCGCTGGCCCTCAGATGCTCGCCGCGATCTTCTTGATACTGTTGTTCCTGTCGTTTAATGTGTTCTATTCTTCCATTGCATCGCTCCTGCTTGTTGGCTGCACCATCTACGGAGCGCTGTATTTCCACCGGCAAGGTACAATCAGTTTGGAGATCCTAGGGGTGCCACCTGCCAATGGCTCCGCTTCCAGGCGGGGCAACTACTTCCTTCGGAGTGCAGGCGAGGACGACTCCAGCAACGCGGCGCAGCCTCAGTCGACTCAGGCAGTCTCAAACGCTGCTAGCAAGTCGGCCAGGAAAGCTGAGTAGGGAACCTACTATCCAACTCCAACCTTACTCTCTCTTTAGTAACATAGCAACCACCGATTATTCGACTATTATGATGATATCTTATGACCATCTTATCATCACTGTTCCACATCCAGCTTGCACTATTCCAATACTCTGAATGAATCAAGTTGCTTCATATACTCACCAGTCGCACGTTTTCGACTGCTTTGATGCCGAATCTCTCACTTGCATATACCTGACCAAACACTTGGTAACGGGGTTGACAAATCTGCTCTTTCGTAACTGTGCTAACATCTTGTTTATTTGTAGGATTGCTTAAAATGTACTGGGTGTAAGTGTTGGTAATAGTGATATTCATTTGGCTCAGTTCCTTAATACAACGACAACCTGCAGCAGTCACGATCGAATCTGCACAGGCCTGACCAAGCCGTTTAGTCCTTGGCAACGTTGATGGCGTTCGGGTTTGCTCGCAATACGACGATACCATCCAGGCAGTCTGTAAGTGGGTTCCATTCATCTGTGGACAGTTCAGCACGTTCGCCTGTTGACAGGAGAACCGGTGCCTTGTGAGTCTGGAATCCAGTCAAGGCGCGTGGGTTACCCGGCTGGCCGACGATATCGACTGCCTGACCAACGCGAACGCCCGCCGATACCTTGGCATATCCATTGTCTGCATCGACTGTGTAGAGTAGGCGAGGTCGGATGGCAGGAACAAGCATATACAACAAGTACTCACGATCGTCCTGGAAGAACATTCTAGGAAGATCCAACACAATATGCGTGAACGCCAAGAGAGCAGCAAGGGCGGGTCGAACATTGAGGTTGCCATCGAAGGAGATGGGACTCAGTGTGCAGAGTCCTTTGCCGAGGTGAAGCAAGCCCTGGGCAACACGTACACAGAACAGGTGCTGAGGCTCCTTGCTGAAGTATGCAGCAAGGTCACGCAAAATCTGTGCAATGCGTGCGTTGTTCGAGCCAGCGCCAATCATACCAAGTGCTAGGACGGCGTTCATCGAGAGCAAGCGGTCCTGCTCATGCGCCAACTTTAGCAGAGTGTCCATAACAGTGAATTGGGGATTCGAGACGGAAAGCAGGCCCAAAGCAAGAGGAACTGCTCGTCGAGTATTGTTCTCACCACACTGCAGGACGTGGTCCAATGAGCGGACGCACATTTGCGAGGCCAAGTTCTCGCCCAAGGAGATCGCTGCGAGACCAATGACTGCAGAACCCTGATGGAGATGGCGAAGCAAGCCCTTGGGTCGCGCGTAGTCACCTTCCTTTGTCTCATTCGATGCCTGTGCATCACTCGAGGAAGTGCTGGACGAGCTGCCCGAGCCACTGCCACCTGCGGTAGGTGAGCCACCAGCGGGCGATGAAGATGAGGACGATGACGATGATGATGATGACGATGACGAGGAAGAAGAAGAAGAAGAAGAAGAAGAAGAAGAAGAAGAAGAAGAAGAAGAAGAAGAAGAAGAAGAAGAAGAAGAAGAAGAAGAAGAAGAAGAAGAAGAAGAAGAAGAAGAAGAAGAAGAAGAA